>ENA-UOWE01004038-UOWE01004038.1-activated-sludge-metagenome-genome-assembly--contig:-NODE-4038-length-14454-cov-4.926314_pt1 | contig 14454 bp, 14 predicted proteins | sample MGYA00249841_ERZ761562 | MGnify/ENA primary metagenome ERZ761562 (study PRJEB28883, sample SAMN05720200) | activated sludge metagenome | isolation source: Anaerobic digester | place: Japan... | reverse complement strand
TTAATGCTGATTAATAGCAATATATTATCAATTGGGGAAGTCTGTACACAAATGTACTGTGTAGGAAATAATATGTTGCAACTAAGAAGCATTAATCAAACTTTACCATAAATGTAATAAAAACTTTTGTCATAAAATTAATTGACGCTTAAATAATCAAAAAAGACTTAAAATATCATTTAGGAACGGATTTTCAAGTCATTGTAAAACGAAAGATCCTAAAACTAAAAAACAGCTTATAGCGATTAAAAATAGACTTGTCTAATTATTGCCATGTAAATAATTATACGAAAAGCATATCACTAAATAAACCTATCATCCATCATAAATTAGTTTTTAGTTCAAACCTATTATCATAAACTACTTAGTCATGTAAAAACAAAACTGTTACTCCGGCATCTGTTAGGCAATCGTAATTCTGATAATCGTTATTTATAATACCCAAATCCAAATAATTTAATTATGAATTGCTATTATATGCTTTAGTAGTGCAACAAATAATCCAATAATACTTCAAATTATAAAACCTAATCTCTCCGGCAATGTCTTTTATCTTTTTCCGTAAAAAATCTTCTGTCGGGAAGTTTTTCAATACTAAATGCGTTGTATCGTCTTCAAGTTTTCTTGCCTGAAAAGTATTACCATGATCATCTGTTTTTGTTATTGCATGGTTACTTCCTTCAACATAATTATTGTCCATAAAAACAATTGTACCACCGGGTTTAACTAAGCGATTTACTGTCGAAAGAAATTCGTCAAGATTTTGGAGTAAAACATGACTCCAAATAAATCCGCCAAACAAGCATTCAAACTTATCATGAGCAGGAAAATTATAAATATCGGCTATTTCAAACGAAACTTGTTCAGTCGACAAACCCTTCGTCTTCGCTACTTCAATAACGGTTTCATTAATATCGGTTGCTAAAACGGAAGTAGCTTTCTCTGCAATTCTCTCCGTCCAGTAGCCGGTTCCGCAAGCTATTTCTAATACTTGTTTATTAGCAAAAATCTTTTGCAAAATGGCAGTCGAACTTTTCAAGTCCTCCTGACGTTCAGGCTTAGAATATATCTTCTCATATTCTAATGCTCTGTCTTTGTAGTAGGAAACGATATCGGTGTTCATATTGCTAAATTTATCTTAAGATTTAATACTATCTTTAATCAGACTCAAAGATGTAAATATTACCATTTTTCCCGCTACATCTTATGAATATCTCTTTAGGAAGCCCTTTTGTAAAATTAACTTTAGTTTCAACACTTCTATCGCAATTCGGATTGTCGACATTCGTAAATACCAAATAGCCATTTTCCAATTTATTTGGCAAATCGTAGGTCATTCCTAATGCATAATTGCCAAGATACTGGTTTTCCCTATTATAAATGAGAATTCGACTTGTTGCCCGATGTGATAACCCCCAAAACCATCATGACTTCATTATCTTATAAACACGACCATTATTAGTGGTTACTTCACCTAAGTACATTAAATGGGTTTCAGTTTTACCTTTAGCCGACCACTTGCCAAAAACAAACAAACTATCTACTACGTTTTTATCTAAAACCTGCAGTCGTATTCCAAAGTCATTTACTTGTCCTTTTAAGGAAACGCTAAATAATATTGCGAGAATGAATATTATCTGTTGAGTTGAAATTTTAAACTTCCGCATGATCTTGAGGCAATAACAGGTATCAGAACAAAATTTCAGTTTGAGAACTGATAATCCCTTTGTACAAAAGGATTACTCTTCGAAGAAAGCTTGCCTGATAGCTATCTATTGATTTTATTTAATCCAATTTTAGAAATTCTATAAACACCGGTTTCCATACAATTATCGCAATAATTCTCTTCTTTATTGGGATTACATTTCCTTGTTATCTTAAGACTTCCATTTTGATATATCACCTTCGAATTACATTCTCTTGTATTGATATATTTCTCGTGATTCTTATCATCGTCAGAGTTATGAGCAAAGTTATTCAAGATCAAATATGTTTTTTGCTCTAAATCAAATAATACATACCACCCATAATAATTCTCACCGTTTCCTGAGCGCATAGCACTAACAGTTATTGAAACATATCTTTTCGAATGAATTTTATGCTCACCAACATTGAAGTTTGATATGAAATCATTATAGTCATAAACAAACCACTCGTTTGATTTTTTCTCAACCAGAAACAATCCTTGTTCATTGCCAATTTTTTCTGCAAAAAAGAAGGATGTTTTATTTAAATAATGTTTGAATTGAATTGCATCAATAGCTTTTTGATCTACTTTACTGTGAATTCGGAGCGGCTGAAATAAATATTCTGCCTCATCTTGCGCCAATAATAGGTTATAGCTTAGCAGAAATAATATAATCAGTAATACATTTTTCATTATGTCCTATTCAAATACAAATTTTCCGATAATAACATAAGGTAAGTACTTCCACACAAATCTCAATGATCCCATCAGGAGCTTAGCAATTGTATAGGATTTATCAAAAATATAACATTTCCCCTTTCAACCCTATTCCTTCTGAAATTCCCCAAGCGGAACCTAAAAAGCAGCTAAACAGCCCTAATTAAAGACATAAGCGTCCATTTTGTGATTTGGTTATAAAAAGAGTAGAATTTAGGCCTTTGGATCTGTAGCATTTTTCATCTTTTCTTTCGGGCGTATAATCATTCGCAGTGCTTGGTCTTTTGTAAAGTAAGCTGTTACCCAATTAAAAAAGGTTGTAACCTTGTTTCTGTAATGAACTAATGAAAACAAATGAATAAATATCCACATAAACCAAGCAATAAAGCCTTTGAAATGCAGTTTTGATGAAAAGTCGGCAACGGCTTTGTTTCGCCCGATAATTGCCATCGAACCTTTGTCGTTATATTTAAATGGAGAAGGTGCTAAATTGTCGACTATTCGAGTGAAATTATTTGCTAGATTTTTTCCTTGTTGTAAAGCGACCTGAGCTACTTGCGGATGTCCATTAGGAAAATTAATATCGGTTGTTTGTATACTAGTATCTCCAATTGCGTAGATATTCGTTAAACCCTCTACTTTGTTATAGCTGTCTGTTATAAGTCTTTTTCCCCGACCATAACATTCTTTAGGTATTTCGTCGAATACTTGTGCTACTACACCTGCTGCCCAAATTAAATTTTCCGATTCAATAATTTGTCCATTACTCAGATAGACTTTGTCATCATTGTAGTCGTTCACTTGTGCATTAAGAATTATTTTGACTCCCAATTTTGTCAATTCATCAAAGGTGTCGTCTTGCGATTTTTTGCTCATCGCTGTAAGTAATTGCGCTGCGCCGTCGACAAGATAAATACTAGATTGAACACCGGTATTATTTAATTCAGGATAATCTTTGCGAAGTACGGAGGATTGCATTTCGGCTAATAAGCCAGAAATTTCTACGCCGGTTGGTCCGCCACCGGCCACAACTATGTTTAATTTTCTTAGTAGTTTTTCTTTATCTGCGATTAGTGTTGTAGCAACTTCCAATTGATTCAGAATAAAGTTTCGCATTTCAATGGCATCATTAATCGTCTTCATTGGAATAGACTTCATTTTCACATTTTCCATACCAAAGAAATTGGTTTCTGTCCCGGTTGCAAAAACCAAATAATCGTATTCTAATTCTCCGGTAGTTAAAATTATTTTTTTTTGTTCAGGAATTACTTTTAAAACTTCACCTAACTTAAAATTGATATTTCTATCATTTCGCAGCATTTTCCTGTACGGATAACTGATACTACTCGGTTCTAAAAATCCAGTTGCTACTTGATATAAAAGCGGCGGAAAGAAGATGTAATTATTTTTATCGACAAGTGTTATTTGAAATTTATCACTTTTTACGTTAGTTGCAAGATTTAATCCTGCAAATCCGCCACCAATAATTACAATTTTATGTTTCATTTTATTTCTATTTAAACAAAGTTAGATGTAAAAACTAGTATTAGTCGTTCTTACAGTCATGGTTATAGCAAGACTATTTAGGTATTTTGTAAAAGGCAGCGTAAACCAGTATTTACCAAAGCTACAACATTTCTACCGTTAGCCCTATCCTACTAAAAACTTCCCTGCCGAAACATAATAACCACCACAATAGGCCTAAAAAACTTAAAAAAAGCCATTAGGATACATTTACTTTTGGATCCGGAGCAAATGACGATATAATTGCGAACCGGTCACCTGAGGCCTAAAATGAGGTAGTTTTTATTGAAAAGTATGAATTACAAAAAGTTTTGAATCTTTTGGTTCAGGCCATCCATAAAGTATTGCGCATCGAATCCAAAGATAAAATTAGTTACCGTATTTCCTCATTTTTAAACAAGAGGGCCTTGGAACATTAATTTCTTTTCCTGTTTTGGTTAGCAGTCCTGTTTTAGTGTCGCGTTTAAAAACGACAATGTTATTCGTTACTTGATTGGCTACAATAAGAAAATTTCCAGTGGGATCGAGTGTGAAATTTCTCGGATGGTCACCGTAGGTTGATTGATGCCCAATTAAAGTTAATTTGCCATTATCATTATTGATTGAAAATATTGAAATTGTATTTTCATTGTCACGGCGATTGGAAGCGTAAAGAAAGAGTCCGTCAGGTGAAATATGAATGTCTGCACTATTGTATTCTTCTTGCAATTTTGAGTAGGAAAATATTCGTTGAATACTGTCTAATTTTCCACTTTCATAACTGAAAGCTGTTATCGTGCCACTTAGTTCTTCAATGCAGTAAGCAAATTTATTGTTTGGATGAAATGAGAAATGCCTAGGTCCACTGCCCGGTAAAGTCGTATAGTCATAGTTTTCTAACGACTTTAATGGCTGGTCATCTAGTAAGTTGAATTTAAAGACACGTATTTTATCAGCTCCTAAATCGGGAAAGAAAACGTATTCGAAATTCGGCGAAAAAACAGCAGCATGGATATGAGCTTTGTCTTGTCGTTTGGTATTAGGACCTTTTCCTTGAAACCTGATTATTTGTGAAGAAGGACTAAGGCTTCCGTCCCGATTGGTTTTAAAAACGGAAACCGTTCCCTCTGTGTAATTTGCATTAATAACAAATTCGTTATTTCTACTTGTAGTTACATAAACGGGATTCTCACCACCACTCTTTTGTTTATTCAAGAATGTTAGTGAGCCTTTTATACTGTCCACCTTAAACGCTGAAACACTTCCTTCTTGAGGGAGTTTTGTTTCAGTGCAGGCGTACAAGTAATCACCGTTAGGCGACAATGTAAGGAATGAAGGATTGATAATATTTTCACCACTAAATACTTTCTTTAAATTCCCGTTCTTAGAATTAAACTCATAGATATAAATTCCCTTATCAGGTTGTCCATCTGTATAAGTTCCTACGAATAAATAAGTTTTATTGAATTGTCCTAATGCACAATATCCAATAGATGTCAGAAGTAATATTAAGATTGTCTTCATTTATTCATAGCAGTTAACACTTTCGCAAAACATAACAACTTGTAACATCAGAAAATTTCGGAATATTTTAAATCCCTTACAGAATAAATCAACATTAAACACCGAAGATCTTATACTGCTAAATTGCTGAATATTAACTTAGCCTTTAAATTAAATTGAATTGCTATTAGAAATTTTATTTTTATACAGATATGACGTCATTAGTATTGCTAAAATAACCAAAGGCATTATCATATTGCTCGGTTCCTTATCAACCATTGCGTGGCTAATAAATGCGAACAATAAATTGAAAGTAAAACCGGCATAAGCCCATTCTTTAATTCTAGCGGGCATTTTTAGGCAATACGATTGCAATTACACCAAGTATTTTCCCTACGACGAGTGTATAAGCAAAGTAATCGGGATAACCCAAAGCTTTAGTACCAAAGGTCATATACTGAGGTGCTGCGATCCATGTAGCCAAAGGCATTACACCTTCCATAAGAGCTATAATTATGGTAGCAACCCAAAATATAATTTTATTTTTTTTCATAGTACATTAATGTTTTAGTGAAGCTAACAAAGCATCCAATTGGTTTAATCCCATTGTAAATCCTTCTTTAAAGCCCATATTAATAATCATCTCTAAATCGGCTAAAGAACTATACTTAGCTAAAATACTCACAAGGGTTTTATTATTCTCTTCAGTAAAAACATTGGTCCATTCTGTTCTCGGCAATTCTGTGTTAATCACTCCATTTTCATCACAAAAAGCATCTAAACCGGTATAGCTCTTTTTAGGATCAATTTTCACAAAGTCGTTTTTGCACCAATGAACTTCATTTTTCGGACTAATCATGCAATAAAGCCATGTTCCACCTTCTCTAAAATCCATTGATTTAGTTTTATTTTGATAAGGTTTAGGAGCCCACCATTGGTCGAGCAATTCGGGCTTTGTCCATGCGTCCCAAACTAAAGATAAATCAGCATTAAACTCACGTTTAACGATTACAGTTTGGCTTTCTTTATCGACTATAAAGTCGAACAATAAATTACTGTTCATTTTTTTCGTTTTTTTAAAGTTAAAAATAAATCATCAAGTTGATTGAAACGAGTTTCCCAAATTTTGCGAAACTGCTCCAGCCATTTATCAATTTCTTTCATTTTATCAATTTCGAGTGAGTAATAAATTTCACGGCCATGGTGTTCTTGTTTCACTAGTTCACACTCGGTCAAAATTCGAAGGTGCTTTGAAACCGCTTGACGTGTTGTGTCGAAGTGCTCGGCGATAGCATTTGGAGTCATTGCTTGCAATGCAATTAAGACGATAATAGCTCGTCTTGTAGGGTCCGAAATGGCTTGAAATATATCTCTTCGCATTTGAATAATGATTTTAATGAAACCAATCGGTTGCAAATATATGTGCAACTTTTCGGTTTCGAAAATTTTTTCTTGATTTTTTTTAGATTTTTGAAATTTTGGACCGAAGTGTTGGTTTGACAGAGAAGGATAAAACTGCCGTACAACAGGCCCAATAAGGCTAAATGCTGCCTTAATGGATAATTTTGAGACCAATTTGCAGATGGGCTTAAATAAGAAATTGGATTGCCGGAGTTATAATTAGGTCTTCAGACATATTAGATTGTAATAGCTACAAAACTTGAAGATATTCAATAATGGGAAGCAAGTAAATTTATTTCTTGCCAATTTACATTTTCACCCATACTTTGAAATATGTGTTTGCAAACCATTTTCAATTTAGTAAAACTACTCTCAGTTGTTTAGCTAAATCTTTATTCGTTTTTAGAGTTTCGATAATTGCGGATAAATGGTGAATACTTTAAACTTTGAGAAGGACTACATATTTCACTCGATATAATTTTCTTACCCTATTTTTTTATCACTTTCAACATAGTTATGTTATGATCTGATATTACCTCTACAAAATACATTCCTACCTCTCCTTTAATGTCCAGGTTAAGTTTGTTTGCAGAGGAATACGTTTTCCTTAGTGTTTCTTGCCCAATTGCATTTTTCACAATCACAGCTACATCAGTAAAAACCGACCCTAAATTAATATTAAGTTGTTCTTCGAATGGATTTGGAAACACTACCATGCCATCACCAAATGAATTTTCAATAACTTCAACATTACTTGATAATGTAAATACTCTTACATGACCTGCATTGATTGCACTTCCATCATTACCAAATGCGCCAATAGCTAAAGTATTTGTATCCGGCATGCTTACCGCACCGGAATGATCACCTGCTGCTTCTCCATCTATATCAGATCCTATTTGCACCCATGATGTTCCGTCCCAATTAAAGATGCGTACGTGCCCTGAAACGGCTCCATTTCCGTTATTAAATGAAGCTCCAATAGCAATCATATTAGAGTTAGGCATGCTTACCCATGCACCTGATTTGTCAATCGCTGCTTCTCCGTCGATGCTGTTTCCCTTCTGCACCCAAGCGCTGCCATCCCAATTAAAGATACGCACTCGACCGGCATCTGTGCCATTTCCGTTATTACCAATAGCCCCTATTGCAACCGTATTGGAATCAGGCATGCTAACCGACTGACCGCAGTAGTCACCAATTTCCTCTCCATATATATCAGCTCCTTTTTGAATCCAAGCAGTTCCATTCCAGTTAAAGATGCGCACTAAACCATCGTAAATAGCATTTTGAGTATGCATAATGGCCCCAACTGCAAACGTATTGGAATCAGACATACTTACCGAACCACCAAATAAATCATTAGCTGCTGAACCATCAATATCACTTCCTTTTTGTACCCATGCATTTCCGTCCCATGTAAAAACACGTACATGACCGGCATTGCTTACGATGCCGTCATTTAATATAGCACCAATGGCAATAGTATTAGCATCAGACATGCTTATTGCACTTCCGGAATAATCATCTGCCGCTTCCCCATCAATATCAAGTCCTTTTTGTACCCATGCAGTACCGTCCCAACTAAAAATGCGCACATGACCGGAATTAGGTCCATTTCCATCATTAACTTCAGTTGAGATAGCAACAGTATTAGAATCGGGCATGTTTACTATTTCGCCTGAATCGTCATAATCTGCTTCTCCATCGATATCATTTCCTTTTTGCACCCATGCTGTTCCGTTCCAACTATAGATGCGAGTATGGCCTCTTTCTATCCCATTTCCTTCATTTTTAAAAGCGCCAATTGCAACAGTATTGGCATCAGGCATACTTATTGACTGGCCTGAATAATCATTTGCGGCTTCACCATCAATATCATTTCCTTTTTGAACTTGGGAAAATAGGTTAAGTGTGCTAAACATTAACCAAAACAATAAAACAGTTGCTTTTAATTTCATCATATTTGTAACTAAGATTTACAAGGCTATTCTGAAGCCCAAAGCGTTATTGCCTTCTATTTTTTTGCTAAGATAATCTTTTAATATTATTTACTATAACAAAATATTTTAAACCTTGAAAATATGTCCAATATAGCGTATTACATATCTTTTATTTACAAAGATTTTCTGTGTCATATTGAAAACACAATCCTAAATCTGTTCCATAGGCAATGCAAACAAATTATTATGCGTAAAGACAAACATTTTTTTATCAGATATGTGGATTTCAGCATGTGATGTATCTCTGATGTGAAGAATGCATTAAATGGAACAACAAAGTCAAATACAAGTCCTAAAAAAAACTAAACCAAATTTCCAATTTATTTTTTCAATTATGTTTATGGTCGCGCGTGGTCGTGGAACATTACCTCTAACATTTCGCAGCTTTACTTAGACAGGAAAGTTAACCGTTACAAATCGAACTTTCAAAAACTTAGATAAACCATGTCCGTTTTAGAAAGCAATGGGCACTTAATTGCTTAAGGTCGATTTTAGTTAATGTTTATATTTCTGTTGAAGTTGATCCTGTCGTCGAAATATTCAACAATTCAGCTAAAAAATATTGCTCTTTTAGTTTGTTTATTCTAATTATTTGTCGATGTATAGCAGATGAAGTAAAAAACACAATCAATGCAATACTTGAATGGCTTATTTCAGACTTTGAAACAGAATATAAGCCAAATGCCAAAATACCTACTGATAAGAGTATCGTAACTATTAAAGTTAGATTTGTATGCTTAATTTCCGATTTAAATACCTTCACATCTACTAATTGGTTATCAGACTTTACGTAAGCCTTGGTTGAAGAATTTAGTTCTGCAAACTTTTGTAAAATTGTTTTTCTGATTTCAGTTGACATGATAATGTGTTTTTATCAACCCTAACTATTATCGGGTTTGTTCGAATGTCGAAAATTAGTAATTTTCAGTTAAAATAAAAATAATTCTAAGAATTCTTCATGCTCATTTAAGGAAACTCGTGGCTACTATTTCACCAAGCCGTTGATATTGGCAGGTAAGTCCTGAACTATATTGTGGTTAATCATCAGTTTGTTTAAACTCAAACCAACTTCCACCTATAGTCTGAGGAAATTCTCTTGCTAATACAAATCCGTTCTTATTTAAGAGTTTTATTAGGTTGTCTACTGTCATTGCACCTTTGCACAAAGTTTCCTCATTTATATTTCGTCCTCTAATAGGTTCAAACAAAATAAGTTTTGCATTGGATTTCATTATTCGTTTAATATCTGATAACATAATATCCATCGACTTAAAATGGTGCAGCGCATCACGAATAACTACCTTATTAAACATATGGTCGCGCAGACTTGTTGAACTATCGTTTCCGATAACGACAGTAAATTTATTAGAGAGGTTGTGTCTTTTTATTTTCGTGCAAATATCTTCAATGCTATCGAAGTATGAAAAGCCATCACTACTAATGTCGTTTAAGTAAAAGACTACCGAATCAGAGAAGATTGAATACACTAATGGATAATATCCGTCATAACTTCCAATATCTGCAATGGTATCATTTGGTATTGGCTTGATGAAGTCAAGGTCAGTCTTCACCAAATTGTATATAGAATCCTTTGACAATTGTGCTGCTTTTAATCTCTCTATTCTTGCACCGGGATTTCCACAAGTTTGTCCATAAGTATTCAATACAAATAGCAAACAACAGAAAATTAAAATTACTCTGTTCATTTTTTTGTTCGATATTTATCGCAGTCACGTTTTATTGCATCTTCTTTTTAGAATACATCACTCCCCTACTCCGAAGATTAAAAGAAGCCTGAAGCATCTATCAAAAATATAGCATTTTCATATTTAAACTTCTTCCTTAAAAAATTTCCGCCGGTGTACAACAAGCAGCCAAACAGGCCAAAAAAGCCCAAAAGCAGCCTTTTGGGGCGGTTTTGAGGGTGGTTTGGGGGAGATTAGGGGTGGATGAGGAAATGGTGTTGTGGGGGCAGGAATGGCTTGTTGGTATTAAATGAAGAAATAAAAGCGGGCGGCTTTGAGTTGAGGGCATTTTAAAAGACAACAGCTTAAGTGACTAACAAACGATGAACTTTGTACCTATAATACTACAATGCGCGTTAGACTTCAAAAAGCTAAACCGGTGTTAGTATTAGAAATGTTTTCGCAATTTTATTAAAGTGTCATTTTAGTTTAAGTTTCTGTATTCAAGTGGCGTCATACCGGTTTTGGATTTAAACAGTCGAGAGAAGTATTGCGGATAGTCATTGCAAAGTGAAAATGTTAGTTCTCCAACCTACCTAATAGAACTCACTAGTAATCCTTTTTTGCCTATTCCTTGAGATATTACTGTTGAGTACTTACCTCAAACTTCATTGAAAATTATTCTTTAAAGATTCACTTCTTTCTAAGTGATTCGATTTTATTCTTTAAAACCGTCGACAGGTTAGTCTTTGAATATAATATTTCTTTGGAGTTTTGGCAATAAGTCAATGCACTACTACCTACCCATTGCTCATAGTCGCTATTCTTTACGGTAGCAAAAGGTATTTCTTGTTTGTCGCTCGTTATAAATTGACCACAAAGAATATACAATTCCTCTCCATTATCCTTTTTTATGTATTTCAAATTAACATTCATGAAATCAGTTGGAGGTGGTTGTTGATTTTTATAAAAATCGTTGGCTGAAACATTAACAACAACATCCACAATACTGTCAAGTTTTTCGCTTGACAATATCATGGGACCACTAGTATCTGCGGAAACGATATTCGATTGCTTAGTAATCTCTTGATTATTTTTGGTGCTACACGATAAAACAAATACCGTTAGAAAAGAAAGCATAAGAATAAAATATTTTTTTTTCATTGTTACCTATTGTTTTAGATTAAATTTAAGTATTTGGAGTCTATTCTTTATGAAGAATAGTATATTTGTTAGAGAAATCATTTTAGGTTCGAATTTTACATTTTCTATTTCTCCGTTATTTTGTAAAAAGACTAAGTTCATGCTTTAAATTTCAGCAACTAATTTCAGTAATTATTCCTTAATAAAATCGTTGCGTTGAACTATAACAAAAGCGTTGTCCCTTAAGATGTCGCAAACTTATGTCTTTCACTTTTTGGGTGCTCCGGCACTAATATATCCTGTCCCATTGCAACTCTTACATGTGCTGTTGGAAGTTGTGGATATTGATCCTTTGCCGCCGCAGCTATAACAGCTTGTACTACCGGCTCCATGACAATACTGACAATATTCACTTCGGCTTCTGTCACGTGTATAAACGCGTCCCCCACCGCCACAGATTGTGCAACGTACCTTACCTCCATTGCAGGATGAACATTTTTTAGAATTATATCCTGTTTTCTCACCAAAACCGCCACAAGCAGGGCATTCAATCTTACCTGCCGGAGCTGATTTTTTCTTTAGAGTTGATTCATTATCGGTCGATTCAGCTCTCTTAACAATCATTTCACGCGGCATTTCTTCCACCAAAACATTCGTTTCTTTTCCGGTTTTCTTTTTTACCATCAGTATACGTTCGAATGGTCGGTGGAAGTTGTAGTAGCTTGCCAAAGTACCCGGGTCTGCATGAAATTCCGTTTCTACCTTTCCATAAAATCCATTCGTAGTAGTAACATCAACTTCAAATCGGACAATATTTTCTTGTACAAACCTTTCAACAGGTTTAACATTTTCAGTTTTTGAACTAATAATTTGCGAAGAAGAATTGCCTAAATTGGTGAATACATCATAAACTAGTGTAGGCGTACCTCCGCCACTACAGTACATCATGTACTTATATACATAATCTTTGTTCATATTAAAGTCAGGGTCCCATCCTCGCACCGAATAACCTTCCTTTTCATATTTAGCAATATCGGCCTTTACCCTTTCAGAAATATTTTTATTGAATTTCATAAAAGCCACATCCATAGAATCTACGATAATACATTCTTTTAAAAGTTGCGGGCTAATAACTTGTGCGAGAAAAGAAAAATCTGGTAAAGAATATAACTTAACACTTCCTTTCTTAGCAGCAACAAGATATTTCATGCTATTAGTGACCACTAAATTATCCGGTAGATATTGTAAACCCTTTATGGTTTCAGTGGACACTAATTTTCTAGAATCCAAATCTACCGTATATAAAACAGCATCCGGTTTCACGTTTTCATAAGGTTTTTCAGCGAAAACAAATAATTTATTGTTCACCTTTATAACTTTATATCCACTATTCAGAGCAATGCCATCAAAAACAATAGACTCATTCGAAACTAAATCAAGAAAAATAAACTTACTACCCGACAAAGAGGCTACTAAATATTTCTTTTCACCATCGATAAGTATTCCGTTCTGTAATTTCCCTGCAGTACTCAAAAGCAAAGTTTGTTTACTATTAACCAGATCAAGGGAAAACAATTTAGTACTATCAGGATCACTCTGAATGACGAGTGTGGTATTTTTGAATATCCTGCCGGAAGGATAAACACTAAAATCGGCAAATTTTTTAAGCTCATTATTGCTTATACCAGAGAATGAAAAAAATCCTTTCCCGTTCAAATCTTTAAAATTGAGAGATTTTGATGATTTCCCATACTCCAAATAAACTTGCCAATGTTCCTCATAAAAACTCTTATCAGAATTTACAAACAAGGCGGTGACATTTCCCCAACTTTCTGAAAAGCCTGAAGAATCAGTAAAAGAATAAGGGAAATATCGAAATATTTTCTCTGTGCTATCATAATATGCTTGGTACAAACTTTCACTTAATATAGCAGTATTCAGATAAACATCATCATTTCTAATCTTATCAGGATCCAGCGCTCTTGGATCCAGCGTACGGTCTTGTGCAAATGCTACGCAAGAACACAAAATTAAAAGGCTAAAACAATTCAGAATACTTTTCATAACGGTAATGATTTATAAACAATTTTATATGTTGTAACACATTAAATAATTGACTAAGATATTCAAATATTTCAATTTCTTGTTAATTGCTAAAAACAATTTGCATCGATAGTAAAATCAGCGATATAATACAAAACAACAATCTCCATCACTAAACATACTAAATCTAAATTTTACTATTTAGAATCAATCATAAAATCAGTTCATCTATCTGAAATGTGGAACTTATCTGATTTTAATCAAAAATAAATAAGTTCTAAATAAGCATTCACACCTAAAAATCATCCCGCCGGTACACAGCTTCCAACCAAAAAGGGCCAAAAAGCCTAAAAACAACCTTTAGGAGAGGGATTGAGGGTGGTTTGGGAGAGATGAAGGGCGGATGGGGAAATGGGGTTGTAGGGCTGGAAGGGAGCAATTAGTAATAAAGTAGAAAATAGCTGTTTGCTGCATTACGATAATTCGATATTAATCGGAAGCATAGCTATCGGAGCGATTAATATCGGTTTAATCCAATTATACTAATACCTACCGCATTTATCATTTCTATCAATCTTTCTTGTCCCATAATTCACACTTTTCAATTTCAAGAAATGATCCATTTATAAATTTGAACCTACTCTTAAATTTATGTTGAAATTGTTTATGCTCATTATTGCCACCATAAAGTGAGTCGTCATTATCTGCTGCGTAATATTCATAAGAAAATACTTTTTCAATACTGTCATATTCAAAAACCTTTAAATCA
>ENA-UOWE01004037-UOWE01004037.1-activated-sludge-metagenome-genome-assembly--contig:-NODE-4037-length-14458-cov-4.031452_pt1 | contig 14458 bp, 7 predicted proteins | sample MGYA00249841_ERZ761562 | MGnify/ENA primary metagenome ERZ761562 (study PRJEB28883, sample SAMN05720200) | activated sludge metagenome | isolation source: Anaerobic digester | place: Japan... | reverse complement strand
AGCGTTAATCTTCTTCTGCAAAGCGGCGCCGACGTCAATCTTTCAAAATCGCACGCAAAAAAGCCTTTCAACGCGGCTTTGAAAAAAGGCGATCCCGAACTCATAAAAGTTTTAATCGATAAAAAAGCCGATGAAGATATATTCGACAAATCACATTATAAATCTATTCTTAATTACCTGATCAATGGTTTTACCGATGAAATTATCTTATGTTGCATAGAATCGGGTTATGTGAAAAAAATAGAAGAATTAAATTTCAACGGGCGGACTCCTTTATTATCGGCGATCATAAAAAACAAAAGAAAAACGGCGGAATTTCTTGTAAAACGCGGATTTAAACTTGCGGTGAAAGACTCCAAAGACAGATATTTTCAAGATTTTACAAGGTCCGTAATCGTTACCGAAAGCGGCGAAGTATCTTTAATGCATTATTTAACACGTAAAGAAAATGTAGCTTTACTGGAGGCGGTTATAAAAAACGGCTTCGATTACGAGTTTATGAAAGATAATAAAAATAATTTTTTGTTTTCGGCAATCGATAACCGATGCAGCGAAGCGGTCGAGCTGGTATTGAAAAATTATAAAGACCGCGACTGGCGGCTTAACGGTCAGACCCCAGTTGAATATTCATTTTTAAAAGACGAATTCCAAATGTTCGATATGATTAAATCTCTTTTGAAAGACTCTCCCGGTAACGTTAATGACTATAATATCAAAGAAAAAAGCGGCGCGATAACTCCTGAATTTTTTATAAAAGCGGTTAAAAACGGCAAAGTAGAAGAAATCGAATCGCTGATTAAAAAAGGCGCCAACGTCAACGCCCACGGCGAACGCGAATCGCCGGCGCTTCACTGGGCCGTTCTATGGGGCATGTTCGACGTAGTTAAACTGTTAGTTGAAAACGGCGCTAACATAAACGAATTGAATTATTACGATAGCTCTTCGATATTGCTTACGGCCTTAAATGAAAATAAAACTGAAATAGCTAGATATTTGATTGAAAAAGGCGCGGATCTTAATTTTGCCGATTCCGACAGTTATAAAATACTGCATACGGCCGTTAATAAAAACTACGTGGATATAGTCAGATTATTATTGAAGCATGGCTATGACGTTAATAAACGCGATCGGCATTATGAAACGGCTCTTTTTGACGCTATAGATAAAAATTTAAACGAATGCTTCGCGGTTTTGATCGAAAACAGCGCCGAAATAAATATATGCAATCACGACGGAGAGACGCCTCTTCATTTAGCCGTTAAAAACGGCAATATAAGCCTTGCTGAAAAGCTTATTGAAAGAGGAGCGGTCGTGGATAGCTGCGGCGTAAGCCAGCCTCAGAAGCCCGTTATCGAAGAAATTCACGAAAATTCAAATCTGGTAACCGTAAGCATGCTTATTCCCAAAAGAGACGGACCTTATACGCAGGATAATTCGCTTACGCCTTTGACGGCGGCGATAATTTCTAAAAAATCCGATATGGCTGAATTTTTAATAAAAAAAGGCGCCGACGTTAATTTGCTTTCGGCAAAGAAGTTGGCTCCGATACATTACGCCATCAATACACTTCAAAACAATATATTCGATTCGCTTATATCCGGCGGCGCAGATTTAAAAATAAAAACTTCTGAAGGCTATGATTTACTTTCTTACGCGGCTTTTTATGATAACCTTTATGCGGTCGAAAAACTGGCCGGGCTCGGTTTTAAAATTGACGCCGTTTCGGGCGATTTAAATTCGGAAACCGCTTTACATATATGCGAAAAAAGAGGCTCTTCGGAAGTATCGAAATATTTAAGAAAAAGAGGCGCCGACGCTTCTAAAAAGAATTATTTTGGAAAAACGCCAGATGACTTAAAGAAAGAGCGCCATCTAAAAGCCGTTGAAGAGCTTAAAAAAGCTGTTAAAACAACAGATAACGATGAACTTATAAAAATTTCAAGTTTAAGCGGAGAGGCTTTTAATGAAATCTGCCATATTGCCTGCGGCTGTGATCACGATCCGGGGCCTTCGAGATATACGCCTTCCTTCCTGGCGCTTGCGGATATTCAAAAAGCCGTCTGGCTCAATATGTTCGATGCCGTCGAAGCGTATTTGTGCAGCGAAACCGACGAAGCGAAAAGAAACGCGCTCGGACGATCGATATTCGATCCGGCGGTAAAACTTAAACGGAAAAAAATAATCGATTATTTATTATCCGATGAATTTAACTTCGATGTAAGCCCCGATTCGTTGTTTAAATTGAAAAATAACGGCTGGTTCGACTTATTTGAAGCCGCGACCGCCAGAGGCGCTAAAATCGAAACGCTGGAGAACGGCAAATCGATTTTTCATTATGCGGATTATAAAACGTTTATAACGCTTGCAGGCGCGTTCAAAAATTACAAATTCAACAAAGAAGCGGAAAGCGGTCTGGCCCAGAGAATTTTATCTTCGAGCAAACAGTTCGATGCCGAAGAATGTTTAAGCATAATGAAAATTTTATCGGAACGCGGCTATGATTTTAACGTTAAAGCCGAAAATGAACCGCTGCCGATATTTTCGGCGGTTAAACATCGGGTGTTTTATAATACTACCGGTGGGGTTGAAATCGTTAAAACTTTGATCCAGAAAGGCGCCGATATAAATCTTAAGGATAAATACTATTATAGCATAATGGAAATTGCGGCGGGCAAGTTGAATGTGGAACTTATCAGCCTGCTGGCGAAGCATGGCGCAAAAGTAAAAGGCGCCGCGGCGATCTCATCGGCGTTAAGGGCATATATCGACGATTTAATATACGGGCGGAAATTAAGCGAAGCTCAAGCCGTAGAGCGTTTTGACGCTTTGATCAAAACGGTCGAAGTTTTAAAGGCGAACGGCCTGGATGTTTGTGAAAAAGACGCGCCGAAAGATCGATGCTTGCCGATTGAAACGGTTTTCCGGTGGCGGGCTTCTAAGAGCCATGGCCCGTTATCAAAAGAAAAAGCTGTGGAATATAAAAATATTCTAATAAATATGCTGGCCGGTGACGGAAAATGAGACCTAAAAAACATTATATTTGGCTAATATTGCAATTATCTATTATCCTTATTTTTGAGGCCGGTATAAATTTAAAGCCGTCGGCCGCCGAATCGTTTTTGGACAAAATAAAAAAAGACGTCTCCGGCCGAAACCTGGGCGGATTTGTAAAAAAGCCTGTTTTTATAGACGCCGGTGAAACCGTCGACGTAAATATCGGCGATATGAATCAAAAAACAGTGGCGGCAATTGCAAGCGCCGCCGGGAAGAGCTGTTACATCAGCCTCAGAAGCGCTTTAATCAACAATCAAACCGAAGAAGCCCGGATTTTAATTAAAAAATACTCCGCCTTTAAAAAGAACGAAGGCGAAATGCAAAGGCCGCTTTTACATGAATATCTGCAGGTGCGGGACGCCGATAAAGAAATAATTGAATTATTGCTGGAAAACGGATCTGACATTAACGAAACCTGGCACGGCTTTTATCCTTTATTAATCGCGCTGAAGCGCGGCAGGTTTGACGTCGCGGAAACGCTTATTCAAAGAGGCGCCGATACGAATATAAAAGACGCCGGTGAAAATTCGCTTATACATATCGTTATGAGAGATTGCGAAGATACGCGAGCAGTCGATTTTTTCAAAAAATATAAATTCGACTTTAACGTTAAAAATAAATACGGTGAAACGCCTTTATTTTTAATGATAATTAATAATAAAACGGCGGCGATGAAATATTTCATAGATAAAGGCGCGGATATCCAAACCCCCGTGAGAAGTAATTATACGATGCTCGATGCCGCGCTTTCCCATTGCCGCGAAACGGCGGCAATATATCTTGTAGAAAAAGGCGCCGATTTCAAGTTTAAAAATGAATACGGCATAACGCCTCTACACAGGGCCGCGCAGGACGGCATGACCGCGTTAATGGAGATTTTAATTTCAAAAAACGCCGGCTGCGATCCCGTTTCTAAAAACGGAAGCACTCCATTGTTTTTTGCCGTCGCCAGAGGCTCGCTTCCGGCGGTAGAACTGCTGATAAAAGCCGGCGCAAACATTAACGCCAGGGACTCTTCCAACACCACGCCCTTTATGAACGCGGTTTTTTCAAATAAATCCGAAATCGCCGATTTTTTCATGACGAAATATCCTTCTACGCTGTCGTCTTTAAATATAAATGAAAAAAACAGACTCCTGTTGGCCGCTGCCGAAAATGGAAATATAAAAATCATTGAAAAATTGATTGAAAACGGAGCCGATATTAACGCCTATGGCGCTTACGGCAACACGGCGCTCCATTTAGCCGTAATCCGCAACAATTTAGCAATCATCAACTTCTTAATAAAATCCGGTGCGGACATTAACCGCCGCAACAGCGCCTGGCAAACCCCTCTTCATCTTGCCGCCGAAGCCGGCAACAAAGAATTAATTGCTTTACTAAAGCAACACGGCGCGGCTTTTTTCTTAAGCGATAAAGCCGGTTTGACTCCTGATGCGATTATAGATAAAAAACTCAGGGAACGGATCGCAAAATTTGAAGAAATTACATCATGCACAGGCGAAGCTGTGTTTATAGACGCATATAATAAAATAAAAACAGGGCATTGCTTATGCTTTAAAACTTATCCAAAACTTCATCAGGCGGCTATTTTAAGAAGCCCGGATATTCTGCGATGGCTTATTAAAAATGGCGCGGATTGCAACGAAAAAGACAAAAATAATAAAACCGCGATTGAAATAGCTATGAGTAATTGCGATATAGAGTCCTTCGATATTTTATTTTCAAACAGCGCTGAAATTAATGTAAATTCAAGATATTTATCTCATTTTATTTTGTTTTTGATAAATAACGGCCGCAAAGATTATTTTTTCGATAAAATTGTTCCGGCCTGCCCTGCGGCTTTAAACGCCATAGTTTGTTATGCCGATAACGGAAACCGATGGTATGAATTTCCACTTATAAGTTACTTGATACTCAAACAGGATATCGAATTATTAAAAAAAGTTATCGCGCTCGGAGCGGATTGCAATGCGGCGTCTGGCAGCGAAGGTACGCCGATGTATTTTGCCATAAACGAAATTTTTAAAAAAATAGACGTTAGTAATTGTGATTCCAGAGGCAGTTTTAAAAAGCCGTTAAATTTTTTTGAAGATTTTCCCGATCAGAGCTTTAGCGGTAAAATCGACGCAGATTTCTGGGAACGCGAGGATATAAAAAAATTAACGGCCATTGTTGATTTAATGGCAGAAAAGGGCGCTAAAATAAATTGCGGCCGCGAATATGAGTTTTCGAATTTTATAATAAAAACCTTAAATTATGAAAACCAGAAACTGATCGATATGATACTCGAGAATCTCACCGACATTAATTTAGAACTCAATGGAATTTATTTTTATAACAAATTTTTGACGGATAAATTTAAGCATACGCCTTTTAATATTGCGATAGTTAAAAACATGCCTTCAGCGGTTAAAAAAATGATTAAAAAGGGCGCTGAATTACAAATATTAAAAAATTCTGATATTCAAGAAAAATATTTTAATCCGCTCGAATTATCGATAGCCGAGCTTAACTTTAAAGTAGCCGATATTTTAATAGAGAGCGGCGCAAAATTTTCGGATAATAAAAACGAAAATCCGTTCGACTTTATAGTCAAAAGTATTTGCGGCAGCTCCGTTAAAAAAATATTGAAAGGCGGAGCTATTGAAACGGAAGAACTGGCCGATATTTTAAAACGCTTTATAGAACAGGGGTATAACATTAACGCAAAAGGCCCTGACGGACGCACGCCGCTCGAAGCGCTCGGCGACTGGGATGTAGCATGCGCCGCGGCTGACGAAAGTTATTCGATATCAAAAAATCTGTCCCGCGAAGAACTGCATTTAAAATATATGCGGATATTTAATTCGCTTAGCGCAATTAAATCGTCCGCTATGAAGGCTTTTAAAAAATATCAGTAGCGCTATACGCAATTAAACCGCCATAAGCCCCGCCGAGTTTTTTAGCGCGAGTCAATCGACGTCGAAATTGAGCTCGCGCGCCCTGAATATGCGCACGGCGGCAGCGTAGAAAAGCGCCGCGCACGACACTCCCCAGAAGACATAAATCAGGCCGTAAGGCTCGAAAGCGTTGAAGCTCATTTTGATCAGCTGCTGGACCGGCGGAAGAACGTAATTCAGAAAGCCCGGCGGATGGGCGAAGCTGAATATTATTAGAACTATGGCTGATATCGGGCTGCCATAAACGATCTTTGAAAAAAACAGCGTTATCGCCGTGACGGCAAGCGCCGCGGCGTAGATAGGAATGAGCCGCGCGGCGGCTTCGGCAAAGCAAAACGAGCTCCTGATATCGCAAAGGCAATAGCCGAGAATAAAAAGCCCGGCGGTCGCCGCCGCTACAATGGCGAATGACGCCTCCAGCTTAGCCAGAAGGTATTGCCGGCGGGATACTTTTTTGGTGAGGATTATATAGATCCTCGAATTGGCTTCACGTCCCGCCACCCTGTAAGTCGTAATAAATGAAGCGGTCATTGCGAACATTCCGAGGCCGAAATAAATATCGAACGGTTTTAAAAGCCAGTAGTGGTCGCTGAACAGAAATATGAACAGGCAGGCGGTGAGCGTTTCGCAGGCGAAGCCGGTAGCCCTGTAATATTCTCGAAGCGTGAATTTGGCGAGAGCGGCGGTCGTGGACATATCATTCACCATCCCGGCCGGAAACGGCTGAATTGAAAAACTCGTCAAGGGTCTTTCGGGCCTCGGCAAGGCCGTTTATGGACGCGCCTGAATCTATGAGCGTCTTTAATATAGCTTCCTTGCCGCCGGGTATTTTTTCCTCGATTATATAAGCTCCGTCGTCGGCCGGCGCTAAATCGCGTTTTTCAATTAAGTCGCCGAGCAATCGGGCCGGGGCTTTATCGACCTGCAGCCTGTAACGTCCACGGCTTACCAGCAGCGAAGCCATATCGCCGTGTCGTATGATACGGCCTTTGTTTATTACGGCCACCGCGTCGCATATCTTCTCGAGATGAGATAGTATATGAGAACATATCAATACGGTCGCGCCCTTGTTTTTCAAGCTGGCGATTATATCGCGAAGTTCCTTTTGCGCGAAAGGATCGAGCCCGGAAAAAGGTTCGTCGAGTACGACGAATTCCGGAAAGTTAAGAAGCGCTTGAGCGATGCCGATCTTCTGCAGCATGCCTTTAGAATAATTAGCCATGCGCCGGTTCGACGCTTCGCCCGCCATCGAGGTCATTTCCAGCAATTCTTCAGTTCTTGACGCCGCCGCATGGCTTTTCAGCCCTGACATTTCCGCCAGATACATAATATATTCGCGGCCGGTAAAAAGCGGATGGTAATTTGAAAATTCAGGCAAATAACCGATTCTGGCGAAATTTTCACCCGGCCGGCCGCCGATGACTTTAAGCTTTCCATCAGTGGGGCGGAGAAATCCAAGTATAAGTTTGATGAGCGTTGTTTTTCCGGCGCCGTTTCGTCCGATAATTCCGAACGTCGAACCGCGCGGGACGTTAAACGAAACTCCATCCAGCGCGATTTTACCGCCGAATTTTTTTGAAACTTCCGAAGCTTCCAGCACTAATTCCATTTTAATTCCTTTTACATCAATCGCTGTGAACGATATGCTCGAGCGTATCGGGGAGGTTTTTCAGCCGGGCGCGAAGGCAGCGCGGATAAAGTTCCACAGCGTCGAGCTCCGACAGCTCGAACCATTTAAAGTATAATTTTTCATCGCCCTCCCTGCCTTCGAAGCAGGGCTTTTCATATATCCAGGTTCCCGGGGCTTCGGGCCTTACCAGATAGTAAAATCCGAGTTCGTGGCAATCGCAGCCGCCGTATTTAAAAAAATTCTCGATGACGAAGACAAGACGTTCGACGGATGCGTCGATGCCTATTTCTTCTTTCATTTCTCTGACGACGGTTTCTGCTGAAGGCTCGAAAAATTCTCCGCGGCCGCCGGGCAGAGACCAGAAAGGATCCGTTTCGTTTTTATGAAGCAGGACGAGACGCCGGTCGGGGGTTAAAATAAGCGCGGCCGTCCTGAAAGTGAACCAATTTCTGCCCTGTTTAAAGGTTATCATATTATTAACTTTTAAACCGGCCGCGGTAATTTCGGCCAGAGCGCCTTCAGGTTCAGATTTTTTAAGATATATCGTTTTTTCTTCGAGCATTCGTTTTCCTCTCCGGATTGCGGCCCATAGTTCCGCACTCTGAAATTAATATGTTTGTAACCTTTTTATTTGAATTTAATTAATCGATTTTTCGTGTTTTGTAACATTAATAATTTCATTTAACTTTCGGCGCCGGTTTCAATTGATTTTCATCAGTCGCCTGCGGAAACATAATGCGCTTGATATCTTCGTCCGCGAAGTAATCCGGCGTTTGGCCGAATTCATCTTTAGCGTTTATATCGGCGCCTTTATAAATAAGAATTGCTATCACCGAGCGCGATTTGTTAAGTACCGCGTAATGCAGCGGGGTGGATTTCGTGACATCTCTGGCGTTGACATCGGCGCCGTTTTCTATAAGAATGGGTGCGATTTCGTCGGCGTCGTGTGAAGCCGCTGTATGAAGCGCCGTCTGCCCGCGGTTGTCGGTAATATTTACAAGCCTGTTTATTAAGCCGGGAGCTGAATTGATTTCTTTATAATTGGAAAGGCTTTCTTTATTTAAAAGCAGTAACGCTGATTTTTTTGATTTTTTTATTGCGGCGATATGCAGCGGCGTGCGGCCCTTTTTATCCCTGGCTTTTATGTTGGCGCCGTTAGCTATCAGAAATATTGAAGTTTCAAGAGAGTTATTCAGGATAGCCGTATGCAGTGGCGTTGAATCGTTAATATCTCTGGCGTCGATATCGGCGCCCTTTACGAATGCATCGAATGCCAGGCGGGCATCGTCGCAGCGCGCGGCGAAATGAAGAAGCGTTTCGTGTTTGCCGCTTATGTTGTTTATGTAGTTTTCTATCGTAGCCGGATGATGAGGCTTATGGTAATATTCAGATGCCCTTACGGAATGGGGCTTATGGACTTCGCCGCGAACCGGATAATTGTCTGCGGCCTTTTGGGACGTTGAAGCAACTCCAAGAGAGGGCTCTTTTTTAGTCGAGTTATCTTTAAACATCGGCTGCTGAGAGTTTTGAGAAAATATAGGCGCAGGCGGTTTAAATTCGACTGCATCCGTAGCGTCTTGAAAAGCCGTCTCTCCGGTTATGGGCGGGCTTAATGTTTTGTCATGAGCGACGGTTTGATCAATTTGTTCGGCTGCGGAGTCTGAACCGCTTTCTTGCGGAATATGAACTGAAGCCGTAGCGTCTTCGAGTTCGGAAATATTTTGATGCCCGGCCGGTGAGCCGTCGGTGGGAGGTTTCGATATATCTGCAGAAGCGGTGCCGTGTGCATCGGCGTTTAAAATCACGGCAGAAGACTCATGAGGCGTTTCGGCGGCTGCATGGGATGAAAAATCCGAAACCGGAACGGCCGGAATATTTTTTTCGGCCGTTTGAAAGTAAAATATTTTATTGCTTTTAACTCGCAAAGGTTTTCCGGCCGAGTCATAAGCGCTGACTCTGCATTCTATTTCTACCGTAGCTCCGGTGACGAATGGAACCGGAATCAGCCTCAAATCTTCGTATTCCTTTTCAGGCTTGCCGTTAAAAAACCATTCTATGGTTACTTTATTATTTTCATGGCCGGATTTTTTATAGCTTAAAATTATCTTATTATGCTTATGGGCTATTCTTACTTTTGAAATAGCCGGAGCGGCCGTTTCAAAGGTCATTATTGAAAGGCCGATTGCGCAAGCGGATAGAATTATAAAAACTATCGCTATGAAAAAATAATGGTTTTCCGTAAATTTTATATCAGCTTTTTCATCCATAAAAAATTCATTCAAAATTGCGAAATGCCCTTATATTTTTGCATATCATGACGTTTAAAATATTTGCGTCACGTAATAATCTTATTATATTTTTATAATATTGTCAATCCAATCAGAAAAAAATATCCGCACCGCGGCCGTTGCGGGGCGCGCGATGCGGAAGAATCGAGATTATGCGTTTGTGCCTGTAAATGATAGTTGAACTTAAATAGGCCGATGCGTTTTTTATTTTTGCGCAAGCTCGAAGCGGTCGGCGTTCATTACTTTATTCCATGCCTTAATGAAGTCTTTTATGAATTTTTCTCCGCAATCTTCAGATGCGTAAACTTCGGCGAGTGCGCGAAGCTGCGAGTTGGATCCGAAAATCAGATCGACTCGGGTTCCGGTCCACTTTAGTTCGCCAGTCTTGCTGTCGCGGCCTTCGAATATGTTTTCATCATTCGCGGCCGGCTTCCACACGGTGCTCATGTCGAGCAGATTTACGAAGAAGTCGTTGGTGAGCGTTTCCGGACGGCCGGTAAAAACGCCGTGCCGCGATCCGCCGAAGTTGGCGTTTAAAACGCGCATGCCGCCGATAAGAACGGTCATTTCAGGCGCGCTCAGCGTAAGCAGCTGCGCGCGGTCGATTAACAATTCTTCGGCTTTCACTGCGTATCTGGCTTTAAGATAGTTGCGGAATCCGTCGGCGGCCGGTTGGAGTACGGCGAAAGATTTAACGTCTGTTTGTTCCTGCGTCGCGTCCGTGCGTCCGGGCGTGAAAGGAACTTTAATATCTTTACCGGCATTTTTAGCGGCCTTTTCAATCGCGGCGCAGCCGCCGAGAACGATAAGGTCCGCCAGCGATACTTTCTTTCCGTCCGGCTGCCCCTTATCGAACTTTATTTTGATACCTTCGAGCGTGTCCATAACTTTTTTCAGCCGGTCCGGCTGGTTGACTTCCCAGTCTTTTTGAGGCGCAAGGCGGATTCGCGCACCGTTGGCGCCGCCGCGCTTGTCCGAACCGCGGAAGGTGGACGCCGCCGCCCAGGCGGTCGAAACCAATTCGGATATCGACAGATTCGATGCGATTATTTCGTTTTTTAGTACGGATATGTCTTTTTCATCGATCAATTTATGCTCGAGCGGCGGTATCGGATCCTGCCAGATCAACTCTTCGGACGGCACTTCCGGGCCCAGGTAGCGGGAGCGCGGCCCCATATCGCGATGGGTCAGTTTGAACCAGGCGCGGGCGAACGCGTCGGCGAACTCTTCCGGGTCCGCCAGATAACGCTTTGCTATTTTTTCGTAGGCGGGGTCGAATTTAAGCGAAAGATCGGCGGTGGTCATCATTGGGCGATGTTTTTTGGACGGGTCGTGCGCATCGACGATCATGTCTTCTTCGGCCGTGTCTTTCGACAGCCATATATATGCGCCTGCAGGGCTTTTAAGGAGTTCCCACTCGTATTTGAATAAAACTCTGAGATACCCCACATCCCATTTCGTCGGGTTGGGCTTCCATGCGCCCTCGATGCCGCTCGAAATAGTATCGCCGCCCCTGCCGCTCTTATAGCCGCTCTTCCAGCCCAGGCCCTGTTCTTCTATAGGGGCGGCTTCCGGTTCCGGCCCTACCATTTTTGGGTCGCCTGCGCCGTGGGCCTTGCCGAAGGTATGCCCGCCGGCGATAAGGGCGACGGTTTCCTCGTCGTTCATGCCCATGCGCGCGAATGTTTCGCGCACGTCGCGAGCGGATTCAATGGGTATGGGCTGGCTGTTGGGGCCTTCGGGATTAACGTAAATCAATCCCATCTGAACCGCCGCCAGAGGATTTTCCAGTTCGCGGTCGCCGCTGTAGCGCTTGTCGCCCAGCCAGGTTTCCTCGGTTCCCCAATATACGTCTTCTTCCGGTTCCCATATATCAACCCGGCCGCCGCCGAAGCCGAAGGTTTTAAATCCCATTGATTCGAGAGCGCAGTTGCCGGCAAGTATCATGAGATCGGCCCAGGAGATTTTTTTCCCATATTTTCTTTTTATAGGCCAGAGCAGGCGCCGCGCTTTGTCCAGATTTACGTTATCGGGCCAGCTGTTCAGCGGCGCGAAACGCTGATTGCCCGTGCCGCCTCCGCCGCGGCCGTCCGCTATTCGGTACGTGCCGGCGCTGTGCCATGCCATTCTGATCATAAGGCCGCCGTAGTGGCCCCAGTCGGCCGGCCACCACTCCTGCGAGTCGGTCATCAATTTATAAAGGTCGTTTTTAAGCGCTTTCAGATCGAGTTTTTTGAATTCCCCGGCGTAATTGAAATCCGCGCCCATAGGATTGGAAACCGGCGTATGCTGGTGAAGTATGCTCAGGTTCAACTGATTGGGCCACCAGTCGCGGTTTGATCTGCCGCGTCCGTCGGCGTTGTTTTTAATAGCGCCAGTCACGGGGCATTTGCTCATTTTTTTTAAGTCGTCCATAAAATCCTCCTTCTTAATCTTATATATGTGTAGTTGATCGTTAAAAATAAAATTCGATTAAATTAATTTATTACATGGTAAAGTATTTGTATGAAGCGTCTGATGGACTTTAATTCAACGGCGGAGCGCGGGGCTCGCAGAAATGAATAAAAGCCTCGAACCGGTTGCGTGCGATTTTGAAAATGAATAATAGGAAAAGAATCGTAAATAATAAAAGTACGAACCATGAAACCGCCGCCGCGGTTATCATCGTCGAAAACGAACATAGCAGGCATGAATTTTCATAAACAGTCGAATTTTTGTGGCAGTGAAAAACAGAAAAGAGAAGAGCGAAAAGGAAGATAGCGAAAAAAATTTTGAACAGCATTATTTTGTTTTCGTATCTTTTATTGACGCTCATAAAAATCGCCTTTTTTCAAAAGTTATAAACAGATTCATTATATCTTTTGCGCTGAATATTGTCAATTATTATTTTCTGTTATTATTTTCCGGTTTTGACGTTTCTATTAGCGGCAATTAACTAATGGAGGGGTGTATTTCGGCCATGAATTCGTCGTACTCGCCAACCACGGCGAATCCCAGCTTCTGATAGCACCTTATGGCGGCCGCGTTTCCGTTATCTACATTCAGGCCGATTAAATGAGTCTTTTTAAGAAGCGATCCGCAGAGCGCGGCGGTAACCATGCCGGCCAGGCCTTTTCCTCGATAATCGGGGCGGGTCGTGATGTTGCCGAGAGCCGCCGCGCCGTATTTTTCCGAGAATACATGAACGCCTGCGGCGCAGATTATATCGCCGCCAGCGAACGCTCCAAAATATTCGCCCGTGGCCAATGTCGCCGGGTCAAACCAGTTGCCCGGGTAGGCTTTTCTGTATAGCTCCAGAAGCTTTTCGAGATCGGCCATGCAAAGCCTTCTCACGCCGGAATCCGTTTTGCCGACGATCTTCGATGGATCCTTAAGATGCATCTTCAGATGCCTTCCGTGCGATTCCAGTTTAAAGCGCTTTGCCAGCGCGGCCTTTGAAGTTTCGCACAGATGCGAATAGAACCGCGCGGGCAGGAGCTTTGATATGCCGCAAACAAGTTCTGCGAGCGCTTCGCCTTCATAGGCGCGGTAAGCCATAAGCGCGGGTATTTCGCCGCCGGTATAGAGCATCGCCAGCGAGCATAATTTTCCGTTTTCGCCGCGGAGCCCGTACCATATAGTGAACGGCCGGAAAAGATCGTCGAGATCGCCTATGCAGTAAACGTTAAGCGCCTCGTTTTCGCGAAGGTACCCTTCTATAATTTCTTTATCGTGAATTATTGCAGGCCGCACGCAGCACTTCCTTATTTATTGCCCCGAATAAATTATTTCTTTGCCGCGGGCATTCATTTACCTGCCAGCGGCATTAAATGTTAAATAGCGGCTTATAAACCGAGATCTTCAATTAAGCCGGCAAGGAGTTTGTTGAATTCGACGGGTTTTTCAAGCATGGGATAATGCCCGGTATCGCAAATCGTGAGATATTTATAGTTGCGGAAGTATTTTTGATTGGCTTCTAAATTCGTCGGCGTATAGGCCGAATTAATCGCTCTGACGGGAACTTCAATTTGCCTGGCGTATTCGCCGACATTCATTTCATATAGAGGTTTCAATGCGTTGACGGCGAATTCCGGGGCGTTTTGCAGGAACTCGTTCTGGAGCCGTTCGCGAATGTCTTCCGGCGTGGCATCGCAAAACAGGAATTTAGGCAATACATTTTCGACAGCAAATTTGAAATCTTTTCTATAATACGGAAATATCATTTCTTCCGCCTGCTGGATCGTCATTAATTGATCCATGTCCTTTAATGTATCGACCAGCACGACGGCTTTCACAGCCGGCGCCGCCAGGGCGGCTTCAAGCGCATAAGCTCCCGACATTGAATGTCCAACCAGCACAATATTTTTAGATTCTATCTGATTAACGGCGGCAACGATATCGTCTGCATATCGCTTTGCCGACCAGTCAAGCCTGTTTTTGCCCGATTTGCCGTGACCGGCGAGATCGATGGTTGCCGCGCAATATTTTCCGGAGAAATATTTTACCTGTGATTCCCACCAGCAGCCGCTTCCAAGCCAGCCATGTATAAAAACGAGTGCCGTATC
>ENA-UOWE01004032-UOWE01004032.1-activated-sludge-metagenome-genome-assembly--contig:-NODE-4032-length-14475-cov-6.282802_pt1 | contig 14475 bp, 11 predicted proteins | sample MGYA00249841_ERZ761562 | MGnify/ENA primary metagenome ERZ761562 (study PRJEB28883, sample SAMN05720200) | activated sludge metagenome | isolation source: Anaerobic digester | place: Japan... | reverse complement strand
GACTTACCATTGTTACCTTTGTCAATAGTCTGTCGGCTTCAGGTGATTCAACAATTGAAACTGATGACAATACCACTCTTCAAGAACCTTTCATTAACAATATCCCCGGATATCGCTTTCTGGGCTGGTATAAAGACACAAGCTTTGCCAACCAATGGATTTTTGCCACTGACATTGTAACTGCTGACCTTTATTTATATGCCCGTTGGACCAAAAAAACTTTTTTAGTCAATTTCAACTCCAACGGAGGAAGCCTTGTGTTACCACAGAATATCCCATACCAGTCATTGGTAAATGTCCCCAACATGCCAGAAATGGAACACTACCTGTTTTCAGGATGGTATGTTGACCAACAGCTTTCCAAAAGCTGGGACTTTTCGTCAAACTATGTTAACCCAGGACACAACTTTATTTGCCAAATGGCAACCAAAGCCATACATCGTTTCTTTTGAAACATTTGGGGGCAATATTATAAGCAATGCAACTGTTACCTACAATCATCTGGTAAACCAACCTGCTAACCCTGAAAAACCAGGCTATCAGTTTGACAAATGGTACAAAGATTCTTTATTTACTGTTACCTGGAACTTTAACTCTGATTTGATAACAGAAAATACTACCATTTACGCTAAATGGATTGCCCTCAGCTATAACATCCACTTTGACACTAATGGCGGCACGCCTATTGAAGATACAGTTGTTTTTTACAACAGCTATATCAATCGCCCTGTCAATCCGCATAAAAATGGGTACCTGTTTGGTGGCTGGTTCAAAAACCCAAATTTTACCATTATTTGGAATTTTGAAAATGATGTAATTACAGCTAACACGACCCTTTATGCAAAATGGATTTCACCTGATTGTACGGTACACTTTGAAACTACAGGCGGCACAACTATTAACGACACTGTTGTTTTATACAACAACTATATCAATCGCCCAGCTAATCCGCATAAAAACGGGTACCTTTTTGATGGCTGGTTCAAAGACCCAAATTTTACCATTGTCTGGAATTTTGAAAATGATGTAATTACTGATAATACAACCCTTTATGCAAAATGGATTCCTGTTACAGCTATTCATAACGAAAAAAAGAATGAAGTCATTGTTTATCCAGTACCCACCTACAATATATTACATATCAAAGGTGTAGGCTTTACAATGTTTGAATTATTTGACTTATCAGGAAAACAAGTATTAAAAGGCAGAATATCCGAAAGCTCCACAACAACTGCTGTTGAGATGAGCTCTGTCAAACCTGGGCAATACGCTATACTATTAAGCAGTAGGACTGGCGAAAAAGCCATATTTAAAATCATAAAAAAATAAACGGTTACAAAGTTTTAAATAAGAAATATTTATTATTCATAAAAATATTTAAGTATTAAAGTACTTATTTAATTATTTGTATTATATTTGCATCATCAATAAAAAAATATATGGTCAGAGAAATTGTTCAAATAGATGGAGCTAAGTGCAATGGTTGTGGTATTTGTGCACCCAATTGCCACGAAGGTGCTTTACAAATCATAGATGGAAAAGCCGTTCTGATAAGCGAATTGCTATGTGATGGACTTGGCGCTTGTCTCGGACATTGTCCTGAAGGCGCTATAACCATTGAAAAACGGGAAGCCACACCTTACGATGAAGTTTCAGTCATGCAGGAAATGGTCAAAAAAACAAAGAATGTTGTCATTGCCCACTTGAAGCATCTCAAAGACCACAATGAGACAGCTTATCTGCAACAAGGGGTCCAGTACTTAATTGACAATAAAAAAAGCCTGAAGTTTGATTTACAAGAAGTATTAGAAAGTCTTAAGGATAAAAAAAAACAAACACCAATAGTTATGCAAACATCACATGCACACCCTCATCAGGGTGGAGGATGTCCGGGTTCAAGGGCTATGTCATTTGGAACGCCAGCCCCAACAAATAATCCAACAGGCAATATTGCTTCACAGCTTACCCATTGGCCTATTCAGCTGCACCTTATACAACCCGCAGCATCGCACTTTATCAAAAGCGATTTGCTTATAGCAGCCGATTGTACTGCCTTTGCATTAGGCTCCTTCCACAGCGAACTGCTGAAAAACCGAAAACTCGTGATTGCTTGTCCAAAGCTGGACACAAATAAAGAAGTTTATATCGAAAAAATAGCCCGCCTAATTGACGAAGCACAGGTAAACACTATAACTGTAGCAATTATGGAAGTTCCCTGCTGTGGAGGATTGCTACAAATAACACAAATGGCTGTCAACCAGGCAAAAAGAAAAGTACCAGTAAAGGCTATTACCATAGGGATTCAAGGCGATATATTGGCTGAAGAATGGATATAGGAGGATGGTTGTTAGTTGTTAGTTGTTAGTTGATGGTAAATATAACTCGTTGAACATTTTTCTAAAGTAATCGATAAAAAGAAATACAATAACCAACAATTTTTTAGATAAAATAAATAACAAGTTTAATAAAAATTTAAAGCATTTAAGTACTTATTATTAATCTTTATAATAAATTTAAAAAATACAAAAATGGGAATGTTTTGTTATCAATGTCAGGAAGCAGCTAAAGGCATAGGCTGCACAATAAGTGGTGTATGCGGCAAAAATGAAAAAGTTGCCAACTTGCAAGACCTGCTTATTTATTCGCTCAAAGGCTTGGCAATAGTGGCTCAAAAAGCATCTGCCAATGGAATTGAGAAAAAAGAAGTACACGACAGCATCATTGACGGGCTGTTTGTAACCATTACCAATGCTAACTTTGACGAAAAAGCTATTATCGAACGTATCCGTAAAGTAACCATACTCAGGGACGAACTAAAAGGAACCCTTGCCGGGAAAGGAATAAAACTGGAAAAAAACTTGTTTGCTGCAGTTTATTTCACTGCCGGTACTGATGCTGAGCTCATTGAATTTTCAAACAAAGTCAGCATATTAACTACAGAAAACGAAGATGTACGCTCATTACGTGAATTGACCATCTACGGATTAAAAGGCATGGCTGCCTATGCAGAACATGCAGCAAACCTTGGCCACGAAAATACAGACATTCACAAGTTTATGGTTAAAGCATTATCTGCCGTAACAGATGACAACTTGTCTGTGAACGATTTGGTCGGCCTTGTACTTGAAACAGGCAAATACGGCGTAGATGTAATGGCTCTTTTAGATAAAGCACACACCTCAACTTATGGAAATCCTGAAATAACACAGGTAAACATTGGCGTTAGCACTAACCCTGGCATCTTAATCAGCGGCCACGACCTGAAAGACATTGCTGAATTGCTTGAACAGACAGAAGGAAGCGGAGTTGACGTTTACACCCACAGTGAAATGCTTCCTGCGCACTACTACCCGGCATTCAAGAAATACAAACATTTTGTTGGCAACTACGGAAACGCCTGGTGGAAGCAAAAAGAGGAATTTGAAAAGTTCAATGGCCCGATTTTATTCACTACCAACTGCATTGTACCTCCGCTTGAGAACGCCAGCTACAAAGACAGAATTTATACTACAGGCTCTGCAGGGCTTCCGGGAGCTGCACATATCGGGCCACGACCAAAAGGCGGAAAGAAAGATTTTTCAGCCATCATTGAACATGCCAAGAAATGTAAAGCCCCGATTGAGATTGAAAAAGGGCACATCACAGGCGGCTTTGCACATAACCAGGTAGGCTTGGTAGCCGATAAGGTAGTAGATGCCATTAAAGCCGGCACTATTAAAAAGTTTTTTGTCATGGCAGGCTGTGATGGACGCATGAAATCAAGGAACTACTACAGCGAATTTGCCGAAAAACTCCCAAAAGATGCTGTTATCTTAACAGCAGGATGCGCCAAATACAGGTACAACAAACTTCCACTTGGCGACATAGGCGGCATTCCTCGTGTACTCGATGCTGGCCAGTGCAACGACTCTTATTCACTGGTTGTAACGGCACTAAAACTGAAAGATGCATTTGGATTGGAAAGTGTTAACGACTTACCATTGGCTTACAACATTGCCTGGTACGAGCAGAAAGCTGTTATTGTATTGTTGGCTTTACTTTACCTTGGGGTGAAAAACATCCACCTCGGCCCAACATTGCCAGCCTTTTTGTCTCGTAACGTGGCTAAAGTACTGGTTGAAAACTTCGGTATTGGAGGAATATCCAGTGTTGATGAAGATATCAAAAAGTTCATGGGCGACGCTGCCTAATTATTTTGAAGTATTTTTATATTATAAACGCTAAGGCTCAAAAGCACGAAGTAAAGATCATAGCGCCTTAGCGTCTTTGCGTTTATTAATCCTAATTTTAATAATATGGACTTAAATAATTTACAACCGGACAATGCAAAAGCTCAAATATTAAGCAATGCAGTAGCTTATGCAGACAAAAGTGTAGTTAGTAAGCAACTTATAAAAGCCCCATCAGGCAATATCACCCTGTTTGCTTTTGACAAAGGCGAAGGGCTTAGCGAACACACCGCTCCGTTTGATGCTTTTGTAGAGATACTTGACGGGAAAGCTGAAATAACAATTGGTGGAATAAAACACAATCTTACAACGGGACAATTTATAATCATGCCAGCTAATATTCCTCATGCTTTAAGCGCTGTTGAAAAGTTTAAGATGATGCTGGTAATGATTAAGTCATAAATACTATGACAATAGCCAGCGAGAAACATACCGTTGAGTTGATGATAAAGCTGTATTGCCATTCAGCGCACAAGTCCAATGAACTGTGCCCCGAATGTTTACAGTTATTGTCATACGCACATGAACGGCTGGAAAAGTGTATCTATGGTGACAAAAAGACATCATGCAAAAAATGTCTAACCCATTGCTACAAAAAGGATATGCGTAACCAGATAAAGAAAGTTATGCGTTATTCAGGACCACGAATGTTATGGCATTATCCCTTGTTATTTCTGAAGCATACGCTTAGTCCAAAATAAATCAATTTAACTCTTTCCGCAACCTGGCTACAGAAATGCCAAGCTGTTCGCGATATTTGGCCACGGTACGACGGGCAATAGGATAGCCCTTGGCTTTCAGGATGTCGGCCAAATCGTCATCGGTTAAAGGAGAATGTTTATCTTCATTATTAACACAATCCTGAAGAATAGACTTGATTTCACGGGTAGAAACCTCCTCCCCTGCTTCATTTTGCATCGACTCAGAAAAGAAAGATTTTAAAGAAAAGATCCCAAAATGCGTTTGCACATACTTGCTATTTACCACTCGTGAAATAGTAGATATATCGAGAGAAGTAACATCAGCTACATCTTTAAGTATCATTGGCCTAAGCTTTTTCTCATCTCCAGTCTTAAAATATTCTAACTGATAATTCAAAATAGCCTGCATAACATTAAACAATGTTTGTTGTCGCTGATGTATTGCGTCAATAAACCATTTGGCCGATTCAATTTTCTGCTTTAGAAAGCTCAACAGCTCCTTATTCTTTGAATTGCCTTTGCCGCCATTCATGGCAGAGCCAATAATATCATTATAGGCTTTACTCAAACGTAGTTCAGGCTGATTTCGGTTATTTAAAAGCAATACAGGGTTCCCGTCTTTCAATTCAATGAAGAAATCGGGAATTATATTCTCAATTACGCTGTCGGTTGCATTTGAAAATATGCTACCCGGTTTAGGGTTAAGTTTTACAATCTCATCCAACGCTTCTTTAAGTTCTGCATCTGTAATATTGAGGCGTTGTTTGATTTTATCGTAATGACGCTTTGAAAATTCATCAAAAGATTTTTTCAGAATTTTATACGCTATCTGAAATTTGGGAAGACTAAGATTTTTTTGCTCAAGCTGAAGCAAAAGGCATTCCTGCAAATCCCGGGCACCAACACCAACAGGCTCAAGCTCCTGAATTTGTTTTAAAATACCCAACAGCTCAATCTCATCCGTTTGAATATTCTGCAAAAAAGCGATATCATCAGCAATTGAAGACAAAGGCCTGCGAATATAGCCATCATCATCAATATTACCAACAATAAAAGAAGCCAGCATGTGCTGTTTTTCGTCCAAATCGAGCTCCATTAGCTGCGATTCTAAAAATTCGTGAAACGATACAGTAGCAACGGCAGGCATATCAACCCTTTTGTCATCTACAGAATGATTGTTGGTTTTAAGCTTATATTCTGGGATATATTCGTCTTCGTTGTAATAATCTTCTAAGGAAAACTCATCACTACTGTCAAGTTCAGAACTACCGGCCTCTTCTTCAAAAGTCACCTCATCTTTTTCTTCCTTTTCTTCCTCTTCAAGCATAGGATTTTTCTCCAACTCCTCTTTTATGCGTTGTTCAAGAGAAACCGCAGGGATTTCAAGCAACTTGATAAGTTGTATCTGTTGCGGAGTAAGCTTTTGTTGAAGTTTCTGTTCTAATCGCTGCTTTAACATTGGATTTAAAACTCAGCAGTTTTAGGAGTACGAGGAAAAGGAATAACATCACGGATATTACCCATACCCGTAATGAAAAGCATCAGGCGCTCAAAACCAAGTCCGAAGCCACTATGGGGCGCACTTCCATATTTACGGGTATTTAAATACCACCAAAGGTCTTTCATAGGAAGGTTCATTTCTTCAATTCGGGCTTTTAGCTTATTATAATCAGCTTCACGCTCTGATCCTCCAATAATTTCGCCAATTCTTGGAAACAAAACATCCATCGCCTTAACTGTTTTGCCATCATCGTTCTGCTTCATATAAAAAGCTTTTATATCTTTAGGATAATTGGTTAGGATAACCGGTTTTTTGAAATGTTTCTCTACCAAATATCTTTCATGCTCAGATTGAAGGTCAACACCCCACTTTACAGGATACTCAAACTTTTCACCAGATTTTTCAAGGATTTCAACGCCTTCTGTATATGTAAGACGCTTAAATTCATTGTTTATAACAAAATTTAAACGTTCGATCAGTTCTTTATCGTACATATCGGCCAGAAAATTAAGATCATCCATACAGTTTTCCAACGCATATTTGATAAGGAATTTTAGGAAATCCTCAGCCAAATCCATATTATCAGTAATATCATTAAAAGCAACCTCAGGCTCAATCATCCAAAACTCAGCAAGATGACGCGGAGTATTGGAATTTTCAGCCCTGAAAGTTGGCCCAAAAGTATAAATACCACCAAGAGCAAGGGCACCAAGCTCACCTTCGAGCTGTCCTGAAACAGTCAGGCTGGTTTCCTTACCAAAGAAATCTTGAGAATAATCAATCTTCCCATCTTCTCCCCGAGGTAATTTTTCCATCTCCAAAGTAGTAACCCTAAACATTGCCCCGGCGCCCTCACAGTCAGAACCTGTTATAATAGGGGTATGAAAATAAAAAAAACCTTTGTCATTAAAATATTTATGAATAGCAAAGGACATAGCATGTCGTAAGCGGAAAATACAGCCAAAAGTATTGGTGCGCGGGCGTAAATAAGCAATCTCACGCAAGAACTCTAAAGAGTGCCCTTTCTTTTGCAAAGGATATTCATCAGCATCAGCTGTACCATATACAGTAAGGTCTTTAGCTTGTATCTCTACCGTCTGGCCTTTACCCATCGATTTAATGAGTTTACCATTAACAGCAATACAAGAACCAGTAGTAACTTCCTTCAAAGCTTCTTCTGAAATAGTATTTAAATCTACTACAATTTGAATTGAATGAACTGTAGAACCATCATTAAGAGCAATAAACTGAACACTTTTATTTCCTCTGCGGGTCCTCACCCAGCCTTTTACCAGCACATCTACATCATACACTGTAGATTTCAGCAACTCCTTAACTATACTTCTTTTTGACATAATAAATCCTTTAGCCTATTGAATAATGTTTGCAAATTTAATATTTTTATAAGACTAAACCCCTCTGGTAAAATAATTCAATGACAATAATAACAGACCTTCTCGACTTGCTTTTACCTCGCACATGTTGCGGCTGCAACACAGTACTAACAACAAACGAAGAATATTTATGCACAAAATGCATGATAAACCTCCCTCGTACCCGATATCACAAAGACCCTGACAATCCTACCGCCCAAACGTTCTGGGGGCGGACAAACATTCAAAACGCTACATCTTTTCTACATTTCAACAAAAAAGGCACAGTACAACACATAATGCATCAGATAAAATACAAAGACAACCTGGAGCTTGCAATATTTATGGGGACTCATGCGGGACATGAATTAAAATGCACACCATTTGAAGAAGTTGACGTTATTATCCCAGTTCCTTTGCACAAATCGAGACTTTCAAAAAGAGGATACAACCAAAGCGAGCGTATTGCAATGGGAATATCAGAAATTTTAAATATACCGATTGACAATAAAAGTATTATCCGCGCCAAGTCAAGTGAAAGCCAGGTGACAAAAAAGAGATATCAACGCTGGGAAAATGTAGAAGGCATTTTTGAAGTGGTACAACCACAACAAATTATCAACAAACACATCCTGCTTGTTGACGATATACTCACCACAGGAGCTACAATAGAAGCCTGTGCCCAGGAAATATTAAAAGTAGAAGGGACGAAAATAAGCATATTTACACTGGCAAAAGCAAAACAATAATATTTTTAAAACAATTATCTTACTTTAAAATACCTTTGCACAAAAAATATGGACACACAATTTTACATATTCCAGGGAAAAAAGATTGCCTACAATTCATTAGGCTCAGGAAACACAATAGTTTTATTACATGGTTATCTCGAATCAAAAGAAATTTGGGGCTCGTTTGCAACAGAACTTGCCAAAAACTATCAGATTATAGCTATTGACATATTAGGGCATGGCGAAAGTACCATAGATGAAGAATCTTCAGATGTAAATTGGATGGCTGAAGGAATATTCCGGCTTTTACAATCAAAACAAATTGGCAAAGCTGTTATTGTAGGGCATTCTATGGGAGGATATGTTATGTTAGCAATGGCAGAAGCCCATCCAGAAATATTTGCCGGGGCGGCAATGTACCATTCTGTTCCTAACGCCGATTTGCCTGAGAAAAAAGAGGGCCGCCAGCGAGAAATTGAGCTGGTAAAACAAGGCAAAAAGCAACTCATATATAACGTCAATATTCCTAAAGGATTTGCAGATGATAACCTCGAAAAATTGAAAAACGAAGTAGAAAAAGCAAAAAAAATAGCTTCGGGCACTTCTGACGAAGGCATCATTTTTGCATTGCAGGCCATGATGAAACGTAAAGACCGCACTCAGGTACTTTTCAACCTCGCTGTTCCGGTATATTTTGCCATTGGGAAAAAAGACAATTATATTCCTCAGCAACGACTTATTGATTTGAGCACAAATGTCAAAAACAGGCGTGTTGTTGTATTTGAAAACAGCGGCCATAATAGTTTCATTGAAGAGCCTGAACTTGCCATAGACGAGTTTCAGGACTTTTTAATAACATGTAAATTTTAACAACATTATCACTAATGGAAGAAAGGTATGATTTTCTGGTTATTGGTAGCGGAGCTGCCGGGATAACATTTGCGTTGGAAGCTGCTAACCATGGAAAAGTATGTATTATAAGCAAAACAAACCTTGAGGAGTGCAATACTAAATATGCCCAGGGCGGAATTGCTGCAGTTACATATTCGCCCGATGATTTTGAAAAACACGTTAAAGACACCCTGATTTGCGGAGACGGACTATGTAACGAAGAAATAGTACGCCTTGCCATTAGTGAAGCTCCTGCTGCAATACAGCGTTTGATTGACCTTGGAACCAACTTTGACAAAGACCAGAACGGCAAATACGACCTTGCCCGTGAAGGTGGACACAGCGAGAACAGGATACTGCATCACAAAGATGTCACAGGAGCTGAAATTGAAAGGGCTTTAATTGCAAGAGTCCGAAAAAACCCGAATATTACCATCCTCGAAAATCATTTTGCCATTGATATTATTACCCAACACCATTTGGGAATGTTAGTCAAAAGATATTACAATAATATTGAATGTTATGGGGCTTACGTATTAGATACAGCTACAGGTAAGGTAAAAACAATACTGGCAAAAGCCACATTAATGGCAACCGGGGGTACCGGCAATGTATATCACACCACCACAAACCCTGTTGTAGCTACAGGCGATGGTGTAGCAATGGTTTCGCGCGCAAAAGGCATTATTGAAGATATGGAATTTGTCCAGTTCCACCCTACTGCATTATATTCGCCCAGTGAAAGGCCTGAATTTCTTATTACAGAAGCGCTCAGAGGTTTTGGCGCCATCCTCAAAGACCAGAATGGCAATGAATTCATGCAAAAATATGACCCTCGTGGCTCTCTTGCACCCAGAGATATTGTAGCCCGCGCAATCGACAGCGAAATGAAAATAGCCGGTATTGACTATGTTTACCTTGATGCACGTCATATAAGCTATGAACAGCTAATTATACACTTCCCTAACATTTACAAAAAGTGTATGAGTATTGGCATTGACATGACAAAAGATTATATACCCGTTGCCCCGGCTGCTCACTTCTCTTGTGGAGGAATAAAAGTGGACAAAAACGGGCTTTCGTGGATTAAAAACCTTTATGCTGCCGGAGAAGTAGCCTGCACAGGCTTACATGGCGCCAACCGCCTTGCTTCTAATTCATTGATGGAAGCTGTTGTTTTTTCCCACAGGGCAGCTATTCATGCTACTGAAAATTGCCTAAGCAATTCTATTCCTGAAAATATCCCTGCCTGGAACGATGAAGGTACCACCTCGCCCGAAGAAATGGTTCTTATCACCCAGAGTATGAGGGAACTGCAACAAATTATGACCAACTATGTGGCCATTGTCCGCAGCGACCTTAGGTTGCAGAGGGCCGAAAAACGTGTAAACCTTATCATGGAAGAAACACAGGCTCTTTATAAAAAACTGAAAGTATCACGCATCCTTTGCGAATTACGTAACCTGACAGAAGTGAGTTACCTTATTATAAAGAGTGCATCACAACGTAAAACCAGTGTTGGATTGCATTACAATGTGGACTATCCAAAAAAGAAATCGTTGAGTTAAACCAGTTAACCCAACGATTTCAAGTAATTTACCCAATTACTTTTGATTTTTTACTTCAAGGTATTAAACCTGTAACCAATCATTACTTCGTGGCTTCCAAAGCTATAATAACGTATTGGTGAAAGGTTAATATCAAATGAATATCCGGCATAAATACGCTTGTTAAAAATATAACCTGCTAATAAAGATACAGCGTCCAAAGTTCTGTATGAAGCCCCAAACCAGGCAGTTTTCTGATACCATGCAGTAACATTGAAATCCATTTGCACTGGCACACTAAACCCTTCTACTGCTTTTACTATTGTACTATATTCAGTATTCCATCTGCGGTTGTGACGCCAATTATATGATCCCATAAAATAATAATGACGGGTAAGCTTTCCTAAACTTGTAACATTTTCTTGATCAGGATTAACGTTAAACTTACTGTTGAAAAGGTTGTCAACAGAAAGCCCAACCTGGAATAAACCTGAATAAACCAAAACGCCTAACATTCCATCAGGTTTAAATTCAGAAACAACACCATTTTTTACCACGTTGTCTGTTTCACGCATGGATATATTGGTACCGTCATACTTAAACTGGTAAAAACCCAAAGCAGCAGAAAAAGATGCCCTTATATACTCTGACAAAGCAACGTTGTACGCATAAGCTCCCCTCAACCCCAGACGGCTTGTAGGAGAAGTCATATCCTGATATACTGAAGCTCCATAGCCCATATCTTTGTTCTTGGCACTTACCGGGCCAAAAACGCTCAATGATGTTGTTACCGGGGCATCTGGAAAACCAATCCACTGCAAATGCGAATTTAACCTGATTTGAAAATAATTATAAGTTCCTGCCACAGCAGGATTCAGAATAAACGGGTTATGCATGTACTGCGAATAAAGCGGTGTCTGTTGTGCTTTGGATTGGACCATAGCAACCATGCATATTGAGAAAATGATTAACCGTTTCATATATTTCAGATATTTCATTTTAGCTTTCTTTTATCTCATTAAAGTAACAGTACCTTTTTTGGTTTTTGAACCGCTGGTTGTGATAATGTAGTAATAAGTACCTATTGGCATATCTTTACCATTGCGTTTACCAGTCCATCTTATGTCAGCATTGTTATACCCTTTGCTTTCGTAAACCAAATTCCCCCATCGGTTAAATACTTTAACCACAATATCAGGGAAGTATTCGGCATTAGGGATATACCAGAATTCGTTGGCACCATCACCATTTGGCGAGAATGCCCCGTCAGGATTAATATCATCGGTTGCAATCACTTTTATAGAAGCAGTTTCGATACAACCATCAGCAGAAATACCCATAAACTGATAGGTCAACGAATCGCCTAAGAAGTTTACAACCAAGTTGCGGGCTGTATCGGTACCTCCGACAACATACGTATGAGGCAACCACATGTAAGATACAAAACTTCCACTTCCACCTATACTTGGAATAATTTCAAAATTTCCTTTAGAAGCGGTATCCTGAGCAGGTAACCAAACACCATTGGACTGATGATACGAAATTACTACCGAATCAGAGTTAGTACAATTACCATAAGTAACATACAGCTTATACTGAACAGAATCAATTTTATACGAATTAGGAATGTACTTTCGGATGGTAGGATTAGGAATATAGTCTTTATTATCAACCAAATTGCGAGCAGGGCTCCAATTAAAGGTAACTAAGTCACTAACAGTGAGCTCTTTTTTACCAGCAAAAGCACGCCCTTCAAGTAAATACTCAACACCACGGCAAATGGTAGTATCCAAACCTGCAAATACCTTCAAAGAATCTCCCTGAATGACATTAAAAGTATCTATTTTGCTACATCCAAAGGTACTATCTATCACTTCAAGAATATAACTTCCGGCTTTAACACTTCTAAAGATGGTATCACTTGTTGTCCCCTTGATGGTATCATTGAGCCAGCGATAGAAGAAAGGATTATCAATATTCTTTACTTTCACCTTAATCAGCCCATCTTTAAAACAAGTTTGGTTGAAAATTGTATCCACCATCTGAAGTGTGTTGTTCAAATGAACATTAAAAAATGTATCAATTTTGCAACCAGCTATATCATTCCAGATTTTTAATGAATACTTACCAGTATCCAAATCATGGAAGTTAGCAAGTTCACCATTATTAGCAGATACAGGTTCAGTACTTTCATTCAGCGAAGCATATACCGGATAAACAGTATTAGAGAACATTAAAGACACTCCGCCTAAGCTTGTACAAGTCTTATCGTTAATAATGGAAGTAAGGCTAATAGGTTCTGTCAGGTTCACAGACATTACACGTTTCACCTGGCAGCCCTTTCCATCTTCAACAGTAACATTATAGAAGCCTTGTTTGAGCGAAGGAATAGTAACATCTATATTGTCCAAACCTGAACCTAACTCGACATCGTTAATGATATATTTAAATTTAGAAGCACCTTTTACTGATTTCAAAACAAGCTGGCCATAAGCAGCACAGGTGGCTTGCGTCAAATCAAAAGTTACATCAAGTGTATCAGCTGCATTTACAGTAAACACAGTATCTTTCTGGCATCCATTCATATCAAATATAGATAATTGATAAACAGAAGAACGAACACTCTTCAAAGTATCAGTCAACAAGGCTGTTGTATCAGACTGTAGCAAGACTTTGCTGACAGTATCCCTCCACTGATAGATAAATGGAGCAATCCCTGAATTTATGGTAACAACCAAGGTTCCATTTTTAGAAGTATCAGAGTTGGTAATACATGAAGGCTTATCTACTAATGTTACATTAAAAATAAGAGGAACAAACACTAAGCTGTCAATGTAGTCAAATTCACAACCAGCATTGTCTTTCAGTACAAACTTATACTTGCCAATTCCTACATTATTCAAATCTGTTTCATTTTTCGAAAGTGTATCACCTGTAGCATTATTCAACCATACATAAGAGTATGGAGGAGTGCCACCATCAACAGTCATTTTAAATGCACCTTTACTACCCGGATCGCAAGAAATATTAGATTTCTCAGCAATAGCAAACAAGCCAGGAACAGTAACCTTAATTAAAGTATCTATATTAAAACGTTTGTTCTCCGAATCAACAACCGAAATATGATAAACACCGGTATGAGAAACAGTAAACACGCTATCATCTATTTGTTTAATATATACACCTATGGCATCAGATGTTACTTTATAAGTAACTGTGCCATAAGGATTGACAGGAGTTATAGTAACTACTGCCCCAACACATGCAGAATCTTTATATGCCACAGTTGCATTCAATACAGTATCTTGCTCAACTACAACAACTTTAGTAGCAGAATCGCAATGCGAAATATTGGTTACTTTCACTTTATAAGTTCCGGCAGCAAGATTTTTGAAGATACTGTCCGGACCATTACTTGTAAGCACTACGTCAGAAGCATCAAGCAAATAATACAACAACGGAGTTTGAGCATGAGCCCTTACATCAATGACTCCAGTATTCC
>ENA-UOWE01004031-UOWE01004031.1-activated-sludge-metagenome-genome-assembly--contig:-NODE-4031-length-14485-cov-4.826750_pt1 | contig 14485 bp, 13 predicted proteins | sample MGYA00249841_ERZ761562 | MGnify/ENA primary metagenome ERZ761562 (study PRJEB28883, sample SAMN05720200) | activated sludge metagenome | isolation source: Anaerobic digester | place: Japan... | reverse complement strand
ATTGTTATAATTTGTCGAATATATTCTCGCAGATTATGTTTCAATAAATACATAGTTTTAATACAATAATATATAGGTATATAAACACTTGCATACAAGCAGAAAGAATAAAAACAAAAAGGATTTTTGGAAGAAGAATTAATATTCTAAAAATTCAAATTTTAATTTTAAAAATTTAGAATATTGATTTCCGGAAACTAACATATCGTTGTCTTCTTTTTCGTAACACCAACGAATAGTTATATTATGTAAATCGTTATATTTTTCAATCATTAGGAGCATTTTTGCCAATTGTTTTGACGAAGCTGTATTGAAATATTCCAATTTTATTTCGAAAACAAAGGTTTTATCAGAAGTTTCGCTTAATACCTTTTCTATCCATTCAAGAATTGGCATATAAAACTCTATGGCATTTTCAGGTAACGACCGACCTGAAATCGAAAATATTCCTGTGCCCAAATCAAAATCTATTTGAGGGGTGTCTTCAGTATTTTGAATAAGTAATGATTCCATATCGATAGTAGTTCCTTTTTTTTTGTAAAAATATGTGTAAAATTAAAAATAACAAAATTTATTGAAAAAAAAATTGGAAATTATTCGCTTTCTAACAATTACCAATATGTAAAGATAATCTTTTATAAGAATGATTTACATTAATCTCTATATAATATGTATATAAACTCTCAAAACCTATAAAATAGTATGTTACAAATATAGAAACTGTTTAGATTTTATTTATTATTAAAAATTTGAACTTCAGAAAAATAAAAATCGACAAGAATAGCTTTTCTATTTGAAGATTTTTTATGAAATATGAAGTTCAAAGGAACAAAAATTAATTACATAATGATATGTAAACAGTTTTCTTAATATTTTACAAATTCGTCTTTCCCTTCTACACGCTCAAATTCACTCCCTTTTTTGGCAGTAAGATACGGGATAATAGCCCTATCAATATTTGCAATATAATTTACATCAAACATCATAAAATTCAGCGGATTATCCATATAATCTTCCGTTTCGTCGCCGGCAACAAATCGCCAACCACTATCATCTTCATCTTCGGGAGCTTCGCGATACATAAAGCCAACCATAGCTCCGTCTACCGTAATTCTATTTGATGCTATACAATATCCCATTGGTTTTACCAAGTCTTGTATATGTTGTTCGTCAATAATGTATGATTGTGCCATAATTTTTTTTAATAGGTATCAAAAATACTATTTTTTTACAAAACTATTTTATTATACCTTTACACTTTTAAAAATTATTGTATTTATGAATTTAGATTCTCTTACGGCAATATCGCCTATAGATGGTAGATATCGAGATAAAACAGCAACATTAGCGATATTTTTTTCGGAATATGCTCTTATTCAATATAGAGTAAGAGTAGAAATTGAATATTTTATTGCTCTTTGCAATGCTTCAATTCCTCAATTACATGGGGTTTCATCTGAATATTATAAACCACTGCGGGCTATTTACACATCGTTTAGTCATGCTGATGCACAACGCATTAAGGATATTGAAAAAACTACAAATCATGATGTTAAAGCAGTAGAATATTTTATAAAAGAAAAATTCGACAGTATTGGTCTTTCTGCCTATAAAGAATTTATTCATTTTGGACTTACTTCGCAAGATATAAATAACACAGCTGTGCCTCTTTCTATTAAAGATGCTATGTACACGGTAATATATCCTGCTATAGAACAGGTATTGAATACCTTAACCAGTATGGTTGAACAATGGGCTGCAATTCCTATGCTTGCTCGCACTCACGGTCAACCGGCTTCTCCAACTCGTTTGGGCAAAGAAATTCAAGTGTTTGTTGAGCGTGCATACGTTCAATTAGAACAATTACAAGCAATACCATATTCAGCAAAATTTGGTGGAGCTACTGGTAATTTTAATGCTCACCATGTTGCATATCCTTCTATAAATTGGCAAGTATTTGGAAATAATTTTGTAAATGATGTATTAGGATTACATCGTTCACAAACTACTACACAAATTGAACATTACGATAATCTTGCATCGTTATTCGATGCTATAAAACGAATCAATACTATTTTAATTGATTTAAGCCGTGATATTTGGCAATATATTTCGATGAATTATTTCAAACAAAAAATTCAGAAAAATGAAGTTGGTTCATCGGCAATGCCTCATAAAGTAAATCCAATAGATTTCGAAAATGCCGAAGGTAATTTTGGTATTGCTAATGCATTATTCGAACATTTATCGGCAAAATTACCTATTTCGCGCTTACAGCGTGATCTTACCGATTCTACAGTATTACGCAATGTTGGTGTACCTTTAGGGCATACACTTATAGCTCTTCTTTCGTTACAAAAAGGGTTAGGCAAATTATTAATTAACGAACAGGCTATTCAAAACGATTTAGAATCAAATTGGGCTGTTGTTGCCGAAGGAATTCAAACAATTTTGCGACGCGAAGGGTACCCCAATCCATATGAAGCTCTCAAAGAACTAACACGTACTCATGGGGCAATTACTAACGAATCTATTGCTGCATTTATCGAAACTCTTTCTATAAGTGAAACGGTAAAACAAGAATTACGAGTTATTACACCTTTTAATTACACCGGCATATAATGGAGTACTTAATCATATCGTTTTGTGTGCGTGATTCCTCGAGTTTTTGTATGTTTGTATAAATTTATCATAATACCTGTGACTATGAAAAAAATAATGGTTTTGTTTCTTTCGCTTTGTTTAGCAAGCACTGTATTTTCTCAAGCTAACGATACTATTGTAAACAAATGGCGTAACGGAAAAATAAGCAGTAAAGGCTTTATGCTTGATGGGACCGAACATGGTACTTGGTATTTTTGGGATTCGTTAGGACACAAGGTTGAAGAAACAAATTTTTTACGCGGTCGATTCCATGGTAAAAGTACATTGTTTTATACAAACGGAAAAAAACACATAGAATCGAATTATTATCTTAATCAATTGCAAGGCATGTTTACCGAATGGGACGAAGCCGGTTATTTGAAAGTGCAAGGATATTATAAAAACCACGAACGCGATAGTTCATGGAAATATTTTTATCCAAATACCAATATCATGCAATATGAATATATGTACAAAACCAAAGATACCGTATTGCTTTGGAACTATTGCTACCGAAGAGGTACTTGTACAGTGCGAAACGGCAACGGCACCTATGAAGAATATTGGAACGAATCATCAACTCTTAAAGAAAAAGGTTCATATAAAGATGGATTCAAAGAAGGCTATTGGGAAATGTATTTTCAAGATGGAAAACTTAAAGGTAAAGGCAATTATTTACATGGCGAAAAAGTTGGAAATTGGATTGAATACTATGCCAATGGCAGCATAAAAGAACGTATAGACCATACAAAGGGCACATACGAATCGTGGCATACCAACGGAAAAAAACATGTAAACGGGTATTTAAACAACGAACAAAAAGATTCAGTATGGTCATATTGGAACACCGATGGAGTGCTAATTACACGTACACAATACATAGAAGGCAGTTTAGAAGGCTTACAAGAAAACTGGTTTGCTACCGGAAAACCATCGTCGACATTTATATACAAAAACAATAAAAAGAATGGTAAAGCTCTGTGGTGGCACGAAACCGGAGAAAAAGATATGGAAGGCTTTTTTGAAAACGACCTCCAACATGGGGAATGGATATATTGGCGAAAAGATGGAGGAATAGGAAATACCGGACAATACCAACAAGGTAAAATGAACGGTCACTGGAAATGGTATTACGCCAATGGTTCTGTATGGAAAGAAGGCGATTACACCAATGATTTAAAAACAGGCATATGGACTTTTTATTATGAAAACGGACAAAAAGAACATCAAGGTACTTTTGTGAGCGATAAAGAACATGGATTGTTTGAACAATGGTTCGAAAATGGAATGATTAAAACTCGCGGAAATTTCGATATGGGTAAAATGAGCGGCACGTGGGATGGTTGGTTCGAAGAAAATCCTAAGCAACAAAAATATTCAAATCAATACTTAAATGATTTGCGACACGGCACATCTAAATATTGGAACGAAGCGGGGTTGTTACAATCAGAAAAAAATTATGCCAACGGAGAACTTCACGGCATATTTAAAACATATTTCCCCGATGGAAAAATAAATATTAGCGGTGAATATATACATGGCAAAATGACCGGAACATGGCAATACTATAATGAATCGGGCACATGCGAACGATTAATGATATACAAAGACGGATTGCCACATGGCACCTGGGTTGTTCGCTACAAAGAAGGTCCTATAAAAGAACAAACTTCATACAAAAACGGAGTGCGTAACGGTAAAACAAAAATGTATGCCCTTAAAGGTTCCTTACTTTATTATGCAAAATATAAAAACGGCGACCTCAAAAAAGTTAAAGTTGATAAACGAGAAGCCGCTTCGGGGGTAAAATAACAATAGAATAAACAAACTACTACAATGAAAGCATTAGTTATAATACCTGCTCGCTACGGATCTACACGATTTCCGGGAAAACCATTAGCAATAATTCATGGAAAATCTATGATTCAACGGGTGTATGAGCAAGCTCTTCAAGTAGTTTCCGACGTATGGGTAGCCACCGATGATATGCGCATAGAACATGAAGTAAAACGTTTTGGAGGAAAATCTATTATAACCTCGGTAGAACATCAAAGTGGAACCGACCGTTTAGCCGAAGCATTAGTTTCTATTCCAAATGCCATGAAATACGAAGTGGTTGTAAATGTGCAAGGAGATGAACCATTTATTGCTGCCGAACAAATTATGCAATTAATTCAATTGTTTAAACAACCCGATACACAAATAGCTACACTTATAAAACCAATAACATCGAGCGAAGATGTTATTAATCCAAACAAACCTAAGGTTGTAATAGGAACTAATATGCAAGCACTATATTTTAGCAGAAATCCTATTCCCTATGTTCGCGATGCCGACAAAGTATATTGGCACATAGCTCATCAATACTATAAACATATTGGCATATACGCTTATAAACCTCAAGTTTTACTCGATATAACACAATTAGAACGCTCACCGCTTGAAATTGCTGAAAATTTGGAACAACTTCGTTGGTTAGAAAATAATTATATAATTAAAACAGCTATTACTCAATACGAAAGTGCTTCGGTTGATACTCCCGAAGATTTAGAAAAAATACTTTCGCAAAGAATATAACTACATATACATTACTGTATTTTTGAAAATAAAAAATAATGAACGTACAACAAATAAAACAACGGTTTGGCATCATAGGTAATACAACACACCTTAACAGAGCTATAGAAACAGCTTTACAAATAGCTCCTACCGATTTGTCTGTACTTATAGTTGGCGAAAGCGGAACAGGTAAAGAAGTGTTTTCTCAAATTATTCATCAAAATAGTGCACGAAAACATAATCAATATATAGCAATAAACTGTGGGGCAATACCCGATGGGACTATAGACTCGGAATTATTTGGACACGAAAAAGGTGCTTTTACCGGCGCTGTTGATAGCCGCAAAGGATACTTTGAAGTAGTTGACGGTGGTACAATATTTCTTGATGAAGTAGGCGAACTGCCACTTAATACGCAAGTTCGATTGCTTCGAATTTTAGAAGTTGGCGAATATATTCGAGTAGGCTCTTCTAAAACACAAAAAACAAATGTTAGAGTTGTTGCTGCTACCAATGTTAATTTACTAAAAGCTGTAGAAAACGGGAAATTTCGCGAAGATTTATATTATAGGCTTAATACCGTTCCTATCACAATCCCACCATTGCGCGAACGGAAAGAAGATATTTCGTTGCTTTTTAGAAAATTTGCCAACGACAGTGCCGAAAAATATGGAATTCCACCCTTACGACTTGATCAGGCTGCTACAGATTTATTGGTTTCGTACAATTGGCCGGGAAATATTCGCCAACTTAAAAATTTAGCTGAGCAAATGTCAATTCTCGAGAAAGAACGAAACGTAACATACGCATCGCTTAAAACATATATTCCACAAAATTATGACACCCGCTTGCCTGCTATTGTCCCAAAAGATTCGGAACAAACAAATTATGCATCGGAACGAGAGATTTTGTTCAAATTATTGTTTGATATGAAAAAAGATATGAATGAACTTAAAAAATTGGTTCATGACATTATGGAAGGAAATCAACAAAATATTCATATTTCGAACGAACAAGCACATAGTTTACACAAAATGTTTGAATCGGAAACAGAATTGTTCGAGACCAATCAAAATCCGCAATTCGAAGTTTCTAAGCCATATATACCCACCGCACGTATAGACAACGAAATAATTGACACACAAGAAATTGTAGAAGAATCGTTATCATTAGTTACCAAAGAAATAGATTTTATAAAACGAGCATTGCTTAAATATAAAGGTAAACGAAAATTGGCAGCACAAGAATTAGGTATTTCGGAACGAACATTATATAGAAAAATTAAAGAATACAATATTGAAGACTAACATAGGAATATACAGCATTATCATGTTGTTGATAGCAACATCATGTTCGGTAAAATATTCATTTACCGGAGCATCTATATCGCCCGATATCAAAACTTTTTCTGTTGCATATATCGACAATCAGGCACCTACAAAACAAGCCACATTAAGCGATGTGTTTACCGAAGGATTAAAAGAAAAATTAAGAACAGGTACCGGCTTATCTATGGTTACTAGTTTTGGCGATTTACAATTCGAAGGTGCTATTGTAGAATATGCTACTAATTACTTGGGAGTTACAGCATCGCAACAAGCTGCAAGTAATAGATTAACAATCACTGTAAAAATACTGTTTACTAATACGAAAGAACCTACAAAAAATTTCGAAAAACGATTTTCTCGATACTACGATTTTGACGCTACGCAAAATCTTTCAACAATAGAAACTGCGGCGATTAAACAAATTTCGGATCAAATAATTGAGGATATATTTTTGGAAGCTGTTGCTAATTGGTAAAATTACACTATTTTTATAGCATGAATAGCGAACGTTTTATACAATGTATTACACATCCTTTAGATATTGACGCTTCTGCCACCGCGGAGCTCGAAAAACTATTGGAACAATTTCCCTATTTTCAAACTGCACATTTACTTTTTGTTCGTGGACTTAAAAATAATAAAAGCATACGATTTAACGATCAATTAAAAATAGCGGCAACATATGCAGGAAATAGAACAAAATTATTCGAATTACTCCACTGCGAAGAACATATTCATGTAGAACCAATCGAAATAATTCAAACCATTCACCCGCAAGCGGCTATAGTAGATGAAGTTACAAATGTCTGCATTGATGATACAATTAGCACAGAACAACCCGAATCTATTGTTGATACTACATTAATACATAGCGATGACCACCAAATAAAGACTCCTGAAGATTCTCCTAAACAAGAAACTTTTGAAGCTCAACCATATTATTCAAATCGCTCATATACAGAGCATGTGGATTCAGAAATATCCACTGATAAACCAGAAGAACCTATTGTAATTGATAAAAAAGAAATTCCAATACAAAATATTGAATTCCGTTCTGTTGACGATATTGAACTCGACGACGATGTGTATCAAATGCGTCCTCATGATACTGAAGGAATTGACGATAGTGTATCGCACGCTCAAGAAACCAAAGTAGAAACAGAACCAACACCTGAAGTTGAACATATTCAACAAGAAACAGAAGTGCTTAATCAACCAAGCATAGAAATACCACAAAACAAAGAAATTCAAAGCATTTCTTCTGAACCGATACTAAATTCTGAACAAAACAATGAAGAAAAACCGCAGGAATTATCGTTAGCAGATATTATTTTACAAAGAATTCAAAAAATCAAAGAACAAGAAGCTCAAACCGATAAAACAACAAATATCGACAGAGAATTATTTAGCATACACGATATTACCGAAACTTCTGAAATTCCAATTACACAAACAGAAATAGTAAATTCTCCGGAAAGCAGTGATTATCAAAAAAGCGTAACTGAAAACACGACACAAATAGATTCAGAAGCTGAACATACAACAACTACTACAACCAACGAATCCGATTTATTATCGTTTTCTTTTACTCAAACTGAAGAAAAATCGATAGAAACACCGGAACCGCAGGCAATTTCCGAGCTAGAAAAACACTATGCCGGTACTGCTGAAATATGGTTTAAAGATGCAGAATTAGAATTTGAAACATTTGATCAAAATAATTTAATCGACAAATTTTTAGCTCGAGAGCATTCATTAAAACCGGATTTAACAAAAGTGCCTGAAAAACAAGAAGATATATCGCAAAAAAGTGTAAAAGAAGGCGAATATTTATCGGAAACTTTAGCAAAAATATATATACAACAGAAAAATTTTGATAAAGCAATACAAATCTATAAAAAATTAAGTTTGAAATATCCCCAAAAAAGTATTTACTTTGCAAACCAAATTTCAGAATTAGAAAAAAAATTAAAAGAATAATAATATGGGCTCAGTTTTAATAAACATTGTAATCATTGCAACAAGTGTTTTACTTGTATTAATTGTATTAGTTCAAAATTCAAAAGGTGGTGGTTTAGCATCAAATTTCTCATCATCGAACCAAATTATGGGAGTTAGAAAAACTACTGATTTTCTTGAAAAAGCTACATGGACATTGGCTATAGCATTAGTAATGTTTTGTATAGTTGCTACTACTATGCTTCCAAAACAAACAACCATTGAAAAACGTTCATTCTTTGAAGATAATGTTCCGGAAAATGCGGCTCAAGTTCCGCAGGGCATTCAAACAGCCGAAGGAGTTCAAACAGAAGAGTAATAAATATTGTTTTATTTTTCATTGTAAAAAGTGTCAGCATGTCATATATGCTGACACTTTTTTATTTTCATTTAATTCCTTCAAGCATTTGTTTTCAAACACTTTAAGAATACTTTTTAAAATAACACCGCACATTGATATGACAAAAATTCGTTGTTTCCTTTAAAAAATTGGCTGGCATAAAAAATGAAAGCGAGTCTGCCAAAAAAACGAGTGTTTAACAATTAAAAAATAATACAGATATGGCAGAAATTAAAGGAAGACCACTTGCAGGTAAGGTCTTAGTAAAACCACTTGAAGCAGAACAAAAAACTGCAGGAGGAATTATAATTCCTGATTCAGCAAAAGAAAAACCTCTCCAAGGCACTATAGTAGCTGTAGGCAAAGCAAAAAAAGATGAAGAAATGGAAGTAGCAGTAGGAAATACTGTATTATATGGAAAATACGCAGGAACTGAAATCACAATAGAAGGCGATTCGTATTTGCTCCTCTCTCAATCTGACATTTTACTTATTTTATAATTACAAGTTCAATTTTAAAAACACATTTACAATATTATGGCAAAAGACATAAAATTTGATATTGATGCACGCGACTCTCTAAAACGAGGTGTTGACGCATTAGCAAACGCAGTAAAAGTTACCTTAGGTCCTAAAGGACGTAATGTGGTAATAGAAAAAAAATTCGGTGCTCCACAAATTACCAAAGACGGAGTAACAGTTGCAAAAGAAATTGAATTAGCTGACCCATTTGAAAATATGGGTGCGCAAATGGTAAAAGAAGTAGCATCAAAAACTAATGACAATGCGGGTGATGGCACCACTACAGCTACAGTTCTTGCACAATCTATAGTAAGTGTAGGTCTTAAAAACGTGGCTGCAGGTGCTAATCCTATGGATTTAAAACGCGGTATCGACAAAGCGGTAACTTCTGTTGTGGCAAGTTTAAATGCTCAAGCCGAAGCAATACCCGGCGATGGCGATAAAGTTAAACAAGTAGCCACTATTTCGGCAAATGGCGACGAAGAAATAGGTGGTCTTATTGCTGAAGCTATGAAACGTGTAAAAAAAGAAGGAGTAATTACCGTAGAAGAAGCTAAAGGTACCGAAACTACAGTAGAAGTAGAAGGTATGCAATTCGATAGAGGATATTTATCGGCATACTTTGTAACTGATACCGAAAAAATGCAAGCTGTTTTGGAAAACCCTTATATCTTAATTTACGATAAAAAAATATCGTCGATGAAAGATTTACTTCCAATTTTAGAACAAAGCGTTCAAACAGGTCGTCCGCTGTTAATAATTGCCGAAGATGTTGACGGAGAAGCTCTTGCTACATTAGTGGTAAATAAATTACGTGGTTCGTTAAAGATAGCTGCTGTAAAAGCTCCCGGATTTGGAGACAGACGCAAAGAAATGTTACAAGACATTGCAATACTTACCGGAGGTACTGTAATATCAGAAGAAACAGGTCTTAAACTTGATGCAGCATCGTTAGACATGTTAGGTCGTTGTGAAAAAGTTTCTATAGACAAAGACAATACAACTATAGTAAATGGAAATGGCGAGAAAGCTCAAATTGAAGCTCGAGTAAATCAAATAAAAGCTCAAATTGCAACAACTACATCAGATTACGATAAAGAAAAACTACAAGAACGTCTTGCGAAACTTGCAGGTGGAGTTGCAGTATTGTATGTAGGTGCAGCTACCGAAGTTGAAATGAAAGAGAAAAAAGATCGTGTAGACGATGCATTAAGTGCTACACGTGCTGCAGTAGAAGAAGGAATTATCCCTGGTGGTGGTGTTGCTTTAATTCGTGCTCAAGAAGCTCTTGACAAACTCGAAGGAGCAAACGAAGACGAAAATACCGGTATTCAAATTATTCGCAGAGCTATAGAAGAACCATTACGTCAAATAGTAGCAAATGCTGGCGGCGAAGGTTCTGTAATAGTTCAAAAAGTACGCGAAGGCAAAGCTGATTTTGGATATAATGCACGCGAAGAAAAATTCGAAAATTTGAAAGCTGCAGGTATTGTAGATCCTAAAAAAGTTACACGTATTGCATTAGAAAATGCAGCATCTATAGCAGGAATGCTTCTTACTACAGAATGTGTATTGGCAGACCAGAAAAAAGATGAACCCGCAATGCCAATGGGCGGTGCTCCCGGAATGGGAGGAATGGGCGGCATGATGTAGTTTTTAGCTACCCAATATATATTCCTAAAAGGTCTTACGACAATTGTTGTAAGGCCTTTTTTTATGAAAAAAATATCCTGTTTTTTAACTTTCTACCTATTCTTTCTTCTTTTGCAAAAAATTAGTAGCAGTAATCCCGTTTTGTATTTCTTGAATAATCAATACTTCGCCCGTAAAATCGTGTACCACAAACGTTCCGGGTGGAACATCTTTATATCCTATTGCCTTATACATAATTTCTTTTGCATCGGAAGAAATAGTAAACGTAGTTCCTATTGAAAAAAATTCATTACCAATAGTAAGCGTGTCGCCGGTAAAAGTATATGAATTCATCAAAGCTACTTCTTTAGACTGTGCTTCCATTTGTGGACTTATACCTTCGCCAGAAATGGTATATTCAAAACACGTCCAAGTTCCTTGCAATGATTCGTTAGTTACTTTTGGTTTAGAATTACAACCTTGCAATACTACAATGAATACAGCAATTATAAGTGTAAAATAGTGTTTCATATAATGGTAATTAAAAATTAATGTAGTACAAAAATTCAATGCAATTACAGAATTATAAGCCCAAAGGATTTTCGCTTGTTTGTTTTTTCTTAAATAACACTTTAATTCGCCGGGGAATATAATCTTTAATTCCTTGTCGAGGATTACGGATATCTATATCGCTCATATACCGCCATTTACCACGCTCAAATTTATAGGCATCAATCGAAAAATCGGGACCATAAAATTCATACACCCCTTCGTATCTAAAATCCGATGGAGCTAAATGATCAAAAACTATTAAGTCTTTTTTCTCGTCGTACCTCAGCATCATCGTATTTTTTGACGAATACTCGAATATAATACGACGCTGAAATCCTTTACCTTTGAGTTCAACCGTAGGAAATCCAAATACAGGCTTTCCGGATTTATCGAATTTAAGTGTTTCTATAATCTTTTTTTGTGTAAATGTAGAATGAGGATTCCATCCTATAAGAGTATATAATATTTGTCCCTTATACTTTTTCTGACAAATCATATAATAAGATGCTCCATACCATAAATCCGGATTACAAACAGCCAACATGGGGGTTTTCATAGTTTTAGATTTATCTTTAAGAGCATATACTGTTACCTTTTTTGTAGTTTTGTTATATGTTTGAAGAAATCCAAAATTTTCATATGTTCCATTTGAATATATCATATTCCATGAAAGTATTCGAAATGTTTTATCGGGAGCATACACATTACCTAATTGTAAATCGGCAAATGGATACAAAAACGACTCTGGTATTTGCAATACAGAATCGAGCAAAGTTATAAAATGAGAATTATGTGCACTATTTGATGAATCAGATGCAAATCGCGAAATCTTTTTGTATGTCTGAACCAATACACCTTCTGCATCAATTAATTGCTGCGAAGGTTGGGCTAAACTTTGCGAATAGAAACCAAAAAAAATAATATAACTAAGCACAAAATATTTTAACATAGTATTTGTAAAAGCAGATTGTCTGTTCCTTTGATTCGATTGTCCCCACACATATTTATTTTTATTACTTGTTACGTTTAATACAAATGGGGTCTTATAAATTTTTTGTTTCAAACGTTACTGTGATATTATTATTTTATAGCTTTCAGCTGTTTTTCCTTGTGTAATTCGCAATGAATATACACCTTGAGTTAAATTCGGGAACATACAAGTATGGCTACCTGTTTGTTGCGAAGAACTTACTAAATCCCTAAATACACATTTACCTGCCATATCGAACATAGCAATTGTAATATCGGTATTGAGTATTTCATATTGTAAGGTACAAGACTTATTATTACTGTGAATACGATAAATATGAGGATCTATAGTTCCTATAGAAATTATTGGAGTCGTAGTTGTATCTATTACATACATTTGTTTGAGTTCGCGAGCAGTAGCTATAATAGCCTCTTTAGATTCACCGGCAATAATAGCAAACCGAACTTTTTCTGTCGAATTTGATGGAATTTCGCCAACCACACAATGAGATACCGAAGCAATTGGAGCTCCTTCATATGCTAAATATCCGGCTTGTTTTTTCTCGTTATTTAAAGTAAACCAAATTTCGGGGTCAATAAATGCATCGCTCACTAAAACGCTATCTAAACCTGGGGCATCGTCTATTGCATAAATACTCGATGCATGGTAGTGCAACGACATGATACCTCCATAAAAACCAAGTGGGTCTACTGTAGTCACTTCAGCTAAATGTAAACTATCAATATACGATAATTTATTGTAAAATTGACTTATTATTTGCCAATCGATATATGCGGCTGCTTTAAGATTATGAATAGTAGAATCGGTAGAATTAGTAATTCTATATTCATGAATGAGAGCATCAACATCGTTCCAACCATAAATATATTGTGTAATATCTAAATTCAAATTTGTACTTCTATATTTACTTTCAATAAGTAAATCTACACTGTCAGCTTGTATAATTTTTGGGAATTGAACAATTGTAAAATTTCGAGGTGTTCTAAACTGAGCCGATATAAGTGTATCTGCTTGAGCCAAAATTAACCCACCTTGATACAAAATATTTGGGAAATTTTTATACACTATACCATATTCTTTTTTATTTGTAGGAGTTAATACCCCTATTGTACTATTAGCAGTAGCAGTAGCTTTAAAATTCCCAATTTCAAAATCGTAATACGAAGGATTGAACGAAACAGGAATATATTCGTACCCGTAATATCCTGCAGCAGAATAAGTAACTTTAAAGTGCGTGTTTACGTCAGCAGGCAAAGTGCTAACAATTTTAAAAATAAAAGGTTGCGTAAGAGTATACACAGCACCACTATCGAACACCGGAATTAAAATATTTGACTCCAAAGGAGCTATAATTGAAGTTTCGCATGACACGGAAATATATACATTGGAAGCAGTAGCCAAATAATTTTTAAACGATAATTGTAGTTCTAATGTATCGCCGGCATAATACATATATTGTCCGTTTCTGTTAGTTACAGAAACCGACTGCGTTCGTACCGATGGTTTTGTTGTATTTGTAAGAGCTTCATAGGCATTAGCTTCTCCACTTCCAAGTAAATCTACATACGGAATATTTTCGGTAATTCCATAAATATCGGTAGCAGTAGCACGAATTTTTTCGGTAATATCAAGTGGTGAATAGGTTGGGTACTTACTTTTAACCAAAGCAGCTATACCCGAAATTATAGGCGATGCAAACGAAGTTCCTCCATATACAAGTGTAGTTCCATTATTTTTAGCCAAAGTTTTATATCCAAACGATGGCGCCGATATATCAATATAATAATTCCAATTAGAACCTTTTGTAGCACTAGTCAACCACTTTTTGCTTCCTTCTTGAGTTGCTCCCACACTCAGTACATTTTCGTATGAAGCAGGATAAAACACCCCTTGATTATTACTATTTCCTCCTGGGCCTACA
>ENA-UOWE01004028-UOWE01004028.1-activated-sludge-metagenome-genome-assembly--contig:-NODE-4028-length-14497-cov-46.349121_pt1 | contig 14497 bp, 24 predicted proteins | sample MGYA00249841_ERZ761562 | MGnify/ENA primary metagenome ERZ761562 (study PRJEB28883, sample SAMN05720200) | activated sludge metagenome | isolation source: Anaerobic digester | place: Japan... | reverse complement strand
AAAGGAGGTTCTAATGAAAACAAATAAGAACAATGTAAATTTTAATAATGATGAAGAAGCAACAAATAAATTAGAAGAGGATTTAACAGAAGTAATATTTAAGGATGTTCCTGAACTTTGTAATAATGCTGATGGTAAAGAAGTATCAAAAATATTAGGAAGTTATCTTGCATATTGTTTAGGTTCTTTTTCTAAAGCACTTACTGATGTTGTAAATTTATTTAACAAAAATAAGTAGATTATAAGGAGTTTATATGAAAAAGTTAGTCTGTGTTTTATTATTTGTTTTATGTCCATTTATAGTATTTTCAAATACTACAGAGAATATTATCATTACTGGTACTGTGAATCAGCATCTTAATCTTACTCCACAGTCAAATACTATTCAGCTTACTATTACTGGAGATGGTAGTGAGGCTGTTGGAACTGATACAATAACTGCTGTGTCAAATATTAAATCATGGAAAATTACGGTTACTTCATTGAATAATTCATATTTAGTACAAGATACACTTCAAATACCATACAAAATAAAAATAGATTGCATTGATGCAGCAACAAATAGTTTTTCTGATTTTGTGTCTGTTCCAACTGGTGGTGGAAGTTTAACTTTTACAAAGAAAACTAAGAAAGGAGGTTCAGTGTTATCAATTACAGTAAAAGTGGAAAATCAAGATATTACTGATGAACTATATGAGGCAGGTAACAACTATGTGGATACATTGGTATTCACAATTTCAGTCAATTAAAGGAGTAGAAGAATGAAAAGAGTTTTCATTGTTGCCTTGTGTTTGCTGTTTACAGTATCAGCATTTTCACAGACAATTACTGTACTTACAGAACCTGAAACAAAATTTGATGAAAGTACAGGAATACCATCATATCATGCTTATGTAGAATCTTTATTGAAAAAGGATTATCCTAATGTAAAAGTAAAATGGCTTACATTAGACCTTTCTGATGGTTCTACATTAACTATGGATGCACTATTGGCTGCTGGTACTCCACCAAATGTTTATGTTGATTCTATGGTTCGTGCAAGTAAGTACATGGTTCCAGAGTATGCATTGCCATTAGATAATTACATTAGGGATTTGGATAAATATTATCCTTCATCTCTGGAAATGTTTAGAGTAAATGGGAAATTATTAGCACTACCTATGACTGGTTCTGCTCAAGGTATGGCTGTAAATCTTGATATGATGAAAGAAATTGGCTATACAGTTCCTGATAATTGGACTATTGATGATTTCCTTAAGATGGCAGAATTGGTAAAACAGAAATACAATGGTAAGAAATGGGCTACTGGAATGTTTGCTGCAAATCAGTCTGGAGATTATTATATCAACAATTGGTTTGCTTCTTTTGGAGCAAATTGGTACAACAATAAGAATTATGATAAAGCTGTTGTAGCAGACAATGGTGGGGCTAAAGTCTATGAATTTTATCAGACTCTTGTAAAGAACGGATATGTTCCTCCTAATTGTGCAACACTGAATGATGATGATTATGTTGAACGATGGGCTCGTGGTGATATAGCAGCTACAGCATACTTTCCGCATCTTTGTAAACTATTCTTTGATAGTGTTATAAAGCAAGGGTTTATAGATAAACCATTTGAATATAAATTTGTGCCATTCCCAAGAGCAAAAGGAGTAACAAAAGTAGGAACATATGCCAATTATTATGCTATTATAGTACATAAAACAGGAAAACCAGAAGATGCTATAGCTGCAAGATTAGCTGAATATTTGAATAATCCTGTTACTGGAAATATCTTTGCAGAGATGGGCTATGTAGTAGACAGAAAGGATGTAAAACTGAGCAATGATATACATTTGCAGCAAGTAGCTAAAATTGTTCAGGAAAATGGTATATTTGATTTTGGATTGAGTGATAGACGATTCACTGAAAGAAGGGCTTTACAATATCCAATATTGCAACAAGTTCTTATGCTAAAGATTACACCAGAAACAGCAATAAAGAAATTTCAGGATGCTCTTAGCTCTGTAAAATAATAGAACAGCCTCTTTCTATATTGGAAAGAGGCTTTATTTTATTTGCTGGGATAGTGTAATGGCGAACACCTCTGATGAAGTTAATCAGATGCTTAATTATCATATTAAGGATTATGGGGGTTCAAATCCCCCTCCCAGCAATTTAGGATAATAAAAACAATGAAATATTTACTACTGGCACCAACACTTGTATTCTTTTTATTATTTACATTATGGCCAATAATAAAAGTTGTAGAAATGAGTTTTTACCAAACAAATTTCATTATAACAAGATTTGTTGGGTTACAGAATTATGTTGATTTATTTCATAATGAAGCATTCATTCAATCAATAAAAAATTCTGTATTATATATTGCCATTATGCCATTATTGACTGTTATTGTTTCAGTATTTGTAACTTTTTTAATAGGTGATTTATCAAAGAAATGGCAGGATATTTCTAAAATACTTATTTATATACCCGTTTTGGGAGGAGGTATTATATTAGCACAAGTATGGAGATGGGTATTTGCTATAAATGGTTTAATGAATTGGGTATTATCATTATTTAATATAGCACCGATTTATTGGTTCGGTGATGGCTATATTTCTATTACTATTATATGCATTATTGTTGTTACTACTACTTTCGGTGGGTATGTTATAATATTATTAGCATCGTTAACAAGTATAGATAAAAGTATCTATGAAGCAGCTAGAATGGATGGTGCTTCAAATTTTCAGATAAAGATGAAGATTGTATTGCCGTTAATAAAATCTACTATAGCATTAGTATATTTATTATCTATGATAGCAAGTTTACAAGTATTTGAATATATTTATGCTTTGGTTCCACAACAATATGCTGCTACAATTACTTACAATATTTATGTTACAGGATTCAAAAATTCTAAATGGGGATTGGCTTCTGCTCAGGCTGTAATACTCATGATTATTACTTTTATACTATCATATTTACAAAGGCGGATAAGTAATGAAAGTAATAAATAAGGTAATATTAGTAATGATTTTCATATTACTATTTATTCCTATTTATTTTATGTTAATAGGATCATTTCAGGATATACATGGTATTTTTATAATGCCTCCAAATTTGTTCCCTAAACACATAATATTAGACAATTACAATATTTTGCTCAAGGATAATGCTTTTATATGGCTAAAGAATACTATTATTGTGACGGTTGTTTCAGTATTTTTATCAATATTTTTATCAACCACTTCTGGATATGCTTTTAGTGTTTATAATTTTAAGTATAAAAATTTATTATGGAATATTCTTCTTATACAAATGATGATACCAAGAATATCATTATTGATTCCATGGTTTGTTATTATGAAAGATTTGAAATTATCAGGTACTTTAACTGCTACTACACTTCCTGTAGTTTTATCGCCTATGGGTATGTATCTTTCTAGAAATTATTTTGAATCAATACCTAAATCTATTATAGAATCTGCAAGGATTGATGGAGCAAATGAATGGCAGATATTAAAAATGATAATTATTCCAGTAAGCAAACCTATAATATCAGTATTAGGATTATTTGCTGGTGTGTCTGTGTTACAGGATTATGTATGGCAAATGTTAGTGTTAAGTGATGTTGAAAAACAGACTTTGATTGTTGGATTGATTAGGCAATCTATGAATAGAACTGGTGATATTGGATTGCTTGTTAATCCAATAGGTATGAGTTTTGCTGCTGGTGTTATTCTTCTATTTCCTTTAGTAGTATTGTTTCTTATAGGTAATAGATATTTTATAGAAGGTTTACAAGGAGCAGTAAAGGAGTAATATATGGAATTATCTATATATGATTTGTTAGATATATACAAGAAACGTTTATACGAAGATTGGAATAAAGAATATGCTGATAAATGTAAATTTGAGGATTATTTAATAGCAAAAATGTATATTTATGATGTGCCTTCTTGCTTTAATACAAAAAATGAGTTAAAATTGAATGTATTACTTGACAAAGAAGGCATTATATGAATAAAGAAGTTATGGATTTATTTCAGTTCATTGCAAAAGATAATGTAGTTTGTAAGCAAGGGATGGAATGGGTTTCATACTGTGAGAAATTAAAAGATGTATGGGATTTATGTCCAAGAGCTGATTGGATGCTTCTGAATATAGGTAGGATGGGATACAATAATAATAAAACTTTACGAATACTTATTTATAGAATTTTAACAGAAATAAAGGTAAAGGATAATAAAACTGTGTTTGAATTGGCTTCTCCAAGAATGCAGGATTATATTTTTAAGTTAAATTCTTTCATAAAGGGCGAAATTCCTTTGGAAGAATTTGAAAAGATTGCGGCTATAGTATGGGCATATGAAAATAATGAAAGGGAAGAAGATATCAATATTATAGTAGCTACAGCATGTTCGTGGCCTAAAGGAAATGGTACTATGAGAGCAGCTAAATCAATATTAGGAAGACTGAATGCTATAGCTAATGATGAAAACAGAATAGAATTAGAATGTGCTAATCTAATAAGAAATTGTATTAGTTATGATGAAATTTATAATTGTTATAAAAATTATATAAGGATTGCAAATTTATGAATATATTAGATGGTTTTGATGTTTTAGATAGTGAAACTATGAAAATTCCACAGTGGATTGACCTTATACATGAGGATTGGACAATAGGATTATATCCTAATAAAATTGGTACTTTTGCTATAGATAGTGATGGTGATTTGATGTTATGTGATACGTGTGGCAATTATAAATATTGTCCTAAAGGCAAATTCAAAATAAAAATAAGGAGCAAAGAATGAATGAAGTAAAAACAGCAGCAATTATTCCAGTGCGTGGTGGAAGTAAAAGATTACCTAGAAAGAATGTAAAGATGTTTTGTGGGCATCCTTTGATGGCTTGGGTTATTATACAAGCAAAATGTTCAAAGAATATAGATGAAGTTTATGTTACTACTGATGATGATGAAATGGAACAAATAGCATTAAAATATGGTGCTAAAGTTATACGACGACCATATTGGGAAGATGCTGATGCTGCAAGTGCTAATAGACCTATTTATCATGCTGTAAAAAAGATAAAAGAAGAACATCCTGAATTAAAAACAATAATTAGTATATTGGCAACAAATCCATTAAATAAACCTGATGATTTGGATAAAGCTATTGATATGTTTTATAAGATAGGAGCTGATACACTGTCTCCATTTATAAAACAGAGGGAAACATACATTTATAAAGTTACCAGTAATAGTATGGTACGATTGATACTAGCTGATAATAAATATCATTATGGAACTATGACTGGTGGTTGGTGCATTACAACTCCAGAATGGTATATGAATTATTATGAGTCATTGTCTTCAGATTTAGATTCGGTATTAGATAATCCAGAAGTATGGCCTTCTATAGAAACTTATTTTTATCCATTAGAGTATTGGCAATATGCTGATGTAGACACACAGGAAGAATTTGAATTTGGTGAATTACTTATGGAACATTATATTCTCAAAGGGCAAGGTATGAAAGTTTATGAAGATTATAGAGATTCGTGGCAAAATATTGAAATAGAAAATAATGAAGATGAAATTCTTAATAAAGTATCGAAACATTTTGGGAATGTAAATCAACAATAAGGAATAAATATATGGCTATAAAAGAAGATGAAACAATTACTTATAGTAATGTGTATAATGAAGCTACTCTTAAATCTCAATTAAAACATGAAATCATATCATCTACATATAATCATAAATATATAGTTTCTGCTATACATGAAGGTAGAGCATATGATATATCAGAAGAACCTAAAGTAAATAAAGTTCCTGCTATCATATTTGGTTCTGGGGCTTCTTTAGATAAGGCTTTACCGTATCTAAAGGACTGGAAAGGTGGAACTTTCTGTACAACAAGTCATGCTGAATCACTTATCAGGTTTGGAGTAGAACCTACCTATATTATAGATTTGGACCCTATGTGTCCATGGTCTGATATAAGTGATATAGACTGGTCTAAAACTAAAACAAAACTGGTAATGCACCCTGGGGTGTACACTGATTTGGTAGCACACTGGCCTAATGAAATGCTGTTGTACCTTGAAAACTCTGGAGACCCTTCATCATTTTACAGTACAATACAACCACTTATGTATACAGAACGGATTAACCCTGAACTTGCTACAAGAGAACAGCCACTGAAAAAACTGATTGTAACAAACTTTTCAATATTTGCCTGTTCACCTCCATTACAGATGTTTGTAGCACATTTATTAGGATATGACCCTATTTTTACCTGTGGTGTAGATTTTGCTTATACTTTTGATAAGGAACGGTTTACGAACTGGAAGGTAAAGAAAGAATATCTTACTGTAGCAGGTATAGACCCAAGGAAAGAACAGTATACTGAAAATGAATGGGAAAATATGTGGTATCCAATAGAGCATCCTCTTCCAGCACTTAATGAAAATGATATAATTATTACATCAAATGGATTGAAGGCTGAAAGAATGCATATTTATTATAAAAAGAATTTTATTAGTGCTTGGAGATTACTAGGTGAAACAGTATATTCAACTGATTTTGGTGCTGTTACAGAAATTCCATTTATTCCTATAGAAAAAGTAATAAAACAGCAAGGTTTAGGATTTCCAAAAATTGGTATGAAAAGAATAAATAGAATAGCTGATTTATATTTAGCTAAGCAGCATTGCTTCGTATTAGAATCAGATGAAGGCTTATCTTTTGTGGAAACAAATAATCCATTAGAAGATATTAAAAAATATATGCTAGAAGGTAATAGTAAATATATGTGTGCAGTTTGTAAAAAAAATATGCTTTTAACTGATAAAAAAGTTTATGTAAATCATGAAAATGAAGATTGCCCTATCTGCAAATCTAAAGGAAGTTTGAAACGAGTTATTCATTTTGATATACAAAAAAATATGAAAAGAATAAGAAGTTTATTAAAAGAGATAAAACGGCAGTAGGAGTTACATTATGGATAAGGATAAAAAGGATATTCGGATAAAAGCAGAAGCTTGTTATAATAAGGATTTACATCCATTATTGATAGAAAGTCTTTTACAGAATGGTGTTAATGCTAATGAAATAATAAAGAAGTTAGGGATAACTCCAGGAATATATAGATATTGGGCTAAAAATTTTCCTGAAGTAAGAAATGCTATAGAAAAAGGTAAACAACCTGTAGATTTGAAAATAGTGAGTGCATTATATAAAAATGCTGCTGGATATACAGTAAAAGAAATAACAAGAAAAACTCATACTATTACAGCAAGTGATGCAAAACTTATAGAAGATGGGTTTGAAGATAAAGTTCCTAAAGAAGATGTGATAATAAGAGAAAAGCATGTTCCACCTAATGTTATAGCACAAATATTCTGGTTAAAAAATAGATTACCTAATGACTGGAAGGATGACCATTCTCTTGATGTCAACAGCAAAGCTATTTATACTATTACAGCAGCACCTAGTGTTGAAGATGCAAACAGAGTGAAGAAAATAGGCAGTAAGAAAATAGAAGAAGACATAGAAAAAGATTATAAAGATTTTTCTGAAAAAAATAATGTCTTGCAAATTGCTGATAATGATGATATGATTATAGATGATATAGAGGCAGATGATGATTAAATCAATAGAACTTACAAATTTTGAATCTCACAAGCATTCTGAATTTGTTTTTAGTCCATATATAAACATTATAACTGGTCAATCGAATCATGGAAAAAGTTCTATTATACGAGGATTATATTGGATAAAAGATAATAAACCTGCTGGTAATTCTATGGTATCATTTTGGAATAGAGATACAAAAGGATTACCAAAAGATAAAACTTCAGTAGAAATTATAGTAGATTCTTCTATTATAAGCAGAGAAAAAAGCAAGGATTTTAATGGATATAAAATAAAGAGTAAGGAAGGAATAAAGAAACTTGAAGCTATTGGACAGAATGTTCCTGATGAAATAACAGAAAAACTAAATCTATCAAATACTAATATACAATATCAGTTTGACAGACCATTTCTACTTGATGAATCATCGGCAGAAGTAGCTAGAATATTTAATAAAGTAGTGCATCTTGATACTATAGATAAAGTACAAGCAAAAGCTGAACAATTACGAAGACAGACAAATTCTGAAATAACACAAGCAAAAGAGACAATAAAGACATTAACTACCCAAATAGAAGCATTACAATGGATTGAAGAAGCAGAAAAGTTAGAAAATGAATATGAAACTACTTTACAAGAATACAATGCTGTTAAAATTGATTATATTACATTAAATAATTTATTGATAGCATATAATAAGCAGAAAAATATTATAGAAAAATGGGAAAAGATAAAAGTTGCAAAAGACATTATTGATGAAATAGATAACCTGAAATATACTATAGATACAGTAAGTAATGAATACAATAAATTAAGACAATTATATTCTGATAAAAATAAATTACTTATGAAATTAAAAGTATCGAAGAAGATATTATTGCAGGCTTCTATTGTAGATGAAATAGAAGAACTGAACAGTGAAATAAAAAAGATTACAAAAGAAAAGCAATTATTGGATAGTATATTGAATAGTATTATAAGTAATAAAAATATAATTGAGGAATCAAAGAAAGCAATTGATCAATATAAAAATTTATTGCCTAGTATTTGCCCATTATGTGGCAGTAGGATAAAACAATGAAATTTATAGCTTGTGCTGATTTACATTTACGGCAAGATAAGCCACGATGTAGACAGGATGAAGACTGGTTAGGATTTCAAGAATCAAGATTAAACATTATTGCAGAATATGCAAACGAAAATGATTGTCCAATATTTATAGCAGGAGACTTATTCAATAAACCTATTGTATCTGAAGAAATAATAAATATGTTTATTGATTTCTGCAAGAAAGTAAATAATGGAGTTTATGCTATAGCTGGAAATCATGATTTACTTTATCATTCTATGAAATATTTGAATAAATCTTCTATTGGAATATTATTCAATATGGCTTCAATATCGGATAAATTCCGTACTTTTGAAGATACCGATGTTTCTTATGCTAATTTTGGTGAAAATATTCATGAAAAAAGCAAAGAAGTGCTTATTATTCATCAACTTACATTTCCTGATATAAATAAAATACCACCTAACACAGAAGCATTATCGGCAGAAGAATTGCTTACTATGTATCTGGACTACAGATATATTATTACAGGTGATTGTCATATTTCATTTGTATATAGTAAGGATGATAGATTTGTTATAAATCCAGGACATATTGACATCCAGAAAAATAATGAATTAACTACTCCATGTATATACTTTGTAGATACAGAAACACAAAATATTGAAAAAATAGAATTGCAAGAAGAATACAATTTAATTACTGATGAATACATAAGAAATGAAGAAGAACGTGAAGAAAAGATACAAGCATTTGTAGAAAAATTAAGAGTTCATGATGATTTTAGTTTATCATTTGAAGATAATATTGAACAGGAAATAGAATTAAATAGAAAGCAACTTGACGATAAAGTAATTGAAATCATACAATATCTTATGAATTAGGATGGAGGAAAATAAAATGACTGCAAGTGAATTTGAACAAATAAAGAATAAAATAGCAAAAGAACAGGAAAATGCTATGAAAGCTGAGGGTGCTTTGGATAGAATACAGCAACAGTTAAAGCAGGATTTTAATATAGAAACAGATGAACAGATAGAAGAAAGAATGAATGCTTTAGAAAATAAACTCGATGAACTTAACAAAAGACTTGATGAACTTATAGAGAAACTTGAATCTTCTGTTGATTGGGATTCAATATGAGTTATAAAGACAAGATACAGCAAGCTAAAGGCAAATTAAATTTATTACAATCTCAATTGCAGAAACAAGAATCTATTGTAAAAGAAAAAACTGAATATCTTGCTAATCTAGAAAAAGCACAAGCATTCATACAGAATGTGGCAAAAAAGACACAGGAACAATTAAAGTATCATATAGAAGATATTGTACAATTAGCTTTAGATTCCATTTTTCCGCACGAATATCGATTTTCTATCGACTTTGAAGTCAAATATGGCAAAACTTCTTGCAATCTTATATTCAAAAATAATGGATATGAAATTGATATAATGAAAGCTGCTGGTGGTGGGGTAGTGGATATAGCATCATTGGCTCTTCGAGTTGCTATATGGTCTATAGGGAAAACAGATAATGTATTAGTATTAGATGAACCGATAAAGAATATACAACCAGCATTATTACAAATGGAAGCATGGGATATTATACAGAAATTATCACAACAGCTTAATTTACAATTTATTATTATTACCAATAGTACCAATAATGGTGAAGCACTAGAATACAATGATATTACGAAAGTATTTACTGTGGTAAAAGAAAATGAACTTATTGGTAATAATTCTTTTGGAATTAGCAGTATAAAAGAGGAATAAAGATGAGTGGCGGATATTTCAATTATAAACAATATACTATTTATGATACAGTTGATGCACTTAATAATTTAGCTAATAAGAAAGATTATTCAAAAACAATATTAAAATATTTTAGACATGCTGCCAGACAACTTAAAGATGGAGCAGAAATGCTAGAAGCAATAGATTATTTTGTGAGTGGTGATATTGGTGAAAATGAATTTATCGAACGTTTCAACAAAATTGTTCAAAGGAATAAGAAATATATAAATCGAATAAAAGAGGAATAAAATGGATTATGTTACACAGAATATTGTTCTGAAATATTTACAGGAATTTAAGACTGATTCTACTTCTACTATTGCAAGAACTATTATGAAAGAGAATCCTGGGTTATTTACTGATTTTGAATCTACTAGAAATTATATTCGGTATTATAGAGGGCAGAGTGGTTCCACTCATAGAAATAAAATGGATATAGAACACTATGTGCCGAGAGTTAATATACCTGAACCAGTAGAACAGAATTATGAACCGTATATAATAAGCAAAGAAGACTATCCGTTACTTATAGGTGCTGATGCTCATGTTCCATATCATAATAGAGATGCTATAGAATTGTTTATAGAATATGGATTGAATATGAAGCCAAAGCCAAATACAATTATTCTATTAGGTGATTGGGCTGATTTCTATAAATTGTCTTCATGGAATATAGACCCTACAATGCCTGATATAAAGCAGGAACTAGAAATGCTTAAATCTATACTTACCAGTATACGGAAACTGTTTCCTAAAGCAAAGATAATATACAAATATGGCAATCATGAAGAACGATATGACAGATATTTAATGACAAGGGCTCCAGAAGTATTCCATTTACCACATACTCATCTTAAAGAACAATTGGAATTAGATAAATTAGGTATAGAAGTTGTGACTGATAAACGATTGATAACTGCATGGCATTTAACAATTATTCATGGTCATGAATACAAATTTAGCATAAACAATCCAGTAAGTCCATCTAGAGGATTATTCATGAAGGCTAAAAAATCTGCAATATGTGGGCATTTTCATCAGAAAACAGAATATTCTGAACCAACTATAACTGGGCATGTTATAAGAGATTGGAGTATAGGTGGATTATGCAATTTACATCCATTTTACATACCACTTAATAAATGGACTAATGGTTTTGCTACTGTTACAATTACTGATGATTTTTATACTGTATCAAATAAAGAGATCATATCAAACAGGATTGTATAAACAATCTATCAATTCACCATCTATAATTTCATAAGGTTGAATTTTGAATGCTTGTAATATGTCATTAAGAGCTTTGAGATTATCATTACTTAATACTATATCACCCTTATTCATATAATAAGTATTACTTGTGATATATCTTTTCATTGAAGAATCACTATATAGTATTTCATGCATATTTCTATTGGAAAATAATTTTATTTTTAATGCACCTTGCTGTATTGAATTTTCGTTTACTATTTCTTTTACTCTTGCGGTAAATATGCAACATTCTTCAACATAAAAGGACAAACTTGTTACTTTATCTCTATAAATTCTTATAAAAAATTCAGTCATTTGTTAACTCCAATATTATTTAGAATACTCCCAATACATCTAATCCCCAACCCGCACTTAATAAAATTGTAGCAATTTCAAAAATTATACTTTTACTTTGTGCTGTTTTGACTTGCTTTTGGAAGTCCTTGAAGGATTCCTGTAGCCTGTTCAATGATGCTGTCTGTTCCTGATAGCTCATCACTAGCTTGTTGTACTCCTGTTGTAGCACTATGAATTGGTTCTGCAAGTCCATGAATTGATTCACCAAGGCTTGATATTGTGTTACCAAGGTTTGATAACTTTGCGTCAACGTCTGACTGTCCTGACTTAATTTGTCCAATGTCTCGCTTAATTGATTCCATGCTTGTTCCAAAGCTTTGTATTGTTCCACCAATGAGTTGTACTTGCTTTCCGACAGCTGCAACTGTGCCTGTGCATTTATTAAGTCCTTCTCCGATTGCTCCAATGCTATCTGAGAGTTCTTGATTTTGTCGCTTAAGTTCTGCAATAGAGCTAACAACTGCTGCTTCTGACTCTCGGAGATTATGTAGCTGTCTTCCAGTGATAATTCCTGTGATTCCTGCGCCCACAAGCAAACAGATAATACCAATAATAAAATAATTACGGATAGTTTTTTGCATTTCATTTTTTCTCCCCATATTGCATAAAATAGTCTAATATTTTATCTCCAGCATAAAGACCATCACTACTTTGTATAAGAGGAATATTGGATAATTTATATTGTGCTTTACAAATATATTCTACTAGTTCCTTATATTCTGTATCATCTAGTTCAATATTTTTACCTGTTGACAATGTAATAATCATTCTTCATCCTTTGATATTTTTTTCTTTATTGTCTGAATAATTGTTTCATAACCTATTTGAGACAATGCAAATGCTAATATGCCTGTAGATACCCAGTTTGGTAATATTACCCATACAAAAGCAAGTAAAACACATAAAAGTGGTTGCAAAATTGCCCACACTTTTGTGGGTATATTACACAAAACTCCTTTCAGATATTGTATTATTCCAATAACACAGAAAGCTATATATAATGCCATTTCAATCATATTTTATTCTCCAATGATAAATATTGCTGATATACAGATTCTATCCGTTTTGCATATATTTCTACATTACCACTACCATTATACCTAAATGCAATAGTAGCAAAATCTTTTGTACGTAAAGCAGCAAGTAATTTTATATCTGATAAAATAAATCCAATAAAAGCATTCAGATGTCCTAATTCACTATGGTACATATCATTGATGAAATCTTGTAATATTCTATAACCACAGCGAGAATAATTAAATCCCATTATTTGGAATTTCCCCCATGATGCTGATTTTAATCCAGCTTCTCTATTCAGTGCACAGGCTTCATCAAGTCTATTATATTCTTTTTTACCATAATAATATAGTTCTTTATTCCATACTGGTGATGAAATATTTGGATGAGATTTATCATAAATGCCATTAGTAAATTTATGAAACCAGTGTGCTTCAAAAAGTATTTTAGGTCTCCAATCAGTATCTGAAAATTGCCAAAATCCATAACCAGAAGATTCAACTTCTGCAAATGCTTTTATAATGGCAGGTTCACAATCCAATTCTTCTGCGGCAAATTTATAATCATTATCAGTAAGTGCTTTAGGCTTCATGGAAATATAAATCTTCCCATATAAGCAATAATGAGCATAACAATGCCAGAAATAATATAACCCATAAGTGAATCCCAGTGTTTAGCTGGTTTCTCTTTTAATTTATCAATGTCTAGCTTTATTTCTGTTACTAATTGCTCAATTCTACCTACTGCACGCCACAAATCTTTTGTCTGTTCTTCATGACGTATAGTAAATTCTTGTACTTCTCTGATACGAGATTCATGGTCATCTAATTTTTTCTGCATATCACTAAATATTTGTTCGTGCTGTTGAATTGGATGTGTTGTTGCCATAATATTACCTCCTATTTTGGTTCTTCTGGCCATATAATGTTATTGGGGAATTCTTTTTGTTTTGTTATATCTCTCAATTCTTGAATATAAACTAGAATTGGCTCTATAGGTTCGGTAGGCTTTATCCCCAAAGCAAGCTCATCTTGATAGCGTTGCTTACGCCACTGTACCGCTTCAATTCTGTGCTGACGCTCAAGTTTTACTTGCTCAATGAGTTTAAGACGATTTTCCTCATCAACCTGTGCTTTTGTTTTACCACACAATATCATGATAATCTCCTGTGTCCCATAGTGAACAACTATAAGTATAGTATCGTCTAATTTCAAGATATAATTCACCATTGGCTCGATACGCTGAATTTATAGCCCCTTTTGTTTGCTCTTGAATATCAGGCCATACTACACTATCAGTATCAAATTCATATTGCTCATCATTGATTCTATCCCGCATATTGCTCTCCTTATGGATGATATGGCGTTGCAAG
>ENA-UOWE01004026-UOWE01004026.1-activated-sludge-metagenome-genome-assembly--contig:-NODE-4026-length-14501-cov-6.469334_pt1 | contig 14501 bp, 11 predicted proteins | sample MGYA00249841_ERZ761562 | MGnify/ENA primary metagenome ERZ761562 (study PRJEB28883, sample SAMN05720200) | activated sludge metagenome | isolation source: Anaerobic digester | place: Japan... | reverse complement strand
TTCTGCAACTGCTTCGGGAGCTTCGGCTGTAGCTTTTTCCACAACTTCTTCAGCGGGTTTGGGAGTTTCTTCGCCGAGCATGGTGGCGATGGTCTCACCTTCAGTGCTGCGGGTCAGGTCGAAATCGGCAGCCAGGGACTTCCAGTCAGAGTCTGCATAAGCGGGTGAATCCACGCGCCGCATGCTCAAGCCGATGCGATGGTCTTCATCCTCGATTTTCAGAATGCGCAGTGTGACGACGTCGCCAACTTTAACAACTTCCTTAGGGTGATCCACGCGGCGGTCACTCAGCTCGGAAATGTGAATCAGACCTTCGAGATCCCCAGGAACGTTCAGACGCGCAAAAGCACCGAAACTAGTCAGACGAGTAATTTCACCTTCAACCAATTGACCGATCTTGAGGTTTTTGACCTGCTCTGACCACGGGTCTCCCTGCAGTTGGCGAATGGACAGCCCAATGCGGCGGCGTTCGCGGTCAATGCTGATGATCTTTACCTTTACTTCTTCCCCGACCTTCAGTACTTCACTGGGGTTTACGACCCGATCCCAGGAAATCTCGGACATGTGGACCAGCCCATCAGCTCCGCCGATGTTGACGAAAGCGCCAAAATCTGCGAGGCTGGTGACCCGACCCTTGCGCACTTCGCCTTCGGTCAGTTCTTCCAGGACCTTGTCGCGGATCATGTCGCGCGTTTCGGTACTAGCAGCACGTTCACTAAGGATCAGGCGATGGCGCTCTCGGTCGACTTCGATAACACAAACAGTAATCGGATCACCGACAAAACTTTTATATTTGGCCTCAGGGGTCTCACCGGACATGGATAGCCTGCGGCTGAGACTGAGTTGGGAAGCAGGGATGAAGCCACGTATTGTAGACAACGGAACAAGCAGCCCACCTTTGTTATAACCAACAACGGTCGATTCTAAGCGTTCTCCAGAAGCCAGGGCGGCTTCAGCATCGATCCAGCTTTGTTCTTCCACCGCGCGAACGAACGAAAGAATTAGATTTCCTTCCTGATCATGTGGAGTGACCACATATACCGGGATGGCTTTACCAACCTCGAAAGTTGCAAGTACTTCTGCGGGGATCGCCTCTAATTCCTTACCGACGATCAGTCCCTCCGACTTGGCACCAACACTGACCAGGATCTGTGACCCTGAAATGCTGGCGATGATACCGTCACGGATTTCGCCCGCGACTGGCATTTGGAAAGAAAAGTCCTCAGAATCGAGATATTCTCCCATCAAACTTTCCATGGTTTGTTCTTTTTCGTCTTCCTGATTACTCTCCTGGTTTTGCTCCTGCTTACTACTGGCGTCGTTGTCTGACATTGAATGAACTCCGAATTAAGATTTGGAAATGATTATAGACCCAGAATCAGAATCCCGCAACCCGAATTGCCAAAAAGGATCGAGGAAACCTTCGATCTCACGGCGATATCAGGCCTAAAAGGCTTATTCTTCCTTGAGAGGGGGGTAATCGCCCCAATCTAGGACCTCTCGCGTGCCCGTTTGAGGATGGGCTGCGCTAATAATGCCCTGTTCTTCCAGCTTTTCAACCAGGCGTGACGCGCGTGTATAACCAATGCGTAGTTTTCGCTGCAGCATTGAGACGGAGGCGCGTCCTTCCTTGCGAATGATGCGCAGGGCTTCTTCGGTCAGTGGGTCCTCATCCGGATCTTTTTGGAGTTCTTTCCAAAGAGGTTCCTGGGTCAGGGGAAGACTATTTCCGCTGGTATAGAGCGCTTTGTCAGGGCGTTCCGGGGCACCGTTGGCGGTGGATTGTGCCTGCCAGAAACGCGCCAAGCGGGACACTTCCTCTTCTGAGACGTAGGCACCCTGCAGCCTGACAGGGGCAGGAGCATCCGGAGCCTGGAAGAGCATATCACCACGGCCAAGCAGGCGTTCTGCACCAGGCTGGTCCAGGATGACCCGGCTATCCATATTGGATGCGACTGCAAAAGCGATTCGCGCAGGGAAGTTGGCTTTGATCAAACCGGTGATCACGTCCGTTGAAGGGCGCTGCGTGGCGATGATGAGGTGAATGCCTGTTGCACGCGCCAGCTGCGCCAGCCTGGTCAGACAGCGTTCGGTTTCATCCGGTGCCAGCAGCATCATGTCTGCCAGTTCATCGATGACCACAACGATATACGGCAGTGTTTTGCCGCCTTCCGTGCTGACTTTCTTGTTGTATTCCTCGAGATTTCGGACGCCAAAATTTTCAAATATGCGGTAGCGCAGATCCATCTCACGCAGCATCCACTGCAGGGCGCCGACCACTTTCTCCGGGTCCATGATCACATCTGTCAGAAGGTGAGGGATACCGTTATAGACAGAGAATTCCACTCTTTTGGGGTCCACCAGGAGCAGCCGTAGTTGATCAGGGTTGAGGCTTAGCAAGTAACCCGTCAGAATCGCGTTTACGCAGACGGACTTACCAGAGCCAGTTGTGCCGGCGATCAAGAGATGCGGCATGGCGGTCAGATCGGTGGTGGTGGGGACTCCGGTTACATCCTTGCCAAGTGCGAATTTGAGGGGAGACTTGTTGTTCTGGTAGGGGAGGCTGGTTACAAGCTCGAGCATGGACACCATGCTTGTTTTGAGATTCGGAACTTCGATGCCAACATAACCCTTACCAGGAACCGGTGCCTGGATGCGAATTCGGGAAGCCTTGAGTGCCATCGCCAGATCATCCCCCAGGCGGGTAATATTACTTACCCTCACACGCGTTCGCCCGTTGCGGCTTTCGTTGTATTCCGGTTCCACTCCGAACATCGTAATTGCAGGACCGCGCCTGATCTCGACAACCTTGCCTGGCGCGTTGAAGGAGCGCAAGGTTTCTTCGATCACCCGCGCCTTGTCCTCATCGGATTCCTCGTCGACAGGGGCAGTCTGGATTGGATTAAGGATCTCTTCGGGTTCAGGCAGTACCCAGGTTTTTACAGGTGTGCCTGCCTCACTCGTCATTGCACTGGAGACGGATGAACTGACAACAGGTTCGATTGGACCAGTCTGATGGGTCACGCCCTCTAATTCTTCAGTCTCATTGATCTCTTGCAGTCCTTCAGCCTTCCGGTGGCGTTCTTCCGCTTTCTTGAGCAGGAAATTAGCGAATCTTGAATGACTGTGCTTGAATTTTTCCGCCAGCCAGCTCACAAGGTCCGACATGGAAAGATCAATCAAGAGTACCAGGGCAACAAGCAGCCAGGCAACCAGGACGATTATGGTGCCGGCTTTGCCCAAGCCAGTCTCCAAAGCACGATAGATCCCTCCGCCGAGGATTCCGCCACCAGCAGGGGTGGACACGCCGCCAAAACCGACATCCAGCAATTGGAACCAGCTAAGCAGGTTGAAAAAGACCAGCACCACTCCGATAACCCTTTCGGAGGACACTCCCGGGAACCTGTCCATCTTTGAGAGCAAGAACCAGGCACCAATCAGTAGAAGAACAAGCGGTAAAGCGTACGCTCCCCAACCGATCCAACGCCGCAAAAAGTTCGACCAAATTAGCGTGAGACCGCCGGAATTGGCGGTCAAAAGGCTCACAAGGGTAAGCAAACCAATGACTACCATTACGATTCCAGCAATATCCACTTTACGTTCAGCTGAAAGAGGTGTCGGTGCTGGCTGGGTAATCTTTTTGCGGGGAGCTGCAGTTTTGGTAGTAACAGGATTCCTTGAACGGGAAGCTTGGGGGGTGTTTTTTCTGGCACGGCTTGGCGTTCTGTTCGTGGTGCCCGATTTCTTTTTGCTTCCAGTTCTTTTTTTGGTTTTACTCGTTGCTGCACTCCGCGCCATTGCGATACGACTCACTTTCCTTTGCTCTTCGAATTATAGCATGCGAACTTTAGTCTCTGTTATGGCTTTGCTAACGCTCAAAGATTATTTTAAAATCTCTTGTAGGTTTGGCTTGCATAATCGAATAAAACGGTTATAATCTATGCATAATTGAAACTTTCCAATTAATAACCCTGCCATACCTCTAATACAATCCTTGATAATTAAATGGAAATTGTGCTGCATTAGTCTGTTAGAATTATCGGTCCCTAAAGTTCAGTGCGGGCTTTGTGAGAGGGCGGAAACGATGGCAAAAGGTGATGAGTGAAACATGGATATATTTGAACTCGAAAAGAAAACTGTCAAAGAACTTTCAAAAATTGCTAAAGATCTCAATATCCCAAATTCAAACAAGCTTAAACGTGAAGGGTTGATCATTAAAATTGCTCAAGCCCTTGGAGAAGCCGAAGGTCTCGAGATGCGCGGTGGCGTGCTTGAGATTATGAATGAGGGCATCGGCTTTTTGCGCGCAAACTATCGCATCGGTGCGGATGATGTGTATGTTTCTCAGGCGCTGTTGCGCCGTTACGAGTTGCGATCGGGCGATCTTGTTATCGGGCTCGTCAGACCGCCGCGTGAATCTGAGCGCCACCACGGTTTGCTCAAAGTGGAATCCATCAATGGACTGACTCCGGATGAAGCCCGCAAACGACCAAGATTCGAAGACCTGACACCAATTTTCCCTAACAAACTTCTTAGCCTGGAGTATGACCCGCTCAATTTGGCCACCCGCATGATCAACCTGGTGGCTCCAATCGGCGGCGGGCAGCGTGCCATGATCGTTTCGCCGCCAAAAGCGGGCAAGACCACTATCCTGAAGGATGTCGCCAATGCCATCAGCGTCACCAATCCGCAAGTTCGTCAGATTATGTCGCTGATCGGTGAGCGTCCTGAAGAAGTGACCGATATGGATCGATCCGTGGAAGCTGAGGTGATAGCCAGTACTTTTGACGAGCCTGTGAATGCCCATGTACGCATGGCAGAAATCTCATTGGATCGCGCAAAGCGTTTGGTTGAAAATGGCCTGGACGTAGTTATCCTGATGGATTCTCTCACCCGACTGGCGCGTGCTTACAATATGGTGGTCAACCCCTCCGGGCGCACGCTTTCCGGCGGTATGGATCCCTCTGCGCTGTACCCTCCCAAGCGATTCTTTGGAGCAGCACGCAACCTTGAAGATGGCGGTAGCCTGACGATCATCGCGACCGCCCTGGTGGACACCGGCTCGAGGCTGGACGACGTGGTCTATGAGGAGTTCAAGGGTACTGGCAACATGGAAATGATCCTTTCCCGCCGTCTACAGGAGCGCCGTATCTTCCCCGCGATCGACATCGAGAAATCGTCCACGCGTCGTGAGGACCTTCTGATGAGCCCTGAAACCTTGCAAAGAGTCTGGTTAATGCGTAGAATGTACTTGCAGATGGTTTCCAACCCTCCCCAGGGAGCTGGTATGGATACCGCGGTTGCCACAGAGGCGATCCTGCAAAAAATGGAAAAAACCAAGACGAACGCGGAGTTCCTGGAGAACCTGGCGGACATGTAAGTTCTGACGCAAGATTTGAGAGAAAGTTCATGACACAGAAGGATTATTCGAAGGCGCCATCCTCATCGGGGCGCTTCTTGGGAACCATTGGCTGGATTGTGGCTGCTGCTATTTGTGCTGGCCTGATTTCATTCCTGTTCTGGCAACCCGAAATCGCCAAGTCGATGGCGAACTACCAAAAAGTAGATAACCTTGGAACCTTGCCTGCAGATGATCCAGCAATGCTGGACGTGCCATTGCCATCCTTCTCACCAACAGAGGAGGTAAACGGGTTGGTCCGTGATTCGGATCCCAACACCGAGATTTCTGCTGAATACCGCACAACCCCCATCACCTATACCGTCCAAAGTGGCGATTCCGTTTGGGGCATTGCTGAAAAATTCGGTCTGACAGTCGAATCAGTGCTCTATGCCAATTTTGACATCTTGCAAGATCAAGCGGATAACCTGATGCCCGGGCAAACCCTCACTATTCCACCCACGAATGGCATTTTGCACACCTGGCGCAGCCGCGACAGCCTTAGCTCCGTAGCTTCGCGTTATGGTGCGGATATCCAGGATATCCTGTTGTTTGTTGGCAATGATCTTGACCTTGCCAATCCCCAGATCACCCCGGGCACTGTCGTGATGGTGCCGGGAGGAAACCGGGAATTGATTAACATTACCTTTGCTGGAGTTACCACGGATGATAGTGGCAATCTCATTAGCGGTTTCTCCGGACCTGGGGCTTGTTCACTCGCGGGCGTGGGGCTGATGGGAAATGGTTTCTTCATCTGGCCATCTGCGGTGCACATGATATCGGGTAACCATTACGGTCCGGGACACAACGGTATCGACATCGGAGCAGGAATCGGCTCGGCGATATTCGCGGCAGATAGCGGCACAGTCGTTTATGCCGGCTGGCTCAATGGTGGTTATGGCAATTTTGTCATGATCGATCACGGCAATGGATTCTCCACCTGGTATGAACACCTGGAGAACATCCAGGTCAACTGTGGTGATAACGTCTTCCAGGGCAGCGTGATCGGCACAGCAGGCTCCACCGGCAATTCAACTGGCGCTCACCTGCATTTTGAGATCCGTTATGGCGGAATGCCCGTTAACCCCTGGGACTATCTTCCTTAGCAGTGATATAATCCCTGCGCGCCCCAGTGGCTCAATGGACAGAGCGAGGCACTCCTAACGCCTAGGTTGGGGGTTCGATTCCCTCCTGGGGCATAAAAAAACCACCTCAATGGTGGTTTTTTGCGTGATATGGAAAAGGGCTCGTATGCCTAATCCTCCAGGTCGTCAAAGTCAACAAAATCACTGGCGTGCTCACTGTCAATCTCGCGCCTTACCCACAGCAGGAGCATATCGCCTTCTTCCACGGTGAGTGCCCGGGCAGCAATGATGGGATCTTCCTTACGCAGACCGACCTCATCCTTATATTCAAGGAACATGGTCTGCCCGGCTTCCCAGGCGGTCTTGCAGCGCTCCAGGAGCTTGTTGCTGTCAAACGTGCGCAACGTGGTCAGAAAGGTGTCGTAGAGGTAGGGACCTTCCAATATGCCGACTGCCCAATTGAGTTCTTCTCTGTGCTCAGAGTCACCTGAGAGTCTCTCAAAAACAGGAGTCGGTCCTTCGATAATGGTAATTTTGTTATTCATAGTCGCGCAAAATCTTACCACATTGTTTGACCAAGGTAAAAAATCAGAACCAGCAAAAAGCTGGTCCTGATTTGAAAAGTCATGTGTCTGTTAATTACCGGTTGTACTGTTCCAGAACCAGTTATACGCATACCAACCTCCGGTTTTTGCCTGCAGGCGGATGGCAATGCGACTATAACCAGCCAGTTCAGCTGGAATATTGAACGTGGCTGACATCTTGCCACCTTCGCCGCTGCTGAAAGTGCCAGCTTCGGTACCGTTGATCCCCATGGTCCACATCTTGCCCATGAGAACAGTGAATTCGGTGTTTGCCGGGAAGTTATCACCTTCCACTGAGACGGTTTTGTCTTTTTCAACAGCAACGATATTGAAGTAAGGAAGCTTGACAACTGGAACAGGTGTGCTGGTTGGGGCAGTGGTGGGGCTTGGGGTTGGCTCAGGAGTCACCACAACGCCACCAGTCACGTTCCAGAACCAGTTGTAGGCATAATAGCCGCCGGAAGTGCTTTCAAGGCGGATTGCGACGCGTTCGTGGTCTTTGAATTCCTCTGGAATATTGAAAGTTGCCTCAAACGCGCCCGTGTTGCTCGAAGTAAGCTTGCCTACTTCTACTCCCTCGATACCGCGAGTCCACATCTTGTTCATCATAACCACAAATTCAAGGTTCTTCGGGAAATTGGTTGCGGTGATAGTCACGGATTTGCCAGGATCAACCGCCTTGATCATGATCGTCGGAATAATTTCCGGGACCTGGGTTGGGGCGGGGGTCGTCGTTGGGGCAGGAGTCGTGGAGGTGGGGGTCACGGTTGGCCAGGTGCCATTTGCCTGGTCGTTCCAGAACCAGTTGTAATAGTAATAACCACCTGTCAGGCTTTCAATGCGAATTGAAATCATCGCCCGACCTTTCAGCGCAGCCGGAATATTGAAGGTTGCTGACATGGATCCGCCAGCGCCAGAATTGAAGGTTGCAACTTCGATACCGTTTTCACCACGGGTGTTATATTCGCCCATCAGAACCTTCCAATCCAGATTCTTGGGCATATCCTGAGTCAAAATAGTCACCGACTCGTCTTTCTTAACTTCGCTGATCGTAAAACTTGGGTATGCTGCCTGAGCTTTACCAATACCAATCAATGCTGGAAAAAGCATGGTCAGCAGTAAAACAACCACTAAAATACGTTTTTTGTTCATATTCACTCCTTTGCCTGGACAAAATGGTGTTCTGTATAAATCAAGACGCTCTATTAGATCGTTTTGTTCCATAAAGAATTGTATAAACTGTGCAATGAGATATCAAACATGATTCAAGGTTAGTTAGAGGGGATCTGAAAACGCCTGTATAATCAGCCGGTATGGACGAAAAAACATTAAACAAATCTCACAAATTTCCACGAAGAGCTCGCCTGGTGCTCTTTCTGGCAGCAGGTGCGATAGGATTGACGGGTTTGTATCTGCTCGGGCGAACTTACCTGGGCGGGCGAAACACAATGGTGATAAATTACCTTCGAAATCCAGCACAATATTCAGATTACGAAGTCCAGGCCCTTACCAGGTGCGCCAATGCTCCGTTTTTGTTGCCGAGCAAAGGTTTTATTGGTTACCTTTGGAATGATTCATTCAAGCCCTTTAACCGACATCAGGGAATTGACATCTTTGCCGGAACGGATGCGGGCAAGACGCCTGTTTACGCACCCTACGACGGCTTTCTGACGCGCGAGGAGGGTTGGCGGTCCAGCATTATCATCCGCATCCCGCAAGATCCGCTTAATCCGAGCCAGCAAATCTGGCTTTACATGACCCACATGGCAGATCCCGAAGGGAATTCGTTTATTGACAGTGCGTTTCCGCCGGGGACATACGATAAACCCGTTTTTACTGGCGATCTGCTGGGGTTCCAAGGGAACTACTCGGGCGATCCAGTGCGACCAGTGGGTGTCCATCTGCATTTTTCGATTGTCAGGGATGACGGCAGCGGGAATTACCTCAATGAACTTGATATTGCCAATACACTCGACCCCACACCGTATTTTGGTTTCGAACTCAATGCAAAAGTGCTCGGGAAGTCAGAAATTCCCAGGTGCTCACCATAAAGTTTCATCAATTGGCGAATAACCAGGACTTTGGCTATAATGGGGCAAGTAAAAGAAGGAGTCTGTATGCAGGAATTATCCCCAATTGTCTCCATCCAGCAAAACGCATTAGGTCTTTATACTGGCGTCATCCAAACAAAAGATGGCAATATTCTGATCGATTCCCCCTACCGTACTGACGACCGCAGAACCTGGGTCAATCTTCCCACAAAATCCGATGCAATTTTTCTGGTTCTCCTCGACACACAATACGATCGCACATTGAGTGCCAAAGGCTGTGATTGCATCCTCGTTTCCCAATCCGATTATCTCCTGCCTGCGAAGCCGCGTCAACAGGCAGTTAAATTGCAAGAGGAACTGCTCGGCGCAGGTGATGGTCATGAACAGGTAAGTTCATCCAGCCGGCCTTACGCACCTGAGATTAGTTTTGACCAGAACATGAATTTATTCTTTGGAGGTGCCGAAGTCTTGCTGGAGCATCACCCCGGCTCTAATGTCGCAGGGATCTGGGCGATTTTGCCGCAGGAAAAGGTGATCTTTGTCGGTGACAGCGTTATGGTTAACCAACCACCATTTTTGGCTTACTCAGACCCGGCTGCCTGGGTGGCAGACATGAAACTGTTGGCTTCCAAGGCATTCAAAGGCTACCAGATTGTGTCTTCGCGCGCCGGTCTGGTCACTCAGGATCAGGTCAGGGCAATGGGAAAACTGATGACTTTTATACAGACCTCCATAGCCAGTCTACAGGAGAAGCATGCCGACCTGGAGGCTTACCTCGAACTAATCCCACGCATTCTGAAACGCATCGAATACTCCCCCGATGAGAGCGAACTTTTCTTCAACCGTCTCAGGTGGGGTTTAACAACCTATTATGAATTGAATCAGGCATAAGGAGACTGGATGGCAGATACTTTGGCAGGTTACGAAGCGGTAGTTGAACTAACAAGAGGCGGCATCGTAGAATGCATTCACTTTGGGGCGGTGGCAGTCGTCGATTCAGCCGGTCACCTGCTGACCTCGCTCGGGGATCCAGAACTGGTCACCTTTCCGCGAAGTTCCATGAAGCCTCTGCAAGCGCTGCCGTTCGTGGAGGATGGCGGTCCGGAACATTTCGGATTGACTGAAGAAGAACTATCCATCCTCTGTGCTTCTCATCGTGGAACCGATGCGCACGTCCGTGTTCTACGCTCGATACATGCCAAAGTAGGTCTGCAGGAATCGGATCTTCAGTGTGGAGTTCATTGGCCGTCGGATAAAGCCACTGCCTCTGCCATGCATGAACGCGGTGAGGAGCCCACTCCCTATCGTCACAATTGTTCAGGAAAACACAGCGGAATGCTTGCCCAGGCGCTTCTGCATGATTACCCCAAAGAGACCTACTTATCGATGGATAATCCCGTGCAGCAGCGTATTCTGAAGACAGTTGCAGAGATGTGCGGGATGGAGCAGGAAGATATGCCAGTCGGAATAGACGGCTGCAGCGCACCGGTGTTTGCCATGCCACTTTACAATTTCGCCCTCGCAATGGCACGCCTGGCGGATCCCAATGGATTGGGAGATGTACGCGCGGCTGCATGCAAAAAGATCACCCATGCCATGATGGCGTATCCTGAAATGGTGGCAGGACCTGGAGCATTTGACAGCGTTTTGATGACCGTAATGCAGGGGAAAGCTGTTGTCAAAGGTGGGGCGGAAGGCTATCAGATGATCAGCCTGATGCCTGGGGCCTGCGGCAAGGGCTCCCCCGGGATTGGGGTGGCGATCAAGATCAGCGATGGCGATTCAAATCGTCGCGGGACCTATACTTTGAGCGTCGCTCTGCTAAAGGCACTCGGTTTTGAAGCGGAGATGGCAAGCGATTCCTTCCGCAACTTCAACACGGCGGTGCTCAGAAACTGGCGCGGTCTCGAGATCGGCGAGATCCGGATTGCAAGACCAATCGAGATCACGAAGACCTGGTAAGTGAACATGGACCAAATCCAGGAGCACCGCGCACGGTTGGTGCAGGTCCAAGACCGATTGCGCCACAGATTTGGTACTCCGACCTGGCATGTTAAATTACCAGCAGTTGATGAATTGGTCTGCACAATCCTTTCGCAAAATACAAACGATATCAACCGGGACAAAGCCTTCAAGGCTTTAAAAGAGCGCTACCCGAATTGGGAAGCCGTGCGGGATGCCGACCCGGCAGAACTGCGATCCGTCATTCGCATAGCCGGTCTTGCCAACCAAAAAGGTCCCAACATTCAGGCTGCCTTGCGGGATATCACCGAAGAACGCGGCGAGATTGACCTTGACTGGTTGAAAGAGAAAGACCCTGAAGAAGCGCGCAAATGGCTTGTCAAGCTGCGTGGGGTGGGACCAAAAACGGCCGCGATTGTAATGGTGTTCGCATTGGGAATGCCCGCCTTTCCGGTGGATACGCATATCTACCGGGTCACAGGGCGGATTGGGTTGCGACCCCGGGACCTGGATATTAGCAAAACACACGCTTACATGGAACAGATAGCAGACCCTGATGATTTTGGCAGCCTGCACCTGAACCTGATCAACCTGGGTCGCGAGATTTGCCAGGCACGCAAACCAAAGTGCCCAATTTGCCCGATAATCGATTTGTGTCAGTATGAGGATAAGACAGAATAATACTTTCAAGCCGCGTATGGCAGCATGTATGCCCAAGAGTAGCTACTTGATTGGCATGTGGAGGTCTTAATCAAGGCTGGGGGTTGTGTTATTCAACCTCTGATCCTGAATTTCACCAAGCAAGGACCACGGTCCGGTCCAGGTGATGTGCACATCCAGTTCCTGCCCCAATAAATCTTTATCAGTCTCGACGAACACAAGTCGGTTTGTGGGGGTTCTGCCGCGCCAGCGATTTTTGGATTTGCCTTCAAAAAGCACTGGAATGGATTTTCCGAGATAGGCTGCGTTGAGATTACCCACAACCTCTTTTTGCAGCTCTTCAAGAGCTCTAAAGCGGCGCATTTTCTCTTCCGCCGGGACGTCATCGGGCAGAAAACGGGCTGAATACGTTCCGGGTCGGGGGGAATAGCGCGCAAGATGGGCGACATCCAGTTTCAACTCTGCCAGCGTGTCGTAGGTGTTCAAAAACGCTGCTTCGCTTTCGCCAGGAAAACCAACAATAATATCGGTTCCGATTGAAACCCCGGGAATACGGTCTCGGATGCGGGCAACCAGGTCGCGGTATTGACTGTTCGTATAGCCGCGGCGCATCTTCTTAAGGATTTCGTCATCTCCTGCCTGCAACGGGACTTCGATGTGGGGCATAACTTTCGGCAGGACGGCAACCGCGTTGATCAGCTCATCGGTCATCCAGTTGGGATGGGAGGTCAAAAAGCGCAATCGCCGCAAACCAGGGATCTCCGAGAGGTCGGCAAGCAGTTGCGGCAAGTGGTAGCTGCCTTCCAGCTCAAGACCAAAACGGTCGACGATCTGCCCCAGCAGAACTAATTCCCTGGCGCCTCCAGCGACCAGGCTTCTGGCTTCATCGAGGATCTTTTCCGGATTGCGGCTGCGTTCTTTGCCCCGTTTGCTTGGAATAACGCAATAGGTGCAGGCATGTGAACAGCCGAGTACGATTGGCAGGTTTTCTGAAACAGAATGGGCTTCTTCCAATCTCAAGCCGAACTCATCATCCAGCACTTCGTCCACTTGTTTACGCCAGGCTTCCGATCCATCTTGCTGAAGCCGTTCTTCGAGAGCTCGCAAAAAGGGTTCGAGGTCTGAAGGAGCAGCGAAAATGTCCACCCATGGAAATCGCTTTTCCATGGCGTGATTACCTTGGATGCCGATCAGGCAGCCCATCAAGCCAATCATAAGGTTGGGATTGGCCAGTTTTAATGGTCTGAGCGAGTTGAGGCGACCCAGTGCACGATCTTCTGCACTCTGGCGCACGACGCACGTATTCAGGATGATCAAATCTGCCTGGTTGACGTCCGGGGTAGCGCTCAGACCAAGCGAATCAAGTGCCCTTGAGAGGCGGCTTGAATCCGCGACATTCATTTGACAGCCTTCTGTCCAGATGTGGTAACGCATAGGCACCTATTATACATGACACAATGGGTACAACCAACCGGGATAATGTTGCACTCTGTTATAATCTTTCTAAAGTGATTAGCAAAAAAGAGGTGATTATGGGCTTCAAAGTAACTGAGTATAAACGCGCTTATGTGGTGAAAGGGATTGGTCGAATAGATAGTGCCGTTGCTCCCGACATCGAACGCGTCCTGACAGATTTGATTGACAAAAACAAAGCCATTATCATTGACATGAGCGATATTGACTTTGTTTCGAGTGCTGGCTGGTGGTCGATCATTCGCGTCCAAAAAGAGCTCAAAAAGAGCGATAAGGGCAATCTGACACTGGTTGGATTGAACCAAAACGTACGGGAATCGATGGATCTGATCGGTATCCTGCCTTACTTTACCGTCTATGATGAGTTGGTAGACGCGATCGGAAGCCTTTAGTCTGAAGAATAAACAAAACAGAGGCTGAAAAATTACTCGGCCTCTGTTTTTTGTGCTTTTTACCGGTTACTCAAGATCAATGGAGTAAATCGCTTTTTCTCTTGTGAAGGGGGTCGTGCCAGAGATGACCAGCACGATTTTTTCAACGTCCGCTCCACCCAACTCTGAACCCGAAATGAGTATTTCACCCTGGAAGCTGCGTTGATCCACGGAGATGCCACCGTTTTTCAAGTAAGTCACAATGCTGACATTCATCGTTTGGGGCAGTTTGTTCTGCACACGCACGAAACCTTCGGCAGTCCAGCCTCCCAGGTCGTTTTCAAGGTCAGTAGTGTAGCCGATTGCGTTAATTGCCAGGTCATCGATTGCCATGCCCTTGCCATTGACGGCAGCATCAGTCACGTAGTCAAAGCGGAGTGTCACCTGTTTGCCAACAAAGTCAGAGAGGTCAACCTTCTCATCGATCCAACCTGAAGATGTGCCATTCCAGCCACAGCCGTAACTGTTGCCGGATGGGTTGGCGGTGGTGCAATTCTGGGAATTCAGGATCTCCCAGTTCGTTCCATCCGTGCTGGCGCTGATGTAAATGTAATCGTAATCCTTTTCAATGTCATACCAGGTTTTGAAGGTCAGCTCCGCTTCGCCGGTGACACTGCTGAGATCGAAGGTCTGCGAGAGTGAAGCATTTGACTCGTCTCCAATGTTTGACCAAACGAAATATTCGCCTGAGCTTGGAGCACTGAAGGGCAAAAGATTGACCGCTTCAGAGGCGTTGATCTTGATGTTTTGCAAGTTGGCGCAGTCAATTTCAATGTAATCCACGCCAAACTGGTAGACATTGCCATTCACTTGCGCTGGGCAATCCAGGACGGTTTTTTCCATATCCACGGATGTGG
>ENA-UOWE01004021-UOWE01004021.1-activated-sludge-metagenome-genome-assembly--contig:-NODE-4021-length-14513-cov-5.802047_pt1 | contig 14513 bp, 14 predicted proteins | sample MGYA00249841_ERZ761562 | MGnify/ENA primary metagenome ERZ761562 (study PRJEB28883, sample SAMN05720200) | activated sludge metagenome | isolation source: Anaerobic digester | place: Japan... | reverse complement strand
TAGTATGATAAATGAGAAATTTAAAGTTGAATAGTAAAATCGGGATATATATTTTTTGTAGATACTCTTTATTATTTAACCTACTTTCACATATTTATTTCTCACTTCTCATGTATCACTTATCACTTGCTAAATAAGCCAATAGTGGGAGTCCCCCGCTTCAAGAATAAGATGTAGCGGGACAGTCTCGTTTCCTTTTTTCAATTTCAGTGACGAGGGAACCCACGATCTCCTTTTTAATTATATTACCGAACAAGCCAATAGTGGGAGTCGAACCCACGACCTCCTCTTTACGAAAGAGTTGCTCTACCAACTGAGCTATATTGGCATCAATTTTGTATTTTTTATATCATTATTAAATAAATGAGCAACTCTTTCGTAAAGGATTGCTCCCCGCCTGCCTAGTTGATTCTAAAGGTTAGTCGGGCAGGTAAGTACCCCCACCAGAAGTGGATCAGCCTCTCGATATAATCTGAGAAGGGAGGCTGAAACTGAGTCCCGTACAATATTTTCAAGGCTACGGGATTCTCGACTTAGCTAATGATTTATTCATTGCTACGTCGGAACTATATTGGCATCAATTTTATACAAAACATATGAATACCAAATTGAACTTTCGGGAAGAATTATAACAATAAAATGTTAAAATAACAATCAAATTGTGTTATTATTTACAAACTTTCTAGATGGATCAATCCCCTCAGCGTGTACTTTTTTCCCAGTCCTTCCTAAGTTTTTTTCATTATTTGATGCCCATTGTCTATATTTTAATACTTTTTCTTTTCTTGCTTGTAAATCACTATTACCAACCATTCCTGGTCCCCCAATACACCCCCCTTGGCAAGCTAAAACATCAAGTAGTACATAATTTTTATGTTTACCATCTTTAAATTGTGAAAAAACTTCTGAAAGCTCTTTTAGTCCTTCCATAATAAGAATCTGGTCATCATTTAAAATCTGATTGTATTTCAGCGTATGAGACAAACCTCCTGAAAGTGGATAAATTTTAGTGTAATCATTATAAAATTTATCGAAGGTATGATCGTTATCTGAAACATTTGATGGATTTTTTTCCAAGATGTATTGATTAATCTCTTTAAATGTAAGCGCTAATTCAATTCCTCCTATTTCAATAGCTTCCGTTTTTTTTGTAATACAAGGACCAATAAACACCTGTTTATGGTTTGGAAAAAATTTTTTGCATATTTGACTCATAACTCCCATTGGTGAATGAACAGGAACCAGATTGTCAATAAGATGTGGAAATTGTCTTTTAATTAACTGTACAACTGTTGGACAAGGAGAGGAGATCCAGGTTTTTTCTTTATTGTCTTTTATAATCTGATAATATGATAAATTTACTAATTTTGCTCCAAATGTTAATTCAACTATCTTATCGAAACCCAAGTGACGTAATTGGTTTATAAATTGAGGATATTCAAAGTCAGCTACAAATGAAGGTGCAACTAATGCAATACTTTTGCTATTGCTGTGAAGTAATTCATCCAGTTTTTGTAAAATTTCCATTTAGGGTTTTGGTTATTAATTGAGATAATATAATTCCAATAGTCGAAGTGATCATTTGGTTTAAAACCATTGATGAAATGACAGCATTTGGAACAAGAGCACTATTGATAAATAACATCGTAAAACTAAATAAAATAGCAACCTTTAAAATAATTGAAAAGATTTTATATTTAGGAAATTTATGAATCGTTAGTGTAAATATATAGTTTGATATCCAGATTGGAAGCAAGAAATAATAAAGTGAATTTGAAAATGGCCCTAATATTGCACTTTGAAATAGTGAAATTAATGAAGGAATAATTAGCAGATACCAGAAAGAGTTTGGATGCCTCTTTATTGAATTGTAAGCCAATGTGGTATTTACGATAGATCCAGTAATGATCTGTGAGTTAGGTACAAATAATGGGAAAAAAACTACTAATGCTAGGCTAATAAGATTGGAATACTGAAACTTGAACTTGTGGGCCAATATCTTAATCTCCATATTGCCATTATAGCAAATGGAAAAAGTTTTGTCTAAATTTCGGCAATTACGTTGTTGATTTTATTAATCCAACCATTAACATCACCAGCATTATAAACTGGTCCAATTTCCTCAACTGTATTAAGTCCCCTTTTATAATATCCGTTTGATATTCCTTTGACTACTGTTAATATTGCTTCGTCAAAGCTTGAAAAATCTTTTTTACCCCATCCAAATGGGTTATAAGATCTGAAACATACTTTTCCTCCTCCTGATTCAATTATGGAAATTGCAACGATGAGTTTATAATCAACACCATATTTTTTAGAAGTTCTTACCAAATATTCGGCATTATCTGCCATTGGAGCGTTATATTTTTTATAAAGTTGTTCAACCCTTTTAACTTCGGACATTAAGGCGACTTCTTCTTCCATTCTTTTATTTTGAACTTCAGTAAGTATAGGGTCCTGTCCATTTTCAGATAAAAATATCTCATCTTTTATTGAAGGTATTTCGTAAATACTTGCAGAATTTGATATTTTTGATTCTCCAGAAGCGAAAACAGGAAATACTGCTGTTTCTGGTATTAAGACGGAAACTGAAAAAAGTGCGACAGCTAAACCACTTAAAACTCCGATACTAAGTCCTAAAATGTTCTTTTTAGTTGCCAATTGTAATTTTTAATATATTATCCTCGTTGATATTTCGTATTCTCTTCACCGAAATATACGAGAGAAATTAAATTTCGATTTACAGCGTGTATTATACCACGAAACGATGACTTAAGTCAATTGGTTTGTTTTTTTATGTACCAACGTCTTATCATTTCTATCAAAAAAAGAATGGCATCATCAGTCTGTCCAGCTACTGGGATTACATCAGCTATTGCATCAATTGGCCAAATAAGATAGAGTAAGGCAATAATTAAAAGCCAATTTTCTTTTAAAAAATTTTTAACATTATCCACTTTTACTTTTATTAATAATTTATTACCTGTTACTTAATTTGATTGTGCTTCATACATTTCCTTGTATAGCCCACCGGTTTTTATTAATGAGTTGTGATCCCCATCTTCAACTATTTTACCATCTTTTAGTACTAAAATCCTCTTAGCTTTCTTTACTGTTGCAAATCTATGAGAAACTATAATCACAGTCTTTCCTTCCGAATTTTGGTGAATGTTGTTAAAAATTTCCTCTTCTGCTAAAGCATCAATAGCAGATGTGGGTTCGTCAAGAATTAAAAGTGATGGATTTTTGTGAAATATACGTGCAATTGCTATTCTTTGCCGTTGTCCTCCTGAAGGGATGGTTCCATTTTCAACTTCTTTAGACATGTAAGTTTCATATTTTTTAGGATATTTTTGAATAAATGAGTCAGCCATTGCTAACTGTGCAGATTTTTTAATATTTTTTAGTGAATATTTTTGAGAAGTATCTCCAATATATATGTTTTCACCAACAGTGATTTTAGGTTTATTAAATCTTTGTGATAAAAATCCAACTCTTTTATATAAAGAGTTAAAATCAATATCGTTTAAAGGTATATCATTAACGTATATTTTACCTTCGGATGGGGAATAGACTTTCAGAATTAATTTCATAATTGTTGTCTTACCGGCACCATTTTCACCGACTAATGCAAGATCTTCGTCATTTTTAAGTTCAAAACTAATATCTTTCAATACCCATTTTTTTAGTTTTGGGATATGCAAACCAGACGTTTTCAAATTGAATTGAAAATGGATCTTTTGTATTGATTTTTATGCTACCATTGTTAAGTAGCTCTTTTTCCTCATAAAAATTGTAGAATGCTTCTGATATATTTTTATTTGATTGAATGGTTGTTAATTTGTAGAATATTGTATTTAAATTTGACTTTACTGAACCCATTGTATAGTAAAGAAAAAATAAAGTTCCAACAGGTATTGAAGCATTTAAAAGTGCTGAAAATAGAATATAATAACTTACTGATAGACATGCGTATTCTAAAATTACCCCCAGAATAGCCCATGAACTTCTTCTTTTTTCTAACTTTATTGTTCTATCGACAAATTTCTTATTGATAGTTAATGCTTTATTTTTAATATATTCCCCATAACCCAATACTTTTAGTTCTTGAAATTGTTCAAGGTCATCTGTGTGAAGGTTCCCTTTATAAGCTTGATACAGTATTTTTTCTTCACCATTTGTGTCCCAGATGCTCCAAAATCGCTTTCCAAAATAAATATTTGTAAAGATATTAGGTATTTGTGAGACTACAATTAATAGTAATACCCATATATTAAATTTCGCAACAATCACTATTAATCCAAAAGTAATTATTATTCTAATTAGTATCATATATGAATTTTCATAGGCTTGCCTTATTTTATACATATTCCATTCAATTTTGTTTTTTTGCTGTACAAATTTTGGATCTTCGTATTTTTGGGGGTCAAGTCTCATGATTTTTTACATGAATAATTTGTCAATGTAGAATGGTGCAAGTAGTTCATCATACTGATAACAGAAATCAATAACTTTATAGAGAACCGAAGATAAAATTATAAATCCAATAAAAGTTAAGAAATATACAAAAGCACTTTTATCAAATAATGAGTTTGCATATTTAATATTTTCCGTAATTTGATTTATTACGTTCCCAGTAATGTAACTTTGTATATTTACAATGGACTCTCCTACAAGAAATGCAAAAAAGTAAGTGTAATTATTAACTTATTTTGCCTCCCAAACATTCTGGCTGAATAAAAAAGCAAAAACAGTAATGATTTAGATTGTTCAGATTTGGTTCCCTTTTCATGGTAGAAATATATAAAAATGCTAATGATGATTATACCATTTATAAGCAATAAATTACAATATCTTTTACATATTCATTTGTTTCAGGCACAGCCGTTTTCGGCATACAACATACTATATGTCATATATCACTTATCACTTATCAAAATATATTTCCCCTTCTTTCACCTCTACTTTTATTATGTCTCCTTTTTTGAAAGTACCTCTTAGTATTTCAGTTGATAATGGATTTTCTATTTCTTTTTGTATTAATCTTCTCATTGGCCTTGCTCCGAATTCTTCATCAAAACCTTGATTAACGAGTCTATTTATAACATCTTTACTGAACTTTATATTCATCCCTTGGGCTGACACCAATTTTTCAAGATGATTAAGCAACAAACCTGCGATATCTTCAATTTGTTTTTTACTGAGTGAGTGGAAAAGGATTATATCATCAAATCTGTTTATAAATTCTGGCCTAAAATATTTTTTCATTTCAACTAAAATTTTTTGTCTAAGTGCTTCCCATTCTTTATTTCCATTTTTTCTTATGTGTTCTTGAATCAGTGAAGAACCAACATTGCTGGTTGCAATGATGATGCAGTTTTTAAAATCAACTGTTCGTCCTTTTGCATCAGTAAGCCTTCCATCTTCCAATATCTGTAATAGTGAATTAAAGACTTCAGGATGAGCTTTTTCTATTTCATCGAGTAATAGTAATGAGTATGGTTGTCTTCTTATTTTTTCTGTTAATTGTCCACCTTCTTCATATCCAATGTAACCTGGTGGTGAGCCAATGAGTTTGCTGACGCTGTGGGATTCCATGTATTCGCTCATATCAAGTCTAACAATTGCTTGCTCATCATTATAAATATATTCTGCCAAAGCTTTTGCTAGTTCTGTCTTACCTACTCCAGTTGGTCCCATAAAGATAAACGAAGCAATTGGTCGATTTTCGTCTTTAAGTCCTACCCTTGCCCTTCTAACTGCTTCACTTACAGCTTTTACTGCTTCATCTTGACCAATTATTCGTTGATGAAGCTTATCTTCCATTTGAATTAGTTTTTCCTTTTCTTCTTGCTTCAGTTCTGAAACTGGAATTCCTGTTGTTTGAGAAATAACTTCTGCAATATCATTAATAGTAACCTCTGGAATGCCAGTACCCTTTTTTCTATTCCATTCCTCCTGAATAGGGGCCATTTCTGTTTTAAGATTTTCTATTTCCTGTTTAATTTGTGAAGCAGATTCAAATTTGCCAGCTCTAGTTAATGATTCTCTTTCTTTTTCTTTTTGATGAATTTTTTCTTGAATTATTCTTAGTTGTTCTGGAGAAACGGTTTTTTCAAGTCTTACTTTACTACAAGCTTCATCAAGAACATCAATTGCCTTATCAGGTAGAAACCTATCTTTTATATACTTCATAGACATTTGAACAGAGGCAATAATGGCTTCATTTTGAATTTTAACTTTGTGATGGGCTTCATATTTATCTTTAACTCCTTTGAGAATTTCGATTGTTTGTTCAATATTAGGTTCATCAACGAGAATTGGTTGGAAACGTCTTTCAAGTGCAGCATCTTTTTCAATATATTTTTTATACTCCTGTAATGTTGTTGCACCGATTACTTGTAATTCCCCTCTAGCGAGTGCTGGTTTTAACATGTTGGATAAATCCATTTGCCCTTCTTGAGCTCCACTTCCTACAACAGTATGTAATTCATCAATAAATAAGATTATATCCCTTCCGGCTTTTTCCAACTCTGAAATTACTTTTTTGGCTCTCTCTTCAAATTCACCTCTATATTTTGAACCAGCAACCAATCCGGCAATATCAAGTTCTTTTATCTGTTTGTCTTTTAATATTTCTGGAGCATTCCCCTTTGCAATTCTATATGCTAATCCTTCTGCAATTGCAGTTTTTCCTACCCCTGGTTCGCCAATAAGTACAGGATTATTCTTTTTTCTTCTAGATAATATCTGAATTACTCTTGTAATTTCGTCAGCTCTTCCAATAACGGGATCAATTTTTCCCTTTTTGGCTAGTTCAGTTAAATTTCTGCTGAATTTATCGAGAGTTGGTGTATTACTTTCTGCAGTTGTTTTTTCTCCAGTAACATCTCCCTCTCCAATTAGATTTACGACTGATTGTCTTGCTTGACTATAACTTACACCATATTTTGAAAAGACTTGAGAAGCTAATCCTTCCCCTTCTTTGATAAGTCCAAGTAAAATATGTTCTGTTCCAATATAATTGTGCTTTAAGTCCATAGCTTCTTGAAATGCAAGCTGTAAAACTTGTTTGGCCCTTGGAGTTAGATCTACTACTTCTGTTTCAGATATTCCTTTAATTGCATTTTTTTCAATATATTCACGTATATTATTGGTATCAATCTCAAGCTTTTTTAATATTTTTTGGATAACCTCATCATCAAGTAGAGCTAGTAAAAGATGTTCAGTATCTATCGATTTTTTATTAAAATTTGAGGTTTTGTGTACTGCATTCTGAATTGCTGTTTTAGCTCTTTCTGATAAATAATCATTAATATCAAGGCTTTCTTTTGATGAATCATTTTCATCATTATTTGAATATCCATTCCATTTGTTTAACGAGTTTGCACATTGGTCACACAATTCATAGTATTGTTCTTCTCCATTCAATATACGGGTGACTGTTGTTGTGGCTGGTCTTTTTTGACAATTAGAGCAAAGCATTTTTAAAATTTAACAAATAAGTTTGAATCTGTAGCGTAATATTGTCTAGAAATCAAATAGTGACTTCAAAAAATCCTTCAAACTCTGGGTAAATAAACCTGAAGAACTTTTGCTTGTTGGAATTACATTTGATTGTTCATTTGCTGATGAACCTATTGGTTGAAGATTATTAGTTGGTGTCTGAGCAGGAAGTGGGTTGATACTAGAAATTCCGTAAGCAGATTCAGTTGAATAATCTGGGTATTCTTTGATTTTAGTTCTAAGATATTGTATGTATCTATTTTTTTCGTCAAAAACTATCTTCATCTTCTTAAATTCTTCAATATGATCTTTGATTTTGGCTTCATATTGTCTTACCTTTAAAAGAAGTTCATCATAAGCTTCTTTTGTTGATTTGTAAGCATTCCCATTTTTAATTAAATCTGTATGTTCCTTTCCGATTGTGAGTTTTTTTCTTAAGCTGTCTTCTGTGACAATTCCATATTTATAATAGTTTATGTCTTTATCAGTTGCATCCCTACCCAATACTTCTTTAAAAATGTTTTTTATTACTTCAACTTTTTGCTCCATTGTCAAGTTGGTTTGTCCCATTGGTTGTTGATAAGAACTTGGTCCCCATTGATTACTTGGAGGAGTGTTCCAATCATTGGCATAAGGATCGTTGTAACCCATATTGGGTTGAGTTGGAGGATATGCTGAAGGAAATGGTGTGGGAGGTGGAGCTTGGTTAGAATATTGTGTGGGTAACGGTGGTGGGGTTTTGCTTGTAGTTGTTGATAGCTTGGGTTTGGGAGGTTCTTTTTTTGTAGATGTAGATGAAACTGTTTTGGAAAGCGTAGCAGGATTTTGGTTTTTTTTATTAATAGAAATAGTCCCACTTGCTATTGATTTTCTGTTTTGCGAACTGTCATCCATTTTTATTTGGGATGTATGTTATTATGTAACGAAAATTATATCAAAAAATTTGTTATTTCTCAACTTATGAAAGATAGTTTACTATTATCTCCCCTATCTCTTCTGCAGCATTTCTTTTGAATATTCTTTTGGCTAACTCTTGTGAAGGTTGTTCTTTTTGTAGTACCTGTTCAATTGCATTTATAAAATCATCAATTGTAAGTTTATCTTCGTCTAATATAGTTGCAAGGCCTGCATCACTTAGAATCTTTGCATTTTTATATTGTTCATTGTGAGTAACCCATTTAATTGGAATAATAATTGATTTTTTTTGTAAAGCCCCTAATTCAGAAATTGTACCTGCTCCTCCTCTAGAGATAACAACATCACAATTTTGAAGAACCAATGCGATTTCAGATTTAACAATGTCAATAAGCAGTATACTATTTTTCTGTTCATCAGAAAGTTTATTGGTTACTTGTTTATATTTTTTTTGAATTTGAGAAAAGCTATGGTTACCTGCTTGTAAAAGAATGTTATATTTTTGAGTTAAAATGTCAACATTATCTAATATAAGATTATTAAATAATACTGATCCTTGTCCTCCTCCTGTTACGTATAGAAAGGGTTTTGATCTTTTGTATATAAGTTTTTTCTGTATCTCTTCTGAAAAAGGTGATGTTAATTGTACCTGTTCAAAAAGGTTTTCCCTTAATGGGTTACCAGTATGAATCACTGTTTTATTTCTGAAATATTTTTTTGCAGCTTCAAAGTTTACAAGTATCCTATCTGAAAATAAACTTACAATTTTATTTGCTAATCCTACAGCAGCAGTCTGTTCATGTAAAATAATAGTTTTTCCAAATAACTCTGCGATTAAACATACAGGTAGTGAAACATATCCTCCAAATGATACAACAATTTTTGGTTTAATTTTCAAGAATATTTTAAAGACATCCCAAGTTCCTAATAAGGTTCTAAATGCTAAGTATATGCCTTCAAGACTGAATTTTCTTTGAAGTTTTCCGGCTCGAATAAAAACTTTTGGAACATTGATTTGTTGTGTCATTATTTGTTCTACACTTCCACTCGTAGTATCTGCTCCTTTGTTAAGATCCCCTCCAATGAATAATATTTCATCATTTTGAATTCCTCGTTTGAAAAGATTGTCAATTACAGCAGTTGAAACTGTGACGTGTCCACCTGATCCACCAGCTGTTATAACTATTTTTATCTTTTTCCAATCTATATTTGATTGCATGTTTTATAGATAATTTCAAATTATAAACAACGTCATTACATAAAATAATTATACATTATTTTGCATATATTACCAATTAACTAAAGTTTTTAAAAATAATGTTGTGATGTAATAATTATAATGTTATAATTTTCTTCAATTATTTATAACAATAAAAATATGAAGGTTAGATTTAATAAAAAAGCTGTGATTAAATGGTCTTTAATAGTAGTAATAATATTTTTTTTGATAATAGGTTTAGGGATTCTAGTTCCAGGGTATGTGGCTTTTAAAACAAATAGATACGTTCCTTTATATTCAGAAGTAGTTGAAAAGGCTGAACAATTTCTTTGGGAGAGATATGAGGATAAGGCGATTAAACTTGCAATAGATGAATTTGAACAGGATATTGACTCTTTGAGTGAAGATGATGAAGGCAAAATTGATATTACTGAAGTTCTTGATAACTATGAATCTGTTGAGCAAGTTATGGGAATGCAAGATAATGATTTACCTTCAGAAGTAACAATGGATTTTGTTGTCGCTGGTCAGGTTTATTTACCTAATTATGATACAGGTAAAGATGAAAAATATAATTATGACTTTAAAATTTACGGCTCTTCTGAGATAGATAACAAATCTAATGATTTCGAAGGAACTTACTCTGTTGATGGAAGTGCTTATATGTTTAGCATGAAGGAAAAGTTTAATATAAAAAGCGATTCAGAAAATGGTGTAGCCTTTATTAAGATTTCTGATGGAACTTTGTTAAGAGATTTGGGAGGTTGGTTTTATCTTGATTGGAATGAATTAGTTGAGGAATCTGAAATAACGGTTGAGGAGGATGATCAAGATAATGAAGATACAGAGATAAAATTTAAAAAAGAGCAAATTGATGAAATTAAAAACTTTATCAAATCAGATCTTTGGTTGCCTGAAACTACTATTGAAAAGGGTAAAACTTTTGATGGAAAACGTGCAAGATGTATTAATAGAAGTTGGGATAGAGAAAAATTCAAACAAATGATAGCGTATTTAGATAAACAGATGCCCAAAATGAATGAGGATTATGAAGATGAAATTACTCAAATTATCTTGTTTTTGGAAGGATTAAATGAAGTTAAAATTTATAGTTGTGTTGATCGACAAGATGGGAATATTTATGAATTAGACACTCACATTGAGTATAATCTTGCTTTAAATGGTACTGAAATTTGGGATGACTTTTTAGATGAGGATTATAGTAAAATTTCAGCTAATGAAGATATGATGTCAGTATTAATTGATCTTAACCTAAAATTTGAAGGTTATGGAGAACAAAAAAATATCGTTTTCCCTAACGAAGCCATTACTGCTGAAGAATATTGGAAAGATTTCTATTTAGAAGATCTTCTGCAAAAGTAGTTAATACCTGATTTATTTTACACGAGCTTTCGTAGCTTTTGGTGGTATGTTTTTGCAAATCTATGTGCTTCATCTCTTAAGCTTCTCAAATGAAGAAAGCCTTCATTATTTCTGTCTGGTTTAATGATTTGTAAATTATTGTTGTGTCGAACAATTAAATAATCATTAGGTTTAAACATTGAGCTTAACAAGATTGAATCTGTGAATGTTTTAGTAATTTTATTTTCAGAAAATAATTTCAATATTGTATTAAATTGTGTTTTACCTCCATCGAGCATAATAATATCTGGAGTATTCCATTCCTTATGTTTGCTACGTCTTTTAATTACTTCTCTCATCATACCAACATCAGTAATTCCCTTTGTATATTTTATACGAAACCTGCGGTACTCCGAAAGTTTCAATTGGCCATTTTCTGAAACGACCATTGATCCCGTTGCCCACTCCCCCATTATATTGGAAATGTCATAACACTCTATCCGGAATTTTGAATTTGTTAAAAAGGAATAATGGTTAAATATTTCCCTTATTAGTTTAACTCTTTTGTCAGCAACATCTTCAAGCAGGTTTGGGTTATCTATATATTCGATTGGTTGAATTGAGTATTTTGCCAGTGATTCAAATTTTTCAATAAGCATTCGATATTCAAGAGCTTGTTCATATTTCTGTTCTTTGGCTGATTGTGTCATATTTCTTTGAAGTTCAGCAACATATGGTGAATATCCCTTTTTAAGTAATTTTACAATGTTTTGAATATTTGTTTTATTAATTTCTATTCCTTCTTTATTAACACAAGGTGCAGGACATAATTTAATTTGTCCATAAATGCATGGTCTGTTTTGTTTGTTTTGTAACATCAATCTTGATTTGGAGCAGGTTCTATGAGGATAAATTTTTCTTAATATTTTTATAACTTCCTTTAATGAACCGCTGTCAACATAAGGTCCTAATAAATTTTTATTAGGTTTACTACTTTTGGGTACCCTTGTTATTTGTAACTTATGGATATTTTCATTGAAGCTTTTTATTTTTTCACTTTTCACTTCAACAAACTGGTACGATTTATCATCTTTTAGGTCTATGTTGTATTTGGGTTTATACTGTTTAATAAGTGCTGATTCCAATAAAAAAGCTTCAATTTCATTTCTTACTTCAATATATTTGAGAAAGCGTATTTTACTTACTAATCTTGAGGTTTTGGGATCTTTGGGGATGTCTGAAAAATATGAAGGTATACGATTTTTAAGATTCTTAGCTTTACCAACATATAGAATTTTCTTTGAAGAATCAAAATATTGATAAATACCTGGAGAGTTTGGAAGATTTTTGAGTATTTTTTTGTTTGAAATAGATAAATGGTACATTGTAAAAGTTTACGAACTAACAAACTAACATATGAACAAGTTAAGTGAATTTCTCAAAAAATTGATTAGTAAGTTCGTTTGTTAACTTGTTATTTTTTTTGTTTCCTATAATTTTCAATTGCAGCCTTAAGTGCATCTGCAGCAAGATTTGAACAGTGCATTTTTGCAGGTGGAAGTCCATCTAGAGATTCTGCAACTTGTTTGTTAGTAATCTCAACAGCTTCTTCAATTGTTTTGCCAATAACTAGTTCTGTAATCATACTGCTTGTAGCAATTGCAGCACCACAGCCAAATGTTTGAAATTTGATATCAACTATTTTGTTGTTTTTTACCTTTATATATAATTTCATTAAATCTCCACATACAGGATTACCGACCTCTCCTATTCCATCGGCATTTTTGATTTCTCCCATATTGCGTGGATTCATGAAATGATCCATTACTTTTTGTGAGTACATTTTTAACAATTAACAATTTACAATTAACAATTAACAATGGTAATGATAAATTACTGTTAGTTGTTTATTAGGCTAGATTATAGCAGATTAGTTGGTTTTATGAAAATATCTTTTCTATTGTTTTTCAGATCTTTCTTTATCTTTAATATCTATTTTCCCTCCTAATTTTATTATATTTTCAGCAAGATCTTGATAACCTCTTTTTATATGATCTTTCGGATCATTAATAATCACTCTACCCTTTACAGATAAACCAGCAATTAATAAACAAGCATCTCTAACTGCATTTACATTTATTTCACCACTGTGATAACTTTTGACTCCTTCAACTTTAACCTTACTAGTATAATTTCCTTCTTTATCTTTTATTACATTGCCTTTTGCTCCTAAAATGTTTAATCCTTCCCAATGTTGCATTCGCATCGGATAATATTTATCAATAATTGTTGATTTCCCTTTTATTAATCCAATTAAAGGTGAAAATAAAACTTGCCATTCTGTTGCAGGAAGTGGATATTCAGAAGCAATAAATGGTACTGGCCTAAATTTCGCAATTTGCTGTTTAGGAACGGTTATTATATTGTTAGTATCGTCAAAAATAAGTTTAATTCCACTTTCTTTTAAGAATCCATCCAATGAATCAAATCCAAAATACTGAGCGTTGGCATTTTTAATTCTAATTTCTGATTCTGTCGTTAAAGCTAATGAAATAAATGTTATGCACTCTTGTTTGTCAAGACAGTTATTAATAGTTTTAGAAATGAAATTTGAAGGTCCCGTTACTATTAAATCTTTGGTTTTTATTTCAATGTGTTGATAATATGGTTCATTTCAACTATATTGGCATAGTTTTTAATTATTGAGGTTCCTTTTCTGAAAATCGCTGATGAAAGTGCCCCGAAACCGAATCCAAATGAATTTTTAGCATCCACTGTAAATGGCTTACAGTTAGTTTTTTTCGTATATTACAGAATTATTTTCTTCAGTTATCTTATATCCATATTGTTTGATGAAATTATAGTGTTTCTCAAGCGTTCTATCGAGAGGATCTTCACCAGTGTCTGTATATCCACTTGCATTTTTAATTGTTACAGTGCCGTATAGTTCACTTAATAATGTTACTAATAATATTGAACCACTAGTATGATAGAATGAATCAGCTTCAAAACAGAAATTATCTTTTCTTAATTGGGTAGGATCGATGGTTAAATTATTGTTTTGCCACTTGTGAGTACATCCAATTTTTCCCAAAAGTTCTAATCCATTGGAAATTGATGTACATTTGGGAACATTAGTTAACAAAACCTTTTCTTTTATAAATATAGGGAAAAAGATATATTTAAGTGCTGTATTCTTGGTTCCATGTATGGAAACAGTGCCTGATAATTGTGTTGGACCGTTTGTTATATAGGTGGTCATTCTTCAAGCTAAAAACTTAAATTGAAATGTGAAGAACATTAAAAAAAATCCTTTTATAATCAATCATTTGTTATCTTCTTTGTTACTTCACTTGTTAATCTGTTAAGCTTCTCAAGTATCACTATCTTTGGAACTAATTCAATTCTAATTTCTTCTTTCGCATCATATGTAGATATATCATAAAATGATATTTATGTGAGGGCCTTGTGATAGTATAGATATATAGTTGATGAAACGTATGAATTGATT
>ENA-UOWE01004008-UOWE01004008.1-activated-sludge-metagenome-genome-assembly--contig:-NODE-4008-length-14543-cov-25.379694_pt1 | contig 14543 bp, 11 predicted proteins | sample MGYA00249841_ERZ761562 | MGnify/ENA primary metagenome ERZ761562 (study PRJEB28883, sample SAMN05720200) | activated sludge metagenome | isolation source: Anaerobic digester | place: Japan... | reverse complement strand
CCGCCCAGCCCAGACAGGCGAAAATCCGCGCGTTGCGCTCCGGTTCCGCGGAGAGAACGAACTTGAGCGGCTGCCGGTTCGCCGCCGAGGCTGAGAGCCGCGCCAGATCCACCCACTCGCGCAACTGCTCGCGGGTGATGGGGACGTCCTGATAAAAACGTCGGTAACTGCGGTTGTTCTGGATCAAAGTCTTTAGCATAGTCACACCTCCTCAGAAAATCAACGAGTCAGCGAAAAAGCGAATCGGCGAGTCATTTACGTTCACACCTTCACACATGGGCACCTTCACACGTTCGCATCGTCGCACCTTCACACGTTCCCCATTATACACTCAGAATGAGAGGCGCGCCCGCGCTTGCATCCACTTCGAGTTTATGGTATGCTGAGAGTAACCAACACCGGGCCATCGGTTCAACGCAGAAAGGGCGCAGATGACAGCGTTCTCGGCGTCGGGCAATGAGCAGTGCTTCCGGGACTGGCTCAGCGAACGGGGCTTCAGCGAGAATCCCTTCGAGCCGGACGGATGGGATGATGCCGCCTTGCGCGCGTTGGTGAACCAGCGCCTTGCGACGTGCAGCGGGGGACGCATCACCTGCTGGGAAGAGCTGTGCCTGGCAGCGTCCGAAGAAGACACTCTCGCGCCCCTGCTCGCCGCCGCTCAGGGTTCCCCCCACAAACTGCTTCGGCTGGGTGATGACCTCCTGCGGCGCATCGCCGCCCAAGGCAAGACCAGCGTCACCGCGGCGGAGGTGGCCGCAACGCTGTCGGACGTCACCCCCGCCCCCCCACACGAAGGTCTCTACGTGGACCTCGCCAGCGGACATGTGTGGATTGATCGGCGGCTCGTGCTTCCCCCGCTCACAGGGCAGGAATTCATGCTGTTGCGCCTTCTCTATGTCAGCGCGCCGGAAATCGTCAGCTGTGAGACGCTCATCCGCAGCCTCTGGCCTGACGATCGCGCGGTAGTAGGTGACGAACAAAGCCTCCGCAAGCTGGTCTCCCGCCTGCGGCGCCGCCTCGAACCGACGCACAGCGGCGGCGACTGGCGTTTCATCCGCTGCAAACGAGGCCGCGGGTATTGGTTGAACCTCGAGAGTTGAAAGCCCCCTTTGGCGCTGGTTCCCCGGCGCCGACAAAACAGCCGCGCAACGACAAATCCCGATTTAGCATGGAGTTGACATGGCCCTGCAGCACACCGCCGCGGATGAAAATGTAATGTGCGGTCATAGTTCAGCCTGGTGTCAGGTAGCTCGACGGCGATGGATGAACCTTTGCGAGCGGTAGCTTTTGCCCCTCCCCCAGCCCCCTCCCCAACGGCGCCTGCGCCGTTGGGGAGGGGGAGAAAAAATAAGGGGGTTTTGCAGGCGGGCTACGCCCGCCTGCAAAACCCCACAAAAAAAGTTCCCCTTCCCCCCGCGCAAAGCGCGGGGGGAAGGGGATAGGGGAAAAAATTGATTCTCAATCTTCAATAGTCGCCATGGAATCTTGTGTTTCTTAGTCAGTGGCTGAACAGTTACCGTGTGAGTTATGAGTTGTGATCGAAGGCTGCGACAGATCTCGACTCACGGCTCACTGCTCTCTATTTTCCGAGGAGATTGCACTATCCCTTTTGAAAATTCATGCTATGATAGAAATTGATTAGCCCAGGCAACTATCTTGACCTAGCATGTTCATCAACGGAGGTGCACCTTGAAAGATCTGCTTGCCTTAGCCCTTAACCGGGCCCAGCTGCTGGGAGCAGCTTACGCCGATGTCCGCATCCTCACCACGCGCGAGCAGAGTGTGGGCGTGCGCAACGGCGTCGTCGAAGAAGTCGGCGAATTGGAAAACGCCGGCTTTGGCGTGCGGGTGCTCGTGGACGGCGCCTGGGGATTTGCTTCAAGCGCCCTGCTGACCCGCAAAGAGGTGGAGCGCGTCACGGCGGAAGCGATCGCCATCGCCCGCGCCAGCGCGCTCTTCCAACAGCACCGGGTGTTCCTCGGCCCGGCGGAAGTCCATCAGGCGGTCTACCGCACACCCCTTGAGATTGACCCCTTCAGCGTGCCCATCGAGGACAAAATCGCGCTGCTGCTGGAAGCCGATCAGCTGATGCGCGCTGAGGCCGGTGTCAAAGTGACGAATGGACACCTGGTCTGTCTGCGCAAGCAGCAATACTTCGCCAGCACCGAAGGGGCGACCATCGAACAGGAGCTCGTCGAAACGGGCGGCGCGATCATGGCGCTCGCCATCGCCAACGGCGAGGTGCAACGCCGCAGTTATCCCAACGTCTTCCGCGATCAACACGCCGAGGGATGGGAATTCATCCAGCGGCTGGATTTTCCGGGCCACGCGTCGCGAGTCGGCGCTGAGGCCGTGGCCCTCCTCAGCGCGGAACAATGTCCCAGCAAGGTAACCACGCTGATCCTCGACCGGACCCAGCTGGGATTGCAGGTTCACGAGTCGTGCGGGCATCCCACGGAGCTGGATCGCGTCTTCGGCACCGAGGCCGCTTACGCCGGTACCAGTTTCCTCACGCCGGAAAAACTGGGCGTCTTCCGCTACGGCTCCGAGCTGGTCAACCTCACCGCCGACGCGACGACCCCACGCGGCCTGGGCACTTTCGGCTATGACGATGAGGGCGTCCCGGCGCAGCGCGTGCCGCTCGTCCGCGAGGGGCGTTTCGTGGGCTACCTCACCTCGCGAGAGACGGCGACCCAGCTGGCCCAATTGCGCGGCGAGGATCCCTCCCTGGCGCGCTCCGGCGGAGCGATGCGCGCTTCGGGCTGGAATCGCCTCCCCATCATCCGCATGACCAACATCAACCTGGAACCGGGGACCTGGGAGTTAGAAGATCTCATCGCCGACACCGATGAGGGCATCTACATGGAGACCAATAAGTCGTGGTCCATTGACAATCTGCGGCTCAACTTCCTCTTTGGAACCGAGCTGGCTTATGAGATCAAGAACGGCAAACGCGGCAAGCTCTACAAGAACGCCACCTATACCGGAATGACGCCGGAATTCTGGGGCTCGTGCGACGCCATCTGCAACGCCAACTACTGGGGCGTGTGGGGCGTCCCCAACTGCGGCAAGGGGCAGCCCTCACAGACGGCCCACACCGGTCACGGCGCGGCGCCGGCGCGCTTCCGCAACGTCCGCGTGGGTGTGATGAAATAAGGCAGGAGGAACAACGACATGCTCAACGAACACGACATCCAAACTTTGCTCCAGCGCGTGATCAGCCGCTCGCCCGGCGACGAGACCGAAGTGCTCTTCCTGGGATTGGACGAAGCTCTGACGCGCTTTGCGAACAATGAAATCCACCAGAACGTGGCGGAGACGAATTTCAGCCTCGTGGTGTCCGTGGCCTTCGGCAAACGGGTGGGGATGGCGGCGACCAGCGACCTGAGCGACGCCGCCCTCGACCGGCTGCTCGAACAGGCCGCCATGCTGGCGCGCCTGCAACCGGAAAATCCCGACTTCCCCGGCTTCGCGCCGCCGGCAGAGTTCCCGGCGGGACGGCAGGCCTTCGATGAGGCCACGGCAGCCGCCACGCCGGAGTTCCGCGCCCGCGCCGTTGGCGAGGTGCTCCGTTATGCAGTGGACCGGGGCACCGTGGCCTCGGGCGCGTTCAGCACCAGCTGCTATCAGTGGGCCATCGCCACGAGCCACGGGCTTTTTGCCTGGCAGCCGCTCACGCTGGCCGAATTGACTATCGTTGCCATGACCGAGACCGGCTCCGGCTACGCCGCGGACGCTGCCTGGCAGGTAGAGCAAATCCCCGTCGCACAGTGGGGAAAAATCGCCGTGGATAAGGCGCTCGCGTCTCAAAATCCGCGGGACATTCCGCCCGGTGAGTACCCCGTGGTGCTGGAAGCCTCCGCCGCTCAGGACCTCGTCGCTTTCATCGGCAGCGGCGCGAACGGGATGAGCGTGACCGAGGGATCCTCGTGGATGAGTGGACGACAGGGGCAGGCGCTGTTCTCCCCGGCCATCACCCTCGTGGATGACCCCGCCGCGCCGGAACACTGGCCCATGGCCTTCGATTTTGAGGGCACACCGCGTCAGCCGCTCGCCCTCATCCGCCAGGGGGTGGTAGGCGATGCGTACTACAACCGCCAATGGGCGGCGCGGACCGGGCATCCTGCCACGGGACACGGGACGCCTCCCATCAATCCCTTCGCGCCCGGTTCGGCGATGGGCCGGGCGATGTTCCCGATGCACCTGACCCTGCAGGCAGGGGACACGCCCATCGAGCAACTGATCGCTACCGTCGAGCAGGGGCTGTACGTGACGCGCTTCAACTACACCCGCACCGTCCATCCGCGCGAGGTGGTCGTCACGGGACTCACCCGCGATGGGACGTTCTGGATCGAGGGCGGCGAGATCGCCTATCCGGTGAAGAACCTGCGCTTCACGCAGAGCTACGTCGAGGCGCTGCAAAACGTCGTCGCTGTCGGCGACACGCTGCACCGCGAACCGGCTTACGGAGGCTTCACGCGCAATCCGGCGCTGCAGCTCACGCAGTTCCGGTTCACCGGCAAGACCGAATTCTAACCTCTCAGCACAGGGCTGTGTGAGCCGGGCGCCCGGCTCACACAGCCTCCGGCTTCGAAAACAAAAATCGGTGAGCCGTGAGTCGAGAGCTGTCACAGTCTCCGCCTACGGGTTACGACTCACTACTCACATTCTGATGTTTGCATAGGGGGCACCAGCACATGGCGTCTTCTTCGAATATAACCATCCCCTCATAAAGTGCATCCAACACACTTCAGCGGCCAGCTGGGTATTCACGGTTATGGTATAATAGAATTTGTGGACGAACTGGTTTAACCTGTTATCCGGCAACTAAAGAAGGAGCTTTGAAGTCAGCGCGGACAGCACAATGACGACTATCCGCTGCAGCGGACTTCACCATAGCCAGGTGACCACATAGAGACTGAAAGGTTCTTGATGGGGAGTCGGCAAAAGGCAGCTGCATCAAGAAATATGTCGCACGGATAAGGCAACAGACACAGAATGGGAAAACGTTCAAAACAGAAGCAAAGCAGCGGTCAGAGCGCCGATGCTCTGCGCCTCAATGGCCTACAGGCTTTCAAAAGTGGGGATTATACTCGCGCCATCGAGAGATGGGAAAGGGCAGGGCGACAGGCACCGGCCAAACTGCCCACCGAGGCGCTGGCCGAGGCCTATTTCCGGCGCGGCATCCAGGGTTTTTATCGCAAGTCGCAATCGGCGGATGTCCAGGCAGCATTGAAGGACCTGCGCCGCGCCATCGAACTGGCCCCCGGCGAGGCGCGGTATCATTTTCACCTGGGGTTGGCAGCGCACCGCCAGGGCGATCTGGAGTCCGCAATCGCGGCTTACCGTTCGGCCCATCAGAGGACAGGCGAGTTTGCCAGCCGGGCGGGTTACCCTTTAGCACTGGCCTTGTTGCAACAGGGCCAGGATCCCGCCGCGGATGCCGTTTGGGCCACCCTTACCCCTGAAGAACGCGCCAGGTTACAAGACGCCACCGCCTTCCGACGACGCCCGTACACGCTCTCGGCCCATGCTCCGGCTTTCTGGCACGGCCTGGTGGCGCTAGATCGGGGAGAATTGGAGACGGCGCGGGAGCTGCTGCAACAAACCCTCATGGCGCCGGGCTCGCCGATGGAAGCTGCCCTGGCGCACTACTATTTGGGCGTCCTCGCCGCACACGCTGAAGATTGGCCCCTGGCGATAAAGGAATGGCGCACCGCCGCGGCAGCCGGCGTCAACACCGCCCATTTCCGGGACAATCTGGCCGAGGCGCTGCAGCGGTTCGCAGAGGATGCCACGCAGGCAGGAGACATTAACAGCGCCTTGAGCGCCGCTGAGGAAGCGTTTCAGTACCGACCGACGGAGAAATCGCTGCGGGAGTTGCTCTCGTATCTCTATCAACGCCACGGGTATCAGGCCGCGCAAGCCGGTCAGTGGAGCGTGGCCCAACGCGATTGGGAAAAAGCCACGCAGGTGGGGGAAGACAGTTTCCGTCTGGCCTACAATCGCGCGCTGGCCTGCGAACGGGCGGAAGACTTCCTTGCGGCAGCCGAAGCCTGGCGCGAGGCGCTGCGCCGACGTCCACGACGGGCCGACCATCCCGATGCCATTTCCGATGCACAAGTCGCCCGTCTCTGGCGGCGCGCCGCCGAGGCCTACGTCAAGGCCGAAGAATACGACGCCGCCTTACAGGTATATCGGACCGCCGTCAAGTGGGATCCGGACAACCTGGAGACACGCATGATGCTCGTAGAGGGCCTGCTCGATGATGGCCGGCTGTGGGCAGCCGAAAATGAACTGCAGCGGATTCTGGAAAAGAACCCCGACTACATTCCAGCGTTGCTGAAAATGGCTGAGGCAATCGTCGAGGGCGGCTACTGGTGGGACATCGGGCTGGCAGAGCAGTATTGGCTGCGGGCGTTACAGGTGGACCCCCAAAACGAAATCGCGCGGAGTGAGCTCGTAAATTACTATGTCGAACAAGCCCAGTTCAGAATAGGAATGCAGCCGGAAGTGGCCGCCGAGTTGTATGACAAAGCCCTCCGCCTTCAGCCCGACAATGCCAGCATTTTAGCCTCTTTGGGCGGCGCACATCTCCATTTGAAACACACTGCCGAGGGGCAGGCCTACATAAAAAGAGCGCTTGAACGCGCCGGTGACAATGAGGAGACGCTCGCCTTCATCTGTGAAATTCAGCTGGCGGAAGTGTCAGAAGCTCAGTTTTGGAGCACGCTAGAAGAAATTGAAGGGTCGCGGCCTTCAATTTCCTCTGGCTTCTATATCCAGCTGGCACAGCGGCTAATTCTCATGGGTAAAAGTGCGTTGCTGCAAAAAGTAATAGAGCGGGTCACTTTCAAAGCTCCTTCAAAGACGCCGTTGAATCTTACGATTGGGAACCTACTCCTCAATTCCCCGGCCTACACGGAGGCGCAGGTGTATCTGGAGCGTGCGCTCAGCGCTGGCGAGCCGGCGGCAGAAGCCCATCTGGGGCTCATGTTGTTAGCCCTGCGTCAGGGTAAAACCACCGAAGCCCGTAAACACTGGCGTGAGGCGGATAAGATTGCGCGCCGCGAACAGGATCCGGATTTGCTAGGAAAGCTGGCCCGAGCTCGGGAGCTCCTGGACATACCGCCGGCTTTGCTGAACATGTTGTTGACCATGCCATTTCCAGGCGGCGATTCCTTTTTCCCTCCCGACTTCCCTCCCGACGAAGATTTTGATGAGGATTTTGGGGGCGATTTCTGAGATGAATGAAATAGCGAAAATGACCGAGGGACCTGAAGGAGCACCTTCCAGGCCCGAGTTGCAACCCGATTTGCACAGCGCCGACCCCTATGCCGTCCTGGGCCTGCAACGGGGGGCATCCGTGCGAGAAGTCAAGCGTGCTTATTTTGCATTGGTGCGCCAGTATCCACCTGAAGAGCAGCCCGAAGCCTTCAAATTGCTTCGAGCGGCCTACGAGAAATTACGCAGCGCCGAAGCGCAGGCCGAAACCGATCTGTTCCTCTTCCAACCGCCATTGCCGTGGGAGCCGCGCAAGCGCCGGCGCAAATTCGATCTTGACATCCATGTCGAAGATGTCTGGCACACCCTCCAGCAATATGGCGATCTGGGTCGCACGGATTTCAAAGACGATTTCAAACCGGTTAAGCTATGAATGAGCATCGTGCTGTGTGGACGACGCTGGCCGAATTACTTCAGCGGATAGAAAAAGGTATCGAGACCGACACGACTGCCAAAACCGGGGGCGATGGCCTGGCCCAGCTGGAACAAGAAATCCATAAGCTGGGCAAAACGCAATTCAAAGCCAACACCCTGGCGGCGGAACAGGCCGGGCACCTGGCCAAAGCCGTGGAACTCCTGGAGGAGCAGCAACGACAGCTGCAGGTCGCCATACCACAGCTGGTGCAAGCGCAGGTAACGGCCGCGCACCGCGAATGGCTGATGGCGTTGCTGCCGGTGCTCGACGGGCTGGATCACGCGATCAGCAGCGGCGAGCGCTATCTGCGGCGCCGGGATCTGGCCGCGACAGTTCCCAATCTCACGCCAGAGCAAGCGCAGCTGGTCTCACCGGCCGACCGCGCCATGCTGGCGGGTTGGCTGGAAGGGCTGCAACTCCTCCGTGAGCGGTTGCTGGCGCTGCTGGAGGCCGAGGGGGTCACCCCCATCCCTACGGTGGGAGAGCTCTTCGATCCCTACCGGCACGTTGTCGTGGCAACGACGACAGAAGGCGCGACAGAACCCGGGCGTATCGTCGCCGAAGAACGTCGCGGCTATTGCACGGCAGAAGCCGTCCTGCGTTTTGCCGAGGTGGTGGTCTACAAGCCCGCGCGCCCTGACAACTCAAGTTTTCCGCCGCTGGCATGAACCAGTCTGGCTTTTGAGGAGGTAAATTTGTGAATACGCCCATCGTGGGTATCGATCTCGGAACGACAAACTCCGCCGTAGCCATTGTCAAAGAGGGAATGCCGCACATCCTGCCCCATGGCGCAGAACGTATCATTCCTTCGATGGTAGCGTATAGCGCCGAGCAGCAATGGCTGGTGGGAACTCCCGCGCGCAACCAATACATCTTCAATCCCGAAAACACCGTGCGCTCCATCAAGCGCAAAATGGGAACGGCAGAGCGCGTCACCCTCGCCGGACGTCAGTTCACGCCCGCGGAGATCTCCGCCTTCATTCTACGGGAGCTCAAACAGATTGCAGAACGCAACCTGGGCACGGAAGTCCCCGAAGTGGTGATCACCGTGCCGGCATATTTTTCCGACACGGCCCGCCAGGCCACCCGCGACGCAGGCGAGATCGCGGGCTTCAACGTGCGGCGCATCATCAACGAACCGACCGCCGCGGCGCTGGCCTATGGCCTCGACAAAAGCCAGGAGCAGCTGGCGTTGGTCTACGACCTGGGCGGCGGCACCTTTGATGTCTCGCTGGTGGAGATGATGGATGGCGTGGTCGAAGTGCGGGCCAGTCATGGAGATACTCACCTGGGCGGCGACGACTTCGACGAGCGATTGGCGATCATCCTGGCAAAGGCCTTCGAGGAACAACACGGCATTGACTTGCGTCAGGATCGGCGCGCCTGGGCGCGCCTGCTGCGGGCAGCCGAAAACGCGAAAATCGAGCTCTCGTCCAAACCTTTCGCCTGGGTCAGGGAGGAGTATCTCGCCGAAAAACGGGGCGTGCCCCTGCACCTGGAGTACGAAATCAGCCGGCATGACTTTGTAGAGGCCATCTCCGATTTAATTGACAAAACGTTGTACTCGGTGGACCGCGTATTGGAAGATGCCGACATAAGCGCTGCAGATTTGCAGCAAGTGCTCATGGTCGGCGGCTCCTCGCGGATTCCGGCCGTCTGGGAATTGGTAGCCAATCGGCTCGGCCTGGAGCCGCAGATGACCCTCAACCCTGAAGAAGTGGTCGCCTTAGGCGCCGGGGTGCAGGCAGCCATCATTGCCGGAGAACCCATTGACGCCGTCCTGGTGGATGTCACGCCCCATTCTCTGGGCATTGAGGTCGCTGAGTGGCACCTGGGACGCTACGTCCCCGACCGGTATCAGCCCTTGATTCGGCGTAACACTACCGTGCCGACCTCCAAAGCCGAAGTGTTCCAAACGCTGTACCCCGATCAAGACACCATCAAAATTAAAGTCTATCAAGGAGAACGCCCGACTGCCTCAGAAAACACGCTGCTGGGAGAGTTTCTGATCACCGGCCTGAAGCCAGAAGTCCCTGGCGAGCTGGCGTGCGTCACCGTGCAGTTCGACATGGACGTAGACGGCATTCTGCACGTCATGGCGCAAGACCGCGTGACCAAACGCAGCGAGGCGATTACCGTCCAGGCTTCGGCGCAACGCATGGACGAGGCCGAGATTTTGAAGGCCAAGGAGTGGACGGCCACGCTGTTCGCGCTCTCCAGCGAACAGTTGGCGCTGTTAGGACGCGCTCGGGCATTGCTCGAAGATGAAGCCCTCGAAACAAAGGTACAGGAGGAGCTCGAAATGCTCCTGGAAGACATCGAAGCAGCGCGCGCAGAGGCAGATGCGACGCAGATCGAGGATCTCTTCGAGGAACTGGCTGATTTGTTGTTCGATTTGGAAGCGTGAGCCTGGGATCATCTCCACCAGCCGCAGGGATTCTCCTGCGGCTGGTGTGTTGGAGATGCTACGTCAAGATTGCGGCGCGCGGGCAGCCGGGGTCACGAGCTGCGAGACCAGCATCCCCGCCAGCATCAGCGCGCAGCCGGCCAGCCCGCGCGCGGTGAACGTCTCGTCGAGCAGCGCCACGCCACCGATTACGGCGAAGACCGCCTCCAGGCTCAGGATGATGGCGGCATCGGTGGGATGCGCGTCCCGTTGCGCGACAACCTGTAGCGTGTAGCCGATTCCCACCGAAAGCAACCCGCCGTAGAGGATGGCCCACTGCGCCTCGCGCAGGCCCGCCAGCGTCGGCGTTTCGAACAGCGCCGCCGCGATGCCGCTCAGCAACGCCGTCACCATGAACTGCAGCACGGCGATGGGCAGCGGATCCACCCGCCGGCTGAGCCACGCCAGGAGGTGCACGTGAATCGCCCAGAAACATGCGCCGAGCAGCACCCACAGGTCGCCCGGCGTCATCGCTGTCAACCGGAAAGCAGCGGAGCCGGCGGGTAGGGTGAGCAGATACAGGCCGATCACTGCCAGCCCGGCGCCCAGCCAGGCCCCCAAACCCGTCCGTTGCCCGCGCGCCAGTCCCAGGATAGGCACCAGCACTACGTATAGCCCGGTGATAAAGCCCGCCTTGCCTGCCGTCGTCGTGACGATGCCGAGCTGCTGACAGGAGGCGCCCGCAAACAGCACCGCACCCGCCAGCACTCCCCCCGGCGCCAACACCCGCCACGGGAGCGGCTCCGCGCGCTGCCGGCGCTGCGTTGCCAGCAGGGGCAACAGCGCCAGGCCGCCCAGCGCAAAACGCGCGCTGTTGAAAGTGAACGGGCCGACATACTCCATGCCCACCCGCTGCGCGACGAAGGCAAAGCCCCAGATCACCGCAGCGAGCAGCAACAGCCCATTCGCGCGCCAGACGCGCTGCTGCGACAGGGTCATAGCGCGCGTTGCCACAGTTTCGCCGCCAGTTCGCGCGAGCGGGCCGTGATCTCCTCCTCATCGAGCGTCAGCACTTGCCGGTCGCGCATCAACACCCGCCCCGCGCTGATGGTGGTAGTGATCATCGAGGCCTCGTAGCCAAAGAGGAAGTGCCACGGGAGGTTGCCCGCGTTCAACGGCGTGATGGGATGGTAATCCACGAGGATCAAATCTGCCGTCGCGCCCGGTTCGAGCACGCCGAGCGTCGCCTGCGGCCAGAAGAGCCGCGCCAGCTGCGCGTTGGCGTCGAACGCCAGCCGGAAAACAAGGTCGCCGGGCATGGCGCGGGGATCCTGCTGCGCCAGTTTGTGCACGAGATAGGCGGCTTTCATCTCCGCGAACATGTTGTTGCTGAAACCATCGTTGCCCAGCGCCACTTTGACGCCGTGCGCGAGCAGCCGTTCCACCCGCCCGACGCCCACGGCGTTGTTCATGTTCGAGCGGGGCTGATGCGTGACCCACGTCCCGGTGTCCGCCAGCACCTCCATCTCGCTCTCATCCACATGCACGGCGTGAGCCACGATGGAGCGCGGTCCCAGAATCCCCGCCGCGTGGAGCCGATGGATGACGCGCCGCCCCGATTTGCGCAGGCTATCTTCCACGTCCTCGATCCCCTCAGCCGCGTGGATGTGAAATCCCGTCTCCAGCCCCTCGGCCGCAGCGACAGCGGCCGCCAGTGTGGCCTCGCTCAACGTGAGCGAGGCGTGCAGCCCGAAGGAAGCCGCCAGTTGCGGGTGCGGCTGGGCTTGCATCCGCCGCAGGAAACGCACGTTCTCGGCAAGGCCGGCCTGCGCCAACGCCTCCCCGTCGCGGTCGGTGACCTCGTAGCAAAGGCTGGCACGGAGGCCCGACCGCAACACCTCTTCGGCGATAATATCAAGCGAGCCGGGGATGGCGAATGGACTGGCGTGATGATCAATGAGAGTCGTCGTGCCATGGCGAATCGCATCCGCCAGACAGACGAGGGCGGAATAGCGCACGTCCTCCGGCGTGAGCAGCTTGTCCAGCCGCCACCACAAGCGCTCCAGGATTTCGCCAAAACGGGTGGCCGCCGGGCCGGGATAAGCCCAGCCGCGCGCAAACGCGCCGTAGAAGTGCGTGTGACCGCAGAGAGGCGCGGGCAACGCCAGTTGTCCCCCCGCGTCGAAGCACTCCGCTTCGGGATAGCGCGCCCGCAACGCGGCGGTCGTGTCCACCGCGACAATCTTGTCCCCGTCAAGATACAAAGCGCCGTCCTCGATGAGACGCGGCTCCGGTCCCAAGGTGGCAATTCTGGCATTCGTGATGAGCATCGTTTGCCCTCCTGTCTACTTTCTCAATGTGGCGACGCGAGTCACGCCGTCACCTGCAGCGCCGAACGCTGATATTCCTCCTGCAGCTGCGCGACATAGCGCTCCTCCAGGTATGACTGCGTTTCTGCTCCGAGCAGCAGCACTCGATAACTCCAATAGGCCCACACGATGGGCACGATCACCACCCACAGTGAACCATAGACCAGCGGGTAGTTCAACAATCCCACGCTCAAAGCCCACGCGAAGATGTCGCGCATCACCACCCAGGCCACGCTAACCCCCAGCCCCACCATCCAGGCGACCCGGCGGCGCACCGGTCGGGCCGGAAAAAAGCGGTAGGTCAACAGGTCGAAGAGCAAAATGATTGCGAAAGACAGGCCGCGCTCCCCCCAGAGAGGAATGAACGGGTTGAGGGTGCCGAGGAATGGAAACCACTGCGGCAGGAGGCGCCACAAGGTTTGAATGATAAAGGCCACGATGATCCAGGCAACGACCCCCATCAAGGAGATGATGCCGATCAGCCGACGCTTCCAATAGGTACGCCGGAGCGGGCGTTCCCACACCGCGTTGATCGCCGATTCGAGGGTGGCGAAGATCCCCGAGGCCGACCAGAAAGTACTCAGCAGAGAAATCGCCCCCACCGAGCCCCGGTAGCGCAGAATATTTTCAATGTTGACGCGCACCGGCTCCACCGTCGCCGGCAGCAGGGCCTCCAGGATCTGCAACGCGATGCTTTGCACTTCAGCGGCGTCTATAAACAGGCTACCCACGGCCAGCACCGAAAGCAACAGGGGAACGATTGAGAGCATCGTGTAAAACGACAGCGCTGCCGCATACATGGTCATGCGGTGCCGTCCCGAGCGTTTGATGATTTCCACGACGAAGGCGACAGCTGCCTTGAGATGGGGCCACCAACGCCGCAGCTGTTCTCCCAGCTGCGCTCCCATGCGCCTCGCCACTTCCCGCCAGTGCACCCGCTTCATTTGCGACGGAAGCGCGGATCTTCAGCCAGGGTCCGACGCAGCCCCTGCTCCAGTGAATAGCGCGGACGATACCCCAACACGCGCTCAGCCAGGGTGAGATCGGCGCACAACTGCGAGACGCCGCCATCCTCCACGGGACTGCGAAGCACGTTGCTGCTGGAATGGGTCAGCCGCAGCACCAGCTCGGCGAGCGCGCCGATGCCCGTCTCCACCCCGCTGCCGATGTTGAGGGTCTGCCGATTGATCCCCGGCGCCGTAGCCGCAGCCATCAACGCGGCGACCACGTCCTCAACGTACACGAAATCCCGCGTCTGATGGCCGTCCTGGAACAGCACCAGGGAGCCGCCGCCCAGGGCCTGCTGGAGAAAACGGGGGACCACCGGGGCGTGGGAGGCCGGCAAGGCCTGATGCGGGCCATAAGCGTTGAAGATGCGCAAGGCCACCGTTTCGATGTTCCACAGCGCGCCAATAGTGTGCAGGTAATACTCCGCCGCGAGCTTGCTCACGGCATACGGCGAGCGGGGATTGGGACGGGTTTGCTCGCTCACCGGTTGCGTCTCCTGGAGGCCATACACCGCCCCCGACGACGCCAGGATCACGCGCGGCGCCCCGGTGTCCCGCATCGCTTCCAGCAGCGAGACGGTCCCTCCGACGTTGACGGTGTTGTACTCCGCCGGATAGAGCACCGATTCCGCCACGAGCACCCGCGCCGCGAGGTGATAGACGCAATCCACGCCCTGCAATAGCGTCCATAGCTTGGGCCGATCCAGCACCGAGCCACGATGGAACAGCACCTCCGGCGCAAGCCGCGCCGGGTCGCCAGCGCTCAGATCATCCAACGCCAGGACTTCATGGCCGCCGGCAACCAGGGCATTGGCCAGTGCACTGCCTAAGAATCCCGCCCCCCCGGTGACAAGAACACGCATGGACACCTCCCTCGAAAATGGCCCCGAATGAACACGAATTTCACGAAAAAGCGAATCACGAGTCACTTACGTTCCCACGTTCACCCCTTCACCTCTTGCCTCTGCCTCAATGCCGCAGCGCTGCAAGTTCGGGATGGAACGTCACCTGCATCCGATAACGCCATGGATGGGGAGGATAGTCGAAAGCGCCTATATGCGACACCAACGTGGCGCCGAAGC
>ENA-UOWE01004007-UOWE01004007.1-activated-sludge-metagenome-genome-assembly--contig:-NODE-4007-length-14544-cov-6.419698_pt1 | contig 14544 bp, 13 predicted proteins | sample MGYA00249841_ERZ761562 | MGnify/ENA primary metagenome ERZ761562 (study PRJEB28883, sample SAMN05720200) | activated sludge metagenome | isolation source: Anaerobic digester | place: Japan... | reverse complement strand
CCTGATCAACCACAATACCCGCCTCGGCGCTGCCTACATCGGCTACAAGACGCGCGTGCAGACCCAGCACCTCAAGAGCCCGGGCTGGGATCCTACCGTCAAGGCACGCCTCAATGAGATGTTCGATCTCTACGGTAAGGCCTCCCCGAGCTACACCCACGACACCAGGCCTTACGCCGTCTTTGACTTTGACAACACCACCTCCATCCTCGACGTCGAGGAAATCCTCATCATCTACCAGGTCGACCACTTGCGCTTTGCCATTCACCCGGATGAGATGTATGAGGTCCTGTGCACCGGCGTCCCCAACCCCGAAACGCCGATGCCCAACTGGAAAACCCAAACCGGCGTCCCCCTCTCCGTCTCTACCGTCGCCCACGACGCCGCCAACGCCTACAAGGTCCTCTACGACGCTGGCTACGTCTCTATCGACGGCGTCGATGCCGCGACCCGGGCCATCTACCAGGCTACCGACGAGTGGAAGGACTTTTCCTCCAAGATCCGCTGGCTCTACGAGGCCATCAACGACTCGTACAGCGCTGACGTCGGCTACCCCTGGATTACCTATCTCTTTACCGGTATGACTCCCGCTCAGGTCAACGACCTCGCTACCGATTCCCATGTCTACAACTTTGAACTCAGCAAGGACCCCGCCCAGTGGAAGTCCGTCGCTATGGCCCTCCCCTCCGACGGCTATGTCAGCCTCGCCGGACCTCTGCCCATCAGCTACAAGAATGGCACTACCATCTCGCCCGAACTCAAGGAACTCTACGCCGCCCTCGACTACAACGGCATCGACGTCTGGATTAACTCTGCCTCCTACATCGATGTCATCGAGGCCATCGCCTACCAGCCCGAAATCTTCGGCCTCGTCGGCGTCGACGGCGTCGTCGCTATGACCAACAAACTCGTCGGCGGTGTCTATGACAACGCCTACGACTATGACCTCCACCCCCAAACCCAGGCCGTCGGCAAGTCCCTCACCATCGACAAGATCATCCGCCCACTCTACCACAACAGGGGACCCATCCTCGGCGCTATGGACTCCCAGGGCGACTTTAACTTCTGCACCGAGTACGCCGATACCGCTGTCGGCCTCATCCTCAACCGCCAGCGCTCCGACGACATCGCCATGCTCTCCGCCGCCGCTATCTACCAGAAGAACCACAACGTCACCGTCGCTCAGGCCGTCGCCGCCGGCGATACCCTCTACCTCCTCCAGGGCCGCAATGAGAACGGCGGCTGGCTCCTGCCGCAGCCCGAGTCCATCAACCTCGGCAAAACCTCCGCCGCCCTCTTCTCCGCCAAGGGCCAGCAGTGGTACGACCAGCTCGTCGCCGGTACCTCCATCCGCGACCTGATCAACCACAATACCCGCCTCGGCGCTGCCTACATCGGCTACAAGACGCGCTAGTCCACGCGCAACAAGAAAGAGCCCCGCTTCGGCGGGGCTCTTTTCTTATCCTGACCAGAGACAGGCTAGTAGGCGTACTGGTCCACCAGCACCCAGGCACTGTCATACAGCAGCACTGTGTCGTGGTCGTTGTTCCATATGGCCACAGTCAGACCCCAGTAGAGGTCCGTGGCTGTGTTCTGCCCCTTGCCCGTCCTGAGCCGGACCAGAGCGCCGGGCGACAGGGTGAAGGAGCTGAACGTATAGGTGTGGTCGGCCAAATCCTTCACATGCCAGCCGGTCATAGCAGCAGCCAGCCCGCCGCGGTTCTCGAAGCAGACATACTCCTGGTCCAGATGCTGCACATCGTTGCCTTCCGGATCGACCTGACAGCAGGCACGCGCGATGCGTACGCTGGCAGGACTGGGCGTAGTCGTTGGCGTGGGAGTCGGCGTACGGGTCGGAGTGGGGCTTGCTGTGGCCGTAGGCGTCGCTGTGGGATATGGATCGGCCGGGGAGACACCTCTGGCCACCAACGGCACATGCACAAAAGTCGTGACACGTGCGGCTACGGGGAGGGACAGCACAATCAGCAGGAGGGCAACGCAGGCTAGCTGTGCGGATCTGGCTTTCATGCCTGACGCTCGTTTCGTCTGCTTGGTAGAAGACTGCGCCGTAGCGCCCCTGAGGCGATTCGAACGCCTGGCCGACTGCTTAGAAGGCAGTTGCTCTATCCACTGAGCTACAGGGGCTCACCAACCATTATAATGCAGACCTGCGGAGAAGGCTACTTCTTGAACTGCGGATCCTCGCGCAGGGTCTGCCGCAGCCCGTCCTCCAGGTCCACCCGGGGTTGAAAGCCCAGCTTGTCTCGCGCCAGGCCAATGTCGGCCACCAGCCGGCTGACGCCGCCGCCCTCTGCCTCGTTGTACAGACAGTGGGCGCTCTTGCCGGTGACCTTCTCTATGGCCTGTACCACCGCGTTGATGGTCAGTTCCCGGCCGCTGCCCACATTGATGACCGCCCGGTCGACATCGCTCGCTCCGGCGGCCGCCACCAGGGCCGAAACAGCGTCGCTGATGTACAGGAAATCGCGGCTCTGCTGGCCGTTGCCATAGATCACCAGCGAGCCCCCGCCCAGAATCTGCTTGAGAAACATCGGGATCACCGGCGCATGAGTGGGGGGAATGTTCTGCCCCGGCCCGTAGGTGTTGAAAACGCGCAGGATCACCGTCTCGATGCCCCACAGGGCTCCCAGTGCCAGAACATAGCCCTCGGCGGCCATCTTGCTGACCGCGTAGGGGCTGGAAGGCTTGAGCCGGGCTGTCTCGCGCACGGGCTGCTCATCCTGTTCGCCGTAGGCAGCGCCAGATGAGGTCAGCACAACCCGCTTGACCCGCGCATCGCGCACCGCCGTCATCAGGCTGACCGTTCCGCCGACGTTGACCTCGTTGTACTCGACGGGGTAGAGCACGCTCTCGGGCACAGATACTCTCGCCGCCAGGTGGTAAACGCAGTCTACGCCTTTCAGCAGACCCCACAGCTTGGGAATATCCCTCGTATCGCCACGCGTGAACACGACGCGCGCATCCAGACGATTCTGGTCGCCTGCGCTCAGGTCATCCAGCACGCGTACGTGATGGCCACTTTCGACCAGGCGATTGGCCAGAGCCGACCCCAGGAATCCCGCTCCGCCGGTGATGAGTACCTTCATATGCTCCTACTGCACCGTGTAATTGTCGAGCCAGGTACGTATGTCCGTGTCATCCGCATAGTCTTCCGTGAGGTAGATCAACTCGCCCCGATTTGCCTTGACCACACCGGAACCATCGATGGTCAACGTTCTGCGGCCAATCCACTCGCCCTGAGCCCCTGCCTGGGCAACGATGGTGCCGGTTTTTTGGTTGCGCCAGGAGGCCTCCATCGGATTGCGCGAGCGCCCGCCGAGGATGACATCGATCCCTGGCACGGCGGAAGAAAGCCGCTGGTCTTCCTCCAGGCCCATATTCGAGAGCACGATCACAATGTCAGCCTTTCGAGAAACCTCAGTCACGTACTGCGGCAGTACGATGTCGGCCTTGAGCACAATGTACTGGTCTTTCAGCACCGGATCCTGGAGGTCGATGCCATCCCAGGTGATGCCGATGATGCCGACCTTCCGGCCTCCCACTTCGGTGATGATATACGGTTTGCCCACGAGCTGCTTATCCGAGGCCCGCAGCACGTTCGCCGAAAGCACGGGAAAGCTGGCTTCGGCTATCCGCTGCGCCAGGACCTCTGGCCCGTATCTCAGGTCAAGGTCGCCAATCAACATGGCATCATAGCCGAGTTTGTTCATCCCTTCCACAATGACCTTGCCGCTGCTCTGCAGCGTGAGCGGCTGAGAACCGTACAGTGAATCGCCCGCATCCAGCAGCAATACGTTAGGATGTTCCTGCCTGGTTGCCTTGATGAGGGTAGCTCTCCGAGCCAACCCGCCCTTGGGAGGCCGTCAGCCGCAGGGTTCCGTGTAGCCCAGGGTGTCGTTGGTGTGCAGCAGCACCAGCTCGAACGGCTGGGGCTCGGCAGTTGCAGTTGGTTTGCGTGTGGCGGTCGGTGCGGGTCTGGGCGTCGGTGTCGAGACCGCTACCGTGCATCCTACCGACAACAGGATCAGCGTCATGATCAGCGACGCCAGAACGAAACGTCGACTCATTGCTGTGCCTCTGGGTGCCATGGATGAGAATCGGTCGGGAGTATAGTCCATGCCTTGCACCGAGTCAATCCGAATCGCGTATAATGAGCGTCCATCATCGCCCGTGTAGAGCGTCCGATTGACAAAGGGAGACCAGAATGGCCAACTTTGAGCTCGTTTCCGACCTCCGGCCGACAGGAGATCAGCCTCACGCCATTGAGCGGCTGGTTGACGGCCTGCAACAGGGACACAAACATCAGACTCTGCTGGGGGTGACCGGCTCGGGCAAGACCTATGTGGCCGCCAACATTATCGCTCAGGTCCAGCGGCCGACGCTGGTGCTGTCTCACAACAAGACGCTCGCGGCACAGCTCTACAGCGAGTTCCGCGAGTTCTTTCCCCACAACGCGGTCGAGTACTTTGTCAGCTACTACGACTATTACCAGCCGGAAGCGTACCTTCCTCAGACCGATACTTACATCGAGAAGGACGCCGATATCAACGAGGAGATCGACCGCCTGCGCCTGGCGGCCACCTCGTCGCTGCTCACCCGCCGCGACACGATCATCGTGGCCAGCGTGTCGTGCATCTACAACATTGGCTCGCCCGAGGAGTACGGGCAGGACGTGGTTCAACTGCGCAAAGGAGAGGCACACCGCCGCGAGCGTGTACTGCGCCACCTGACCGAGATCTTTTACCAGCGCAACGACACCGACTTTCACCGCGGCTGCTTCCGTGTCCGGGGCGACACGGTGGACATTTTCCCTGCTTATCGCGAAACCGCCCTGCGCGTCGAGTTCTGGGGCGATGAGATCGAACGCATCACGGAGATCGACCCGTTGACCGGTGAGATACTGGAAGAACCCGACGTGGTGCAGATCTTTCCGGCCAAGCACTTTGTGACCGACAAAGAAAAGATCGGTGCGGCCCTGGAGGCCATCGAGAGCGAGCTGCAAGAGCGACTGGTCTACCTTCGGCGGCAGGACAAGCTCCTCGAGGCACAGCGCCTCGAACAGCGAACGCACTATGACCTGGAAATGATACGCGAGGTCGGCTACTGCTCGGGCATCGAGAACTATTCCCGCCATCTCTCCGGCCGCGCGCCAGGCCAGCAGCCCTGGACCCTGCTGGACTATTTCCCCGACGACTATTTGCTGATCGTCGACGAGTCGCACATCACCCTGCCTCAGGTGCACGGCATGTTCAACGGCGACCGTGCTCGCAAAGAAGTGCTGGTCGATTTCGGCTTCCGCCTGCCCTCTGCCCTGGACAACCGCCCGCTCACGTTCGAAGAGTTCGAGGGGCACATCGGACAGGTCATCTACACCTCGGCCACTCCCGGGCCGTACGAGATCGAACACTCGCAGCAAGTGGTGGAGCAGATCATCCGTCCCACCGGCCTGATCGATCCCGAGATCATCCTCCGGCCAACCAAAGGGCAGATCGATGACCTGCTGGGGGAGATCAACGGCCGCGTAGCGCGCGGTGAGCGCGTGCTCGTGACTACCCTGACCAAGCGCATGGCCGAGGACCTCGCTGACTATCTGGCCGAGGCCGGGATCAAGGTGCACTATCTTCACTCCGAGATCCAGACCTTGGAGCGAGTCGAGATCCTGCGCGACCTTCGTCTAGGTACTTACGACGTCGTCGTGGGCATCAACCTCCTGCGTGAAGGCCTGGACCTGCCGGAGGTATCGCTGGTGGCGATTCTCGACGCGGACAAGGAAGGCTTCTTGCGTAGCAAGAACTCACTCATCCAGACCATCGGTCGGGCTGCACGCCACATCAACGGCCAGGTGATTCTCTATGCCGATACGGTCACCGACTCGATGCGCCTGGCCATGGACGAAACCGCGCGCCGTCGGCAGATCCAGATGCAGTACAACCAGCAGCGCGGCATCATCCCCACGAGCATCGTCAAGGATATCCGCGACCTCACCGACCGCGTGCGCTTGGTGGCGGAAGAAAAGGCGGAATACAACGTCACCCGGTCCATTCCGAGGGATGAAATCTTGCGTCTCACCACCGAGCTGGAGGCCCAGATGAAAGCGGCGGCGGCCCGCCTCGAGTTCGAGAAGGCCGCCCTGCTGCGTGACCAGATCCTGGAGTTGCGCAACGGCCTGCAGGATGAGAGCCTGCCGGAATGGGAGCGAGTGCGCCGAGCGGCCAATCCGCCGCGGCGGGGCGGGTCCGGTTGACCCATCAGCCGCCGTGCCAGCAGGAGGGGCAGGCCGGGCTGCCCTCCTATCTGCGTCTGTATCGCAGCGGGGAACTGCAGGCCCGCATCGAGCGAGCCCGACTCGTGCTGCGCCACTGCACGCTCTGCCCGCGAGAATGTGGCGTCGACCGAGCGGCCGGCGAGCTGGGCTATTGCCGCGCTGGCCCTCTGCCGAAGATAGCGAGCTGGAACGTCCATCCCTGGGAGGAACCGCCGATCAGTGGCACCAGAGGCTCTGGCACCATCTTTCTGAGCAACTGCACCGGCCGCTGTCTCTTTTGCCAGAACTATCCCATCAGCCAGCTTGGCGTCGGGAGCGAGGTCAGTGAGGCCCGGCTGGCCGGGATGATGATGGAGCTGCAGAGAAAGCGATGCCACAACATCAACTGGGTCAGCCCCACGCACTATGTGCCGCAGATCATCGCTGCCCTTGCCCTGGCCATTCCGCAGGGGTTTCACCTGCCCCTGGTCTACAACACATCCGGCTACGACAGCGTCGAAACCATCCGGCTGCTTGACGGAGTAATGGACATCTACTTGCCCGATGCCAAGTACGACAATGATGAGCACGCTCTGCGGCTGTCGGGATTCCGCGGCTATGTAGCGGCCAATCAGGCCGCACTGCGCGAGATGTACGCCCAGGTCGGCGACGAGCTCATCGTGGACGAGGACGGCATCGCGTTGAGGGGAATGATCATTCGCCACATGGTTCTGCCACAGGGGCTGGCCGGCACCCGCAATGTGCTGTCGTGGATCGCCCGGGAGCTCTCTCCCCGAGTTCACATCAGCCTGATGGCGCAGTACTTTCCGGCTCACCGGGCCACCGGCGATCCGGTGCTCGGCCGCCGCATCTCGCCCCAAGAGTACGTGGAGGCCCTGGAGGCTTTTGACGCCGCGCTGATCGAGTGCGGTTGGAGACAAGAGTATGGCGAAGACGAAGGCTGCTGTCCCGGCTAGCCCGGTGGACACACCCGCCGACCGGCTCCAGGCACGACTTGATGAGCTCAAGGGACGGCTGGATGACCTCTGCCACCGTCTCCCCGCTCATTCGCCACCGCCTTCCATGATCGCCCAGATGGAGGATCTGGAAGACGAGATTGCCAGACTCGAGCAGCGCCTGGCCGACCATTCTGAGGGCGCAACCTAGCGCACGACAAGCGGCACGCGTTATTGTTCAGTTGTGGGCAGGCAAACAGTTGCATTTGCCGTTACATTGCTGTACAATCTGGTGAATCAAGCCCCGGGGAAAGGAGCTGCGCTGGTATGAGTGACGACGCTGGCAAGAGCAAAGCACTCGACATCGCGGTAGGGCAACTCAAGAAGCGCTATGGCGAAGGGTCCATCATGAAGATGGGCGATTCCCTGCAGTTCAACGTCCAGGTGATCCCAACTGGATCCCTCGCGCTGGACGCTGCGCTGGGCACCGGGGGCATCCCCCGGGGCCGCATCACCGAGATCTTTGGTCCCGAGTCTTCTGGCAAGACTACCCTCGCTCAGCACATCATCGCCGAGGCCCAGCATAGCGGCGGTGTAGCGGCAATCATCGACACAGAGCATGCGCTGGACCCGGGCTATGCCGCCAAGTGCGGTGTTGACGTCGACAACCTGTACATTTCCCAGCCAGACACCGGCGAGCAGGCCCTGGAGATTGCCGAGGCGCTCGTTCGCAGCGGCGGAATCGACGTGCTGGTCATCGATTCGGTAGCGGCGCTGGTTCCGCGCGCCGAGATCGAGGGAGAGATGGGCGACGCCCACGTAGGCCTCCAGGCACGGCTCATGTCTCAGGCATTGCGCAAGCTGGTCGGAGCGATCAAGCGCTCCAATGCGGCAGTGATCTTTACCAACCAGTTGCGGAGCAAGATCGGCATCCTCTACGGCAACCCCGAGACGACCACCGGCGGCAACGCGCTCAAGTTCTATGCCGCGGTGCGCCTCGACATGCGGCCGATGGAGGCCATCAAGCAGGGCGGCGAGGTGGTCGGAACCAGGGCCAAGGTACGGGTAAAGAAGAACAAGCTTGCCCCGCCGTTCAAGAGCGCCGAATTCGACATTATGTACAATGAAGGCATCTCCAAGGCAGGCGACGCCCTGGATATGGGCGTCGAGGTAGGCGTGGTCGACAAGAAAGGGGCCTACTTCACCTACGGGGATACGCGTCTGGGCCAGGGCCGCGAGAACGCCAAAGCGTTCCTGAAGGAGAATCCTTCGGTGCTGGAAGAGATCACGCGCAAGATCCGTGACAGCATGAAGGCGCTCTCCGGCAAGTCCTTTGGCACCCAGGACGTGGACGGCAAAGAGAAAGAAGAGGACTTGGCCGAGGATCAGTAGTAACATTGCAAGGCGGAGCGGTCATTTGCCGCCAGTTGCCGTAATGGTTGCAGGCAACGCCGCTCGCGATCTCAGCGCCGGGGGTGAACCCCGGCCGGCCTGCCCCGCGCTGTTGCTGCCAGTGTCTGAGCTTGGCTCACGGCAGCACTCGAGTGAGAAGGGGCTAATGCAGAACTTGCTTCCTATGACAATTGGGTTGTTGAACAAGCTGGACGTGGATGTGACCCGTTGGCGTCAGGCCCCTGGCACTTTCCACACACGATTCGGTCTTTCTGCGCGGTCGCCGCGGTTGACTCGTAGCCGAGTGGGCGCACCCCATACGGGATGCGCCGACCTTTGCCATCCAAGCCACCGCCGGAAAGAACTGGTGCCTGTCACAACCTGATTGGCCGTCGTACTCGACGATGGGGAAGCTAGTTTTCGCACCTGGCCCGGAGCATAGGCTCGGGGCTAGCAGGGCATGCCGAGAGTAGAGCTGTGGTCGCGCGGCCACGGCTCTTTTTGTTCAGGCAGATGGATGTCAGATGCAGCACAAGATCACGGCCCTGCGTTACCAGAAGAGAAACCGGCATCGGGTGAACGTCTACCTGGACGGGCAGTACGCCTTTGCCGTTCAGGACACTATCGCCGGAACTCTGCGTGTGGGGCAGGAGCTGTCAGCCGACGAGGTCACCGGGCTGCAGGGCCGCGATGTTGCCGAGGCGGCCTATGAGCGAGTGCTGAACTTTCTGAGCTATCGCCCACGCAGCAAGTCCGAGGTGTGGTCGTACCTGAAAAGACGGGCTGTACCGGAAGAGCTCATTCCGGCCCTGATCGAGCGGCTTCAGACCACCGGGCTGCTCGACGATGAGGCCTTTGCTCGCTACTGGGTCGAGAATCGTGAGTCATTTCGGCCGCGCGGCGCGCGCTCCCTGCGTTTTGAGCTGCGTCGCAAGGGAGTGGACGAGTCCGTCGCCAACGAGGCCGTGACCGGACTCGACGAGCCAGAGAGCGCCTACCGTGCTGCAGAGAATCGGGCCAGGCGGATGACCACAGTAGACTATGCTACGTTTCGTCGGCGATTGGACGGCTTTCTGCAGCGACGCGGCTTTGGCTATAGTGTCTCAAAAGAGGTCGTGAACCGCCTGTGGCACGAGATCCATCCCGACGAGGGGACGGACGACGCAGACCAGGCACTCCCAGGCCAGGCTTCTGCCTGACAAGCCTGTCATCTATACACAAGAGGAAAAGGCATGCACCCCATTATGGTAGTAGCAATTGCGGCCGCCGTAGGGCTGGTCGCATTCGGACTAGGTTATGTTTTGAAGCAGAATACAGAGCGAGCCAGAATGAGCGCGCTGCGTTCCGAGGCGGAGAAAACGCTGGCTGCGGCCAAGACCAAACTGCAAGAGTCAGAGCTGATGGCCAAGGAAGCAGCCCTCAAGATTCGCGACGAGGTGGAGCGCGAGGCGAACCGCAGACGAGTCGAGCTCGAAAGGCAAGAGCGCCGCTTCCAGCAGCGCCGTGTCAGTTTGGACCGCAGGATGGACTCGCTCGAGGAACGAGCCCACGCGCTCGAGGCCCGAGAGAGGCAGTTGAATACCCAGCGCAACGAGCTCGATGAGCTTCGCCACAAAGAGCTCGAGGAACTGGAGCGTATCGCCAACCTCACCACAGAGGAAGCCAAGAACATCTTGCTCGAACGAGTGGCCGGCGAAGCCAGACAGGACATGGCCCGCGTGATTCGCGACATTGAGCAGCAGGCAACCGAGGAGGCCGAGAGCAAGGCGCGGGAGATCATCACCCTGGCCATCCAGCGCGTGGCCTCGGATCAGGTCGCCGAGACCACCGTTTCTACTGTGGCACTGCCCAGCGACGAGATGAAGGGACGCATTATCGGGCGGGGCGGCCGCAACATCCGCACCATCGAGAATGCCACCGGAGTCGACCTGTTGATCGACGATACTCCGGAGGCGGTCACCGTATCCAGCTTTGATCCGGTCCGCCGCGAAGTAGCGCGCGTCGCACTGTCCAAGCTGATCGTCGATGGTCGTATCCATCCGGCCCGCATCGAGAAGGTGGTCGCCAAGGCCCAGCAAGAGGTGGACGCCGCGATCCAGGAGGCAGGCGAGGCAGCCGTGCTTGAGGTAGGCATCCACGGTCTCCATCCCGAACTAATCAGGCTGCTGGGACAGCTCAAGTACCGCACCAGCTACGGCCAGAACCAGCTCATGCACTCGGTGGAGAGTGCCCACCTGGCCGGAATCATGGCGGTAGAGCTCGGGGCCAACGTGGCCCTGGCCAAGGAGGCGGCTCTGCTGCACGATATCGGCAAGGCCGTCACCCACGAGCAGGAGGGCTCGCACGCTCTGATCGGCCGTGACATCGCGCAGCGCTTTGGCCGCCCGGCCGCCGTGGTCAACGCCATCGCCGCCCATCATGCCGAGGAAGAGTTCCAGAGCCTCGAAGCGGTGCTGGTGCAAGCGGCGGATGCCATCTCCGGGGCACGCCCCGGCGCCAGACGAGAGTCGCTCGAGACCTACATCAAACGCGTCGAGTCACTGGAGGGCCTGGCCGACTCGTTCCCCGGTGTTGAGAAATCCTACGCCATCCAGGCCGGACGCGAGATTCGCATCATCGTCCGTCCCGAAACCATCGATGACCTGGGAATCATTAGCCTGTCACGCGACATCGCCAAAAAAGTCGAGGAAAGCCTGCAGTATCCCGGACAGATCAAGGTAACCGTCATCCGCGAGACAAGGGCAGTAGACTACGCCAAGTAGCCCGCAGCGCGGCCAGTGACACTGAGGGACCTGGCGCAGCCACCGTCCGAGTCCGGCGAGCTGGGTACTGTCAACGACGACAGACAACCATCGAAGGAGACGACGAACATGGACATCCTCAAGGTATCGGCGAAATCCAGGTCGACGTCCGTTGCCGGGGCCATCGCCGGCGTGATACGCGAGTGCGGGCACACCGAAGTGCAGGCCATTGGTGCGGGAGCTGTGAACCAGGCGGTCAAAGCGGTGGCGATCGCGCGCGGCTACCTTGCGGAGGATGGGATCGAGATTGTCTGCATCCCGTCGTTCACCGAGGTGGTCATTGGCGATTAGGAACGGACGGCCATCAAGTTGCTGGTGCAAAAGAAGTGACAGTTGACGCACACGCACCTGCAGCGGCAGAGAGCAACACCTCGCCGACACAGGGCGTCATTGACTTGCACGTACATACCTCAGCCTCTGACGGAGAATACTCTCCCACCGAGATCGTGCAGCAGGCACTCGAGAGCGGCCTGCTGGCGATTGCCATCACCGATCACGACACCCTCGGCGGCATCGCTGAAGCGCAGGCGGCAGCGCAGGGAACCTCCCTGGAGATCATCCCCGGCGTTGAAATCAGCACCGACGCCCCCTCTTCCGAAGTGCACGTCCTGGGCTACTTTGTCGACCAGGGCAGTGCCTACCTGAACCACTGGCTGCAGGATTTTCAGGATTCACGGCTGGATCGGGCTCGCCGCATTCTGGACCGGCTTTCGCGTCTGGGCCTGCCGCTGCATCTGGGCCGTGTGGAGGAGGTGGCCAACGGCAACAGTGTGGGGCGACCCCATATCGCCGAGGCAATGGTCGAGAGGGGCTATGTTGCATCGGTTCAGGAGGCCTTTGACCGCTTCATCGGCCGGAACAGGCCGGCCTACGTACCTCGCCCCAAAGTCACTCCTGAAGAAGCCATCCAATTGGTGCGAGACGCGCACGGAGTACCCGTGCTGGCACACCCGCGGCTCGTACAACACCTGGTGCCCGGCCTGGCAGCGCGGGGGTTGAGGGGCATTGAAGCATACTACGCCGGCTACACGCCCGAAGACATCGCAGATCTGCTCGGGCTGGCCCACAAACACGGTTTGATTGCCACCGGCGGCTCGGACTTTCACGGTGAGAACATCAGGCCAACCAGCCGTCTGGGAGGCGTGGCAGTGCCGCTGCAGGCGCTGGTGGACCTGCGCGCCTGCTTCGAGGAGAGCAGACCCTAGGCTACTCGAGCAGCGGACTGTCTGGCTCCGCTTCGTCGCGAGCGGCCTTGCCCGCTGCCGGCGTAGGCTGCGACCCCTTGTCCTGACCGGCACCGGCCTCTGCGCGTCGCCACTCAACTTGCTCCACCGGCAAGTCCAGGGTAACGCCGCTCTCGAGCACAACGTGAACCGTCTCCTTGACGGCATTCAGTCCGATTACCTTGGCTTCACCCTCGGCCGTCCCGACGATCTCGCCCACCCTGGGCATCCGCTGGTGGGTCTCCTGGTACACAGCATTCTCGTAGGTCAGGCAACATAGCAGCCGCCCACAGGACCCGGAGATCTCCATCGGACTCAGGGGCAGGCCCTGGAGCTTGGCCATCTTGATTGACACGGGTATGAAATCGCACAGATAGGTCGAGCAGCAGAGCTCGCGTCCACAGGGACCGATGCCTCTGATCAGCTTGGCCTCATCGCGAACACCCACCTGCCGCAGCTCAATGCGCGTGTGAAAGATCCGGGCCAGGTCGCGAACCAGGTCACGAAAGTCGATGCGCTGCTCAGAGGTGAACGAGAAGGTCAGGTGCGAGCCATCAAAGTTGTACTCGGCTTTGACCAGCTTGGCCGGCAGGCGATACTCCAGCACACGCTCACGACAGCGACGAAGGGCGTCGGCCTCCTGCGCCGCATGGTGCGCGGCATTGGTCAGGTCCGCGGCAGTCGCCTTGCGTACAACCGGCTTGAGCTGCGATACGATTGTCTCGTTTGAGACATCGGTCGCCTCGATCACGATCCGTCCCAGCTCCTTGGCCCGCGCCGTTTCCACGATCACACGGTCACCCTTGCGCAGTGGTTCAGCCACGCCGGCCGGGTCGAAGAAGTAGGTTTTGGTCGCTGGCTTGAAGCGTACGCCGACAACTATGGTCATTTCATCACACCTGACTTGCTTCCGCCGAGGCGCGAGGCGCTTTCAGCAACAACACTTCCATAACCAGACTCGGACTGACGTTCGCGTCCAACTGCTGAATCGCGCGCTCTATCGCTCGCAGATAAGATTCGATCTCCCAAAGTGAATAGCGCTCCGCATCTGCCCTGATGGCCTGCTCCCGGTCGACGTTCACCAGCCTGGCCGAGCTACCGCTCCGGGCGAGCAGCAGGTCGCGCCACCATTCCTGCCACAGGTCCAGCGCGTCCGTCAGGTTGACCGGGTTACGGCTCAATTGCTGGGCCAGCCGGATACGTTCTGTATAGCTGAGTTTGCTGCTCTGTTCGAGGGCCACCAGGTACTTTTCGCGCGCGCTCAGCAACGCTTCGTTCTGGCTGGCCCGGATCGCCCAGCCGAGCCTCCCGGCAGAAAGGCCGGCCAGTGCCGCCGCCCGCCGTTCCTCCACCCCCCAGTACTCCTGCAGCGCTTTCTGAACCTGGTTCACCGGCAGCGGGCGCAGGTTGAGCACCTGGCAGCGCGACACGATGGTCGGCAGCAGCCCCTCTGCCTGCAGCGCGGTCAAGACCAGAACCACTCTATCTGAGGGCTCTTCCAGCGTCTTGAGCAGGCAATTGGCCGCCTCCAGGTTGGCCTGCTGGAAGTCGCACAGCACGTAGACGCGCCTTCGCCCCTCGAACGGTGAAAGGGATGCCTGCGCTTGCAGCTCACGAATCTGGCCTATCTTGATGCCGCGCTTGCGACGTGCTCCCGGCTCGGCGGGCTCATCCGCGGTATCACCGGTGCTCTCCGACTCGTCGATCACGCGGACGTCAGGGTGAACGCCCCGGTCGATCTTGCGACAGGAAGCACACACCCCGCAGGGTCGCGGGCCCGGGTCGGTGCAGTTCAGCGCACGAGCCAGATACAGAGCCAGACTCGTCTTGCCGACGGAGGGAGGGCCAGTGAACAGATAGGCATGGGCCAGCCGATCCCTTGACAGACTCTGCTGCAGCAGATTCAC
>ENA-UOWE01004002-UOWE01004002.1-activated-sludge-metagenome-genome-assembly--contig:-NODE-4002-length-14554-cov-4.384026_pt1 | contig 14554 bp, 8 predicted proteins | sample MGYA00249841_ERZ761562 | MGnify/ENA primary metagenome ERZ761562 (study PRJEB28883, sample SAMN05720200) | activated sludge metagenome | isolation source: Anaerobic digester | place: Japan... | reverse complement strand
GGAAAAAAGACAATGTTACCATTCCCGGAGCTACCACATCTTCATATATAGTATACAATCCCGGAACATACATTTGTATTATTAGCGCTACCGGTTGTACCGCCAAATCCGATACTATTATTGTAACATCTAATTTACCAACAGTATCCCACGATACAATTTGTGCTGCCGGCACTGCAAGTTTATCGGTAGTTACTGCAGGAACATATTCATGGTATAATGTACTAACAGGTGGAACTGCACTTGCAAGCGGAAGTACCTATTCGCCTTCAATTGCTTCAACTACTACATATTATGTTCAAGATGCGAGTTCTATGAGTGCAACTGTTGGCCCTACTACGCGAATGACAACAGGCTCTGATTGGGGAGTTAATGCCAATAATCATTTAAAATTTACTGTAGGCAGTTCATTTACTTTAAATTCACTTAAGGTAAATTATGGAACTATATATAATAATAATGCGAGCGCAACAATTACAATTGAAATATTAGATGCAAATGGATCGCCATTTACACCGGCTAAAACGTTTACGTCTAACGCAACTAATGTAACTACTGCCATGTCTAATACATTAATTCAATTTAATTTTACCAATTGTAATATCGATAAAGCGTGGGGAACAAATTTAAGAATGCGGGTTTCAGCTCACACAACAAATGGAGGTCTTATTTTTAATACGACCGGAGCAACGTATCCGTATAATTCTAATCCGGCCGGTGCAGTTTCAATAACAGGTACTGCAGGGGGCGATAATGATGCGAATGATTATATGTATTTTTATGATTGGAGAATTTCGGCAGGTTCTTCGTGTGCTCGTACTCCAGTAAGAGCTGTAATTGACCCTAACGGAAATTGTGGTGACACTCAAGCTCCTACAACTCCTGGGACTATAACTTTCAGTTCAATAACACAAAGTTCGTTTACAGCTACATGGACCGCATCTACCGACAATGTTGCAGTTACCGGATATGAGGTGTTACTCAATGGCACCTTACACTCAACAGTGGCAACCAATTCAATTTCGCTCACCGGATTAACATGTAATACTGCGTATACCGTGCGTGTGCGAGCAAAAGATGCTGCAGGAAATCTTTCAGCATATAATACACAAGCTTCAACAACCACAACAGGTGTAGCTGCGCCAACCATAACCAATACTACACCTACCCTGTGTGCAGGTGGAACTATATCACTTAGCATTCCTACTACTACGGGTGCTACCTATGCGTGGACGGGGCCAAGCAGTTATACTGCCACTACCGCAGCTATAAGTAGAACCAGTGCTACTACTGCTATGAGCGGAACATATTCAGCTACCATTACCGTAAATGGCTGTACAAGTACTGCAAGTACTACTTCCGTAACGATGAATGCAATTCCTGCTGCGCCAACGGTTACAAGTCCGGTAACATATCCACAAAATGCTACAGCTACACCATTAACTGCTACCGGCACCGGATTAAAATGGTATACTACATCTACAGGAGGAACCGGCAATACAACAGCACCAACACCAAATACTACAACTGTAGGTACGCAAATATTTTACGTATCGCAAACAGTAAATGGATGCGAAAGTCCACGGTCACCAATAAGCGTTGATATAGTAACTGCAACTATTTCACAAACAATTTCGTTGGCTCAAGGTTGGAATTTAATTTCGTTCAATGTAGTGCCGTCAAATACAACAATAGCTTCGGTATTTGCAGGTGTAATAACACAAGTAAATACGGTAAAAAATAGCGATGGATTTTACAAACCGGGGCAAGATGCACAATTGCAAAGTCTTACAAATATTACGGTTGGAGCAGGATATTTGGTACACATGAAAACAGCACAAACACTTACCGTTTCGGGTACAGCTCCGGGTTCCGTTACAGTTCCTCTCAAAGCAGGTTGGAATATGATGGGCTATCCAAAATCTGCAAATGGTACTACTACTACGGTGTTAGGTGCAACATGGAACAGTGCTCAAATTATTAAAAACTTTGAATCATTTTTAGATAAGACATCAGGAACACTTACTACCATGAAACCCGGCGAAGGCTATTATATCTATATGAATACAGCTTCAAATGTAACATTCTAATTAAAACCAATTTTTCATAGTATTCGGCGGAAGATTTTCGTAATTTTCCGCCGATTTTTTTAGTAGTCCTATGAATATTATTGCCATACAAAAACTACCCGAGACAGAAGAGTGTATCCTCTTTTTCAATGGATGGGGTATGGACCACCATGCAATACTCCATCTTACCACAAATAGATACGATGTGTATATGTGTAATGACTATTCTGATATGACTATAGATTTCTCAATACTAAAAAAATACACAAAAATTCATATCATAGGATGGTCTATGGGAGTGTGGGCATGTATGAAGGTGCAATCAAAGCTGCCTCATACTATTGCAACTTCTATTGCGATAAACGGCACCGAACAGCCTATGCACGATACTCTGGGAATAGCAACTGCTATATTCAAAGGTACAATAGATGCATGGAACAACGATGCTCGCACAAAATTCACCATGCGTATGTGTGGTTCCCGAGCCGAATGGATTTCTTGCAAACCATATATGTCGATACGCACAAGTGAGGAGCAAAAACAAGAATTACAGAATATTTATAACACTATTATAAAAGACTCTCACATTTTCCCCTACCATTGGTCGGCAGTGGTAATTGGCGAAAGAGATTTAATTTTTACTACCGAAAATCAAAAAAACTATTGGCAATCACATATAAAAAGGTTTATTTTGCCAATCCCACACTTCCCGTTTGCGGACATTACAACGTGGGACAAAATTTTAACTTGGGCAGAATGACCTTACCGAACAAACACATTATTGGTGAGCGTTTTTGGAAGAACAAAGAAACGTATAAACAACAGGCGACTGTACAAAAAGTATTGTGCGAGTGCTTTGCTACCACCCTGCAATCATATTCATTTCCATTGCATAATGTATTTGAAATTGGCTGTGGCACAGGATTTTTGACACAAGAATTATGTACAATTCCGTCAATTCAGCAACTCTACGTAAACGATGTTTCGCCCAAAATGCAACACGATATTGATGCAATACTTGCACAATCAAATATTTCGCAGTATGAATTTATACCCGGCGATGCAGAATCTATTACATTTCCTTCGCCCATAGATGCAATTGTTTCAACCTCAACACTTCAGTGGTTTCATTCAATTCCCGCATTTTTTGAAAAAGCTGCCCAATCGCTATCATCACAAGGAATTTTGGCATGCAGTACATTTGGACCCAACAATTTTATCGAAATTAAACAAACCTTGGGCAAAGGTTTAGAGTATGTGTCACAAACTCAAATTATAGCGTTTGCACAGCAGTATTTTGAAGTAATAGATTGCCACGAATGGGAAGAACAGCTCTGGTTTGATACACCACTTGATGTGTTACAACATATAAAACAAACAGGAGTAAGCGGTTTTGGAAATTCGTATTTTGGCAAACAAAAATTGCAGGAATTCAGTTCTGCATATTCAACACGATATACAAGCAACAATAAAGTTTGCCTTACCTATCACCCAATTATGATATTTGCACAAAAAAAATAATATGGCACAGGTTTATATAGTTTGCGGAATTGATACTGATTGTGGTAAGACATATATTACCGGTTTACTCGCAAAACATTGTATAGATACGGACATACGTTGTATAACACAAAAGTTGGTTCAAACAGGGTGCACTACCGACATAGCCGACGACATACGCGAACATCGAAGAATAATGCAAATACCACTATTACCCGAAGATTACAACCATAGCACTAATCCGTATGTGTTTCAATTTCCGGCATCTCCACACCTTGCAGCACAATTAGAATCAGCAACAATAGATATATCGATTTTGCAACAACATATACACACACTTGCACAGTCATACGATATAGTATTGTGTGAAGCAGCGGGAGGCTTATGTGTGCCACTCACGCCTACCTACTTATTTTCTGATTTTATACAACAAAGCGGATATCCTATTATTTTAGTGAGTTCTTCAAAATTAGGAAGTATAAACCATACTCTGCTCAGTATAGAATTTTGCAAAACACACAATATTACAATTCATGCAATTGTATATAATGTGTTTCCCGATTCAGACCCTGAAATAGCTGAAAGTAGTTACCAATTTTTAGAAGCATATTGTAAGCAAATACTTCCTGCAACTTTGTTTGTCCGTAATTCTCAAATAAAAGCAATTCCATTGTGAAATGTGATATTAGAATTCGAATCGAAAGCTAAAGAATAAGCCATGTTTCAAAACATCCGGTTCGTCCAAATAATTTAATCGCCACACGTATTCTACTCTGAACAATCGAAATATATTAGAAACCCCTAGTCCGGCTTCAATATATGGTTTTGTAGGTGTTTTTGTAAATTTCGGAACCGGAAAAATATTTGAGTGTGTTTGCGTCATATCTCCCCAGCTTAATTTACAAGTCATTATTTCGCGTAAGTATAATTTTTTGATAAGTGGAATTTTGTTGAAAATAAAGCCTTGCAAGCCATATTCGGCAAAAACATTTACAAATCTATCGGCCGAAAACTCCATATATTTCATAAGATTAAAATAATATTCACCGCTTGCACCTGTTTCGTTTCCTCGCATATATTCAATAAGCGGAAATGGTACATCGCCCATTGTATATCCGGTTTCTACAACATATTTTAATTTTCCTACGCCTACTAAAATATTGTGTTTTGCAACGAGTCTAAATTTTGTATATGTACCCGATTAATTATTGTAAAAGAACATTCCTTTGTTTACATTTAAATGAACAACAGGATATCGTGTGTCTATGTACATACGCCGAAAATGAGAATTTGAAATTTCTTCTTTGTATGAAAAACGAATATTGAGCGATGCTTCGTGAACTTGAAAATAATCAATTGAATTGTCAATAGTATCAAAATTATAAAATGGGGCATTATAATGTTTTGAATACATGTACTGTGGCTTGAGTATTATATTTGGAGTAATTTGTTGTTCTTGTGCAATCATTGCCTTTTTTACAAAATACACAGCATAATTTGGGTTTTTACTCGAAAGTGCCGATAAAAAATTATCATCGGATTGTACCCAGGCATTTTCTCTTATGTAACCCAAATTTTGTTTGTAATCGCCAATCCTATAGATGTTTTGATCGTACGAAGCATGTAAAGCTCCATATAATTTTGTAGGTAAATGTAATGAATAATGGGCTCCGTATTTGAATAATTTGTCGCGTGAACCATAGCCGATATAGCCTCCCAATCGCATACCTTTTATTAATTTTTCAGAAGTTTGAGCACTTATATTATATCGAATACCTTCTATTTCGTTAGATTGCACAAAGTACAAATACGGACCTACATCTATATATCCTAAAGGGTAGTATCCATACAACAACATTGATAAAATATTATTAGACAAACGCATTAGTGCAATATCATTACTTGCTTCTATGGCACCTTTGGTAGTAATATCTAAACTCGAAAGGGTATCGGTTCGTAGTTTTGAAAGCAACGAAGTATCTTGTTTTACATGGCGATATGTAAGATTAAATTTTGTGGGAATTTGCTGATGTTGAGTATAATTTTGGATAAGAACACTATCGGTAATGTATCCGGTTGTTTTAATGGCAGCTATGGGTGGTGCAAATTTGTTTATAGTTGTATCTTTTAATAATTCGGGTGTAAATTTTACTTCAAATTTTTGTTGCTTATAAAACCAAGTTCCATCGGGTTGTTTTTCTAATTTTTCTTGAAGAGTAAGTGATTTTACAAAATTCAAATTGGCTCCGTGTTGTAATGTTGCTTGAATTTCGGTAAGGACTCCGGTATGTTTTTCTATTATCATATACCCGTTAAACGCCATGTCTTGGGAGTTTTTTGGTTTAAAACTTATACGGTAATACATAGTAGAGTCGTGAATTAAACTATCGCGCAAATAATACCTATAATAAAGAATTGCTTGAGGCGAAATAGGACTTATGAGGTCTTTCGAAAGAAAACGCAAATTTCCGTAAAATGTTAAGTTTTCGTTTAAACTTGCAATATATTTTTCGGCCAAATCGCTATTAATAAAATTTGCACCATGTTGATTTTGAACAATTTCTTGAACAATAGGTGAAGAATTTGGTTTTCGTTGTTCATACGTTAATCGTTCAGAAAAGTAAAAAGGAACACTATACGAAGTGTCGTAATCGCGGGCCTTAATTAAAATATCGGGATGTTTGGTAATAAATTTTGAATTTTGAATTGAAGTATCTAAATCGCTTAATCGGAGATTAATTTTATTGTATTGAATAAAATCTATAGTTTCTATCATATCCGGACGATTGTCGCGGCGATTTCTAATTGCAGTTTTTACTATAGGAATTGCCGGATTTTTTCCGGGAGTTATTACTGCTGTTTCCAATTGAATAGCAGCAGGAATGAGTTCTATGGTAATTGTTGAAGGTATAAGAGCATAGGGAATTGAAACATCGGCATATCCTATTGATGTAATCATAAGTGTATCGCCTTTAGGTATTTGTATGGTAAACGAGCCATCCAATTGTGACAAACAACTTACGTGCAATGAATGTTTTGCCCAAACTATAGCAAACGATACGGGTTCTTTGGAATCGGTATCGATAATGATACCCGTACAAATTTTTTGAGCCGAAAGTTGGATTGAATAAAAAAGTATTATGCCGATTGTTGCATAGAATTTATATACTTTAAGAATTGCTGGAATGGATACTTTTGAAACTAAGCTTCGAAGATACTTCATATAGTTGGTTGTATAGGGTGTAATAGTACCGATTGTGTTTCAATTATACATTCATATTCGTGTCCCAAAATGAGAGCCATATTTTCAGAATCATGACCGCTGGGAACATTAAAACATAACGGGATTGAATATGGTGCCACTGCATCGCGAATTATTGTTTCTATTGATGCATTGTATTGGTCAACGCCATGTTTCATACCTGTCATACCTCCTACCAATAGTCCTTGTATATTTGATAATAAACCGGAATATTTAAAATTTTGCATTATTCTATCTATGTGGTACAAATATTCTTGTAAATCTTCGAAAAATAATAATGCATTTGAATAGGTATATTCGAATGGTACGCCACGCATACTATAAAGTAACGATAAATTACCGCCTATGAGTGTTCCTCGAACTGTGCCATTTATATTAAACGGACTCGATTGCCACGAAATTGATTGAAGTGTGCCAAACAAAGTAGAATGTAAACTTTCTAACGATTCTTTGCTTACTGTTCCAAAATTTTTAGGCATTGCCGCATGGAGCGATGCTACGCCCAACGAAGCTAATTTTGCATGAAATACGGTAATATCACTAAAACCAACAATCCATTTTGGTGATTGCAAAAATTTTGAATAATCAAGTTGTTCTACTATTCGAATGGCTCCGTAGCCACCACGAGAACAAAATACAGCACGAACATTTGGATTGTCTAATGCTTCTTGAAAATCGGTGGCACGTTGTTCGTCGGTGCCTGCAAATACTCCGTATGAGGAACATGCATGAGTGCCAACTAAAACTGTGAGCCCCCAAGATTTGAGTATTGCTGTAGCCGAATCAATATAAGATTTGTTAATAGGACCCGAGGGTGATACAATGGCTACCGTATCGCCTTGTTTTAAAAAATTGGGTAGTCTACACATGTTTCTGTTTTGTATAAATGCGTTATGATTTTAAAAACTTATATATTTGCGAATATAATATCTTACTTGTAATTAAACAAATTAGTGAAATGAAAGAATTCAAACGACATCTTGTAACTGCAGCATTACCGTATGCCAATGGCCCTGTACATATTGGACATTTAGCCGGAGTGTATATTCCTGCCGATATTTATGTGCGATATTTACGAATGAATGGCGAAGATGTACTATTTGTGTGCGGAAGCGATGAACATGGTGTTCCAATAACAATAAAAGCAAAAAAAGAAGGCTGTACGCCGCAAGATATTGTTAATAGGTATCATGAAATTATTAAACAGTCGTTTGCTGATTTTGGCATTGAATTTTCAAATTATTCTCGAACGTCACTACCTTTGCACCATAAAGTTTCATCTGATTTTTTCAAAACATTATATCAAAAAGGTGAGTTTGTTGAACAAGAATCGGAACAGTACTTCGATGCAAAAGCAAATCAATTTCTTGCCGACAGATATATTACTGGAACATGTCCGAAATGCGGAAGTGATGGTGCTTACGGAGATCAATGCGAAAAGTGCGGTTCGTCGTTAAGCCCCTTAGAATTAATTAATCCTGTTTCGTCTATTACGGGCGAAAAACCTGTGCTAAAAAAAACCAAACACTGGTATTTACCTTTAGACAAACACGAACAATTTCTTAAGGAATGGATACTTGATGGACATACCGAATGGAAATCGAATGTATACGGTCAATGTAAATCGTGGATAGATGGAGGTTTGCAACCACGTGCTGTAAGTCGCGATTTAGACTGGGGTGTGCCGGTACCTGTAGATGGTGCCGAAGGCAAAGTGTTGTATGTGTGGTTTGACGCACCTATAGGCTACATTACTTCCACACAAGAATGTACCGATAATTGGGAGCAATATTGGAAATCAAAAGATTGTAAGCTTGTACATTTTATAGGCAAGGACAATATCGTATTTCATTGCATAGTGTTTCCTGCTATGCTTAAAGCTCATGGCGATTATATTTTGCCGGAAAATGTTCCGGCCAATGAGTTTTTGAATTTAGAAAACGATAAAATATCTACATCGCGTAATTGGGCAGTTTGGTTGCACGAATATTTAGTAGATTTTAAAGACCAACAAGATACACTGCGATATGTTTTAACTGCTAATGCACCAGAAACCAAAGACAACGATTTTACTTGGAAAGATTTTCAGGCACGAAACAACAACGAACTCGTAGCTATTTTAGGAAATTTTGTAAATAGAGTAGTGGTGCTTACCCATAAATATTGCAATGGAGTAGTGCCTCCCAAACAAAACGATTTACCTATAGATGTTGCTGTATTAGAAGAGATTAGTGTAGCACAACAATCAGCCTCGCAGCATATAGAATCATATAAATTTCGCGAAGCATTAAAAGATGTTATGCAATTGGCTCGTGCGGGCAATAAATATTTAACCGAAACAGAACCTTGGAAATTAATTAAAACTGATGAGCAACGAGTTGCCGATATATTGCATAATTGTTTGCAAATCACAGCAAATCTAGGAATTATTATTGAGCCTTTTTTACCCAATACAGCTCAAGCAATTCAGGCAATGTTTGGTATGTCAAAGTGTACATGGCAGCAAGCTGGCAACAAACAAATTCTTGCATCGGGAATTACTGTAGGCGAACCTGCACTGTTGTTCCGAAAAATTGAAGATGCTGAAATTGATTTGCAAGTTGAAAAATTACAAAAAACAAAACAAACAATGAATATTCAACAGATACAAGCAACTCCTCAAAAACCGCTGATACAATACGATGATTTTGCTGCTATGGATATACGTGTAGGTACTGTTACAGCTGCCGAACGTGTGCCAAAAACAGACAAACTTATGAAACTAACCATTGATACCGGTATAGATGTGCGAACTGTAGTTTCGGGTATTGCACATTGTTTTTCACCCGAAGAAGTAGTAGGCAAACAAGTAAGCATTTTGGTAAATTTACAACCACGTATGCTTAAAAATATTGAATCGCAAGGTATGATACTTATGGCACAAAATGCTGACGGGAAACTGGAATTTGTATCGCCAATTTCAACGGTAGAAAACGGTAGTACAATTTGTTAACAAAATATATTTGATAATAAAAAAAAACTTTATATTTGTATATTATGTATACAATGCCTTAAAAGACATACTTTATGATTGGTGCCCTTCACAAAATAGCTTTTAGTTTGACTCTTACTCTCATGTTGAGTGTGCAAACGGTATTTTCACAAGACGTACATTTTTCTCAATTTGATGCAGCTCCGTTATATTTTAATCCGGCATTATCCGGGTTAATTGATTGCAATAACCGATTTATTTCGAATTTTAAGGGACAATGGAGTACATATAATTCATTTATGTTGTCGTACGACAAACCATTACCTGCTTTTTCGATAGCTGGAGGTGATATGGGAATAGGTGCACTTATTAATGCCGATTATGCCGGCGAAACCAGCTATGGAAATACAATGCTTAAAATAATGCCTGCGTTTCACAAAGATATTATTCCCGGTTTTTTCAAATTATCTACCGGATTAGATATCATGTTTAATCATACAAGTGTAGATGAAACCAAAGTTTTGTTGCCTGGTCAAATTGACCCAAACACCGGTGAAGCTGTAACAGGTACAGATTTCGAAAAAACATCAAAACTTTATGCCGACCTTGGTTTGGGTTTAAATGGTGAATTTAAAATACGCGAAGATTTTCCGATTAATGCAGGTATTACATTTCATCGTTTGGCTGGTTCGGGTGGTGGTGGATTTGCAACAGAACAATCGCCAAGTAATTATCGTCGGTTTTCACTCAATGCAAATGCTGTATATCCTATAAATACTACTATTTCATTGCTTCCCAGCTTTATATATTTGAATCAGAAAAAATATAACGAAATGAATGCGGGAACGTTTGTGAAATTTTCGTTAGGCGAACATACTCCACTGCTCGATGCATTCTATACCGGAGCATGGTACCGATTTGGCGATGCTCTCATTTTTGGTTTAGCGTTCGATAAACCTATAAGCACCAAATGGACGTTGAATTTTGGATTTAGTTATGACCTTACAGTTTCCAGTTTTAGCGATTCTAATAAATGGAAAAGCTCCAATAATGTAGGTAAAGACAGTTTCGAAATTTCTATAAAATTAATTAATTGTAAATTACCAATTATTCTTAATCCGGAAGGAATTATAAATGACCCATTCAGATAATAAACATATACACACATTTATGAAGAGATTTATTCATATATCATTAGTACTATTTGTATTGGTATGTATTTCTCATGCCGGGTTTTCGCAGGGGAAAAAGCAGTTTTTTGAAGCATACAAAGCATTAGGCGATAGTTGTATAGCTAATAAAAACTTTTATGGTGCACATCAAGCATTTGCTAAAGCGTTAACATATCAAGACGATACCGAAGTTAGTTTTAAATGTGCCGAAGCTTGTAGAAGCTATCAAAATTATCCTGATGCAGAAAAATATTATAAAAAAGTTATTACTGAAGATTCAATTACATTTCGTTTAGCAAATTATTGGTATGCCGAAATGATGAAGTTTCAGGGTAAATACGATCAAGCTTCTAAAGAATTTGCAGCGTTTTATAAGGCTAATAGAAAAATAAATGACTATTACACCAAAAAAGCCAAACACGAAACTACTGTGTGTGGTAAAAAAGTGAAAGATGTGGTGGCTTACACCGATTTTCCCATAACTCGTATAGATAATTCCAAAATTAATTCAATGTATGCCGAATATAGTCCAATGCAATTTAACGACTCTATTTTCTTTTTTGGTGGTGTGCGTGCTATTGATACTGTAATGGCCGATACGTCTTACGTGTTTAGTAATTATATTAATCGTATTTCAAAAGCGTATATTCGCGATAGTGTATGGGAATATATAGGACAAGAGGAATCTATTAACGATCCTTACGCTCATGTTGGAAATCTTACGTTTACTCGAAACGGTAAAACAGCCTATTTTAGTAAATGTATAGGCTATAATTGTGCTCTGTATAAAGCAAGTTTTAGTCCTAAAACAGCAAGTTTTTCGAATATAGAAAAATTGCCTGCAACAATAAATAAACCAGGGACTAGCAATACAACTCCTCATTTGGCGGTTACAGGTACCGGCGATATTCTGTTTTTCGCATCAAATGCTAAAGGTACTCGCGGTGGTATGGATATATGGTATTCGCGTATTAATGAAAATGGTTCATTCGAAAAACCTATAAATTGTGGTATCAATGTGAACACTGCCGGTGATGAGGTTACTCCATTTTATGATGCTCGTGATTCTTTGTTGTATTTTAGTAGTGAATGGCATACTAGTTTGGGAGGATTTGATATATTTTCGTCAAAAGGGAATTTAAAAACCGATAAATGGTCGGCTCCTGCAAATATTGGAACTCCTATGAATTCTAGTTATAATGATTTGTATTATCAATATTCTCGCGATTCATTAAGAGCATATTGGGTGTCGAACAGAACAGAGTCGGAACGACTGATAAGTAAAGCATATAGTAACGATATTTACTATCATCCTTTGGTTCGAAAATCGGTTGCCCGTATTACTGATTTGGTTCCTATTTATTTGTATTTTGATAACGATCATCCAGATCCGCGTTCGCGCGATACAATTACCGATAAAGATTATGAGTCATTGTATCAAGAGTTTATGGCTAAAAAAGAGGAATATGTTATTGAGTATACCAAAAATTCTCCTCCCGAACGCTATGATTATGACTTGAAAAACGTAGAAACTTTTTTTGCTGATTTGCAAAAAGAATACGAGCGATTATTTTTGTTTGCCCAACTTATGGAAATATTATTGAAAGACGGACAAGATATAATTGTTGTGTTTAAAGGTTATGCCAGCCCAGTTGGTAATACTGTATATAACGAAATTGTGGCAAAAAAACGAATTTCGTGTATTCAAAACTTTTTCTTCGAATTTCACGATGGGGTGTTGAATCAATACATGAAAAATGAACCTAAAAGTGGAGATGGTAGCTTAAAATATGGACATCAACCTATAGGTGAAATTAAGGTAGAAGACACATCTTATACAAGTGCAGGTGAGCAAGTAAGTGCTATTTCGGATCGTAAACAAAAATGGATGTCGGTATATAGTCCATCGGCTGCATACCAACGTAAAATCGAAATTGTAGCAGTTACTATTGAATACGAAGATGAATTATTTAATAAGATTCGAGCCGAAGTTGAAACACAGAAAAAAACTGTAGAAGATGACGGAACAAGTATTTATGAAATAGAATCTGAAGATGTGCGTTCACAAGAGGAAATAATACAAGAAAAATAATAACGCATTCAATAGAGATTACAGGAGGATTCTTCATGAAAAAAGTATTTTTTTTTCTCTGTATATATCTATTTTCATATAGTGGTTTTGCCCAACAATATGCTAATAGTTGGGTAAATTATGCTCAAAAATATTATAGAATTCCTATAACATCGGAAGGAATTTATAAAATTACCTATAACGATTTAGTGTCGTATGGCATATCGGTTGGTGATTTTGATCCTCGAAATTTACAAATAGTTCACAATGGTAAAGTGTTACCTTTGTTCGTAAGCGGCGAATCGGATTTTGTATTTAATGTTCAAGATTATTTTGAATTTTACGCTCCCGGACGAAATACAGGCTGGCTCGACACTGCTATGTATTTGAATCATAATCCATTGAATCCCGATTATAGTTTATATAACGATACGGCTTCATATTTTTTAACGTTTGCCAATACACTTACCAGTCCCCGATACGATACTACTCGAAATACTAATTATGGTTCGTATACAGCTCTCACATATTGTAAGCGAACAATTCGTCAGAATTATAATGCAGTTTATAATCCTTCGACGCATGCTCCCTATTTTTACGAAGGAGAGGGCTGGTGTGATAATTTTTTCAACATAGGTGATAAAAGCGAAAAAATACTTGCAACACCGCATTATGCAAGTACTGGAGGATCATATTCACTTAAGTTCGGATTTTGCGGATTCTCTGATACCCGACACGATGTATTTGTTGAAACTACTGCGGGCGTACCGTTGTTTGACACTACGTATTCTGGATATAATGCGGTACACAAAAATCTAACCTTATCTACACCGCTTGCGGCAACAACCGGAATACGATTTAAAAGTATAGCTGGATATGGAAAAGCTGCCGATAAAAACAGTGTTGCATATTTACAAATAACATATCCACACACCTACAATTTCGAAGCATCGAATCAGTTTACATTTACGGTTCCTGTTGTTCCCATAGGAAGTTTTCTTTTACTCGAAATTACTAATTTCGATGGAGGCACTGCTCCTGTATTATTTTGTCCCGAAACCAATAAACGTATAGTTGCAACTAAGTCTGGGTCGAAGTATCAGGTATTGTTGCCCAATCCGTATAAGGAAGTACAGTGTTATTTTGTAAACCCCGATGCATTTCAGAAGGTTCCTAAAATAGTAACGGTAAAAACTAAAAATACAACCGGAGCAGCATCAGTTTTTCACAATCTAAGCACTGCTGCCAATCAGGGTAATTTTGTAATTATAACACATGCATCCTTATGGACACAAGCAAATTCATATAGAGCATATCGTTCAAATTCGGGACATAGTGCTGTAATTGTTGATATTAATGAAATTTATAATCAGTTTGGATATGGTGTTTACAAGCATCCTATGGCAATACATAATTTTATTCAATATGCTACTCAAGCATGGGGAGTAAAAGCTGAAAATATTTTTTTAATAGGTAAAGGATATCAATTAGATCATTTTAGAAATAATG
>ENA-UOWE01003998-UOWE01003998.1-activated-sludge-metagenome-genome-assembly--contig:-NODE-3998-length-14566-cov-11.671766_pt1 | contig 14566 bp, 8 predicted proteins | sample MGYA00249841_ERZ761562 | MGnify/ENA primary metagenome ERZ761562 (study PRJEB28883, sample SAMN05720200) | activated sludge metagenome | isolation source: Anaerobic digester | place: Japan... | reverse complement strand
CCGCCTGGAGCGAGCTCGCAGGCGAGTTCTCCCGGGCTCTGGCGAAGGCCGCGCCGACGCCTGCCCTTCTCGACGCGTTCATCGCCGAGACGGGCGCCGCATCGGCGTCGAACGATCTCGCGAAAGCGGCGGCGGTGTATGACAGGCTCGTCCGGCGCGTCCGGTTCCTCTCGATCGGATGTCCCGCGGCCGGCGGGGTCGAGCCTGTCAAGATCGACGTCGCCCTGACGAAGCGGTACGGCAACTCCCTGGCGCGCGTCGCCCTGCTTCACTTCGCGCTCGAGCGCCTCGGCATCGACAGTCGCGTCGGATTCATGCAGGGCTGGGACGTCAGCGGAATCAACGCGGAGATTCCCAGTTTCGGCCAGGCGGTCGCGGCGATTCTCAGGCTGGAAATCGACGGCCGCACGTTCTATACCGCCTGCGATAATGACTATCTTCCGTTCGGCATGCTCGACACCGACGCCCAGGGGACGACGGCGTGCTTTCTGACGGCGTCGGGAACCGATTTCGCATTCGAGCGCATTCCCGAAGGCGGCGCCGCCAACCGCACGGAGCGCCACATCTTCGTCCAGGTCGGCGCGGACGGATCGATGGACGTGCGCGACGTGCGAACGGTTCATGGCCCCGGCCAGACGGCGCTTCGCGGCCTGAAAGCGGCCAAGGAGCAGGAACGGCAGAATTTCGCCGAGCAGATGGCCAAACGCGTGCATCCCAAGGCGAAGCTTTCCGGATATACCCTGTCGGACCTCGACGATCTGAACGCCCCGGTGACGCTGGTTCTGAACTACCGGATCACGGACGGCGCCATCCGGGCATCGGAGGATCTGATGGCATTCCGCAACCATTGGATCAGCTATAATTCCCGTTCCGCCGGCCTCGCGACGCGAACGTATCCGCTCGATTACTACGCCACCGAGGAGACCGTGAACACGGTCGTTTTCGAGCTTCCGGAGGGGTTCCGCTGGGTGCCCTGGAACCGCGGCTATACCTGGACCTGCGGATGTCTGTCGTATGAATCGACCCTCACTCACCACAGGCAGACCCTCCAGTTCACCGACCGGTTCAGGGTTTCGCGCAAGACGTACATGCCGGGAAACGATTACGCGCATTACCGGAACTGTCTGCAGACGATGGCTGAACTGGCGAAACAGTGGCTGATCATCGAGCGCAAGCCCTTCACGCAGCCCAACGGTCTCAACGGCCCCGTCGCCCCCGACCCGCAGGGCTGAGCCAGTCATGCCGGAAGCGATGTTCGCAGGGTTCCTGCCTGCGTTCGTCATCCTCGTCCTGCCCGTGATCTACGCCGGCGGCGAGACGACCGCCGTCTTCCTGCTCGAAATGGCGGCGGCCGGCCTGCTTCTCGGCCGGTTGCTCGGCATCGCCGGGCCTGAAGGCGCCGCACGGGCGGCATCCGGAGGGCCTGCGCGCCGATTCTGGCATCTCGTTTCTGTCTGGCTCGTCCTGATCGGCCTCTCCGTAGCCACATCCGAGAACGCGGCCGCGTCGTTTCCGGCCTTCCTGAAACTGCTCGCCCTCGTGATGCTGACCGCGGCGGCAGCCGGCGACGCGGGGCGTTCGGGATGGCTCGCCGGCATCTGCTTCTCCGCCGGGCTGGCGGGGCTGTTTCACGGTGCCCTGGCCCTCCAGGAATACGCGGAAGGGGCCCCGATGCCGCTCACATGGGCCGATCCCGCTCTGCGCGCCGTCATACGGACGAGGTGCGCCGGCATCTTCACCGACCCGAACGTGTTCGGCGCCTTCCTGGCCGCCCTGATCCCCTGGCAGATCTGCGGCCTCGCCCTCGCATCGGAGGAGTGGCGAAAGCACGAATCGAGACTCCAGGCGTTTTTCGGGGCGGCCCTGCTGACGACGGGCGTCGCCCTGCTGATGACCTTCAGCCGCGGCGCCTACCTGGCGGCGATCGCCGGAGTCGTCGTTTCGACGATCATCTGGAAGCCGTCGCCGAAAGGGCCATGGTCCGGCGCAGCCCGCATTCTTTCTATCGTCGCTCTTATATTGATTATCATATTTTTATCCGGCCCGTTCAAGTATCGATTCATCAGCATCGGCAACACAAAGGACATGACGTTCTCCCAGCGCACGTTGATCAACAAGGGCATCTACGCGGCGGCCGCGAGCGTTCCCTGGACCGGCTACGGTCTCCACACGTTTTCCCAGGTGTATCCGCGCTTCAGGTGCGTCGGCGGGGATTATCCCATGAACGCCCACAACGAGTTTCTCCAGACCTTCGTCGAGGCCGGGCCGCTCGCCGCGGCCCTGCTCGCGATTCTCAGCCTCATCCTCTGGTGGGTCGTCGCGAAGCGGGCAGTCTCGTCACCCCCTTCCTGGCCTGCCGGAGCGGCAGCCGGCTGCTGGGCGGTCTTTTTTCTCCACAACCTGAGCGGATTCTCCTCGCGAATGCTGCCGACATCAGCCTTTTTCGCCCTGGCCGTCGGCGCTCTCCTCGCCTCAGGCTCGACTTCCGGACAGCCTTCCGCTGAAACTGCGACGAACTCAACCGCGAAGGTTCGCCCGCTCGCCATCGCCCTGCTTCTGATATATCTTCTGCTCGCCGTCAGGGAAACACGGCATCAACAGCAGCTCGACGCCGCCTCTGCCGAACTCGCCGCCGGCGATATCCGCACGGCCGAGGCCCGGCTGGTCGACCTGAGAATGCAGCGGCCGTCCGATCCGATGGTCTGGGCGCTTTCCGCACGCGCCGCCGAAGCCCGCTCCGATGCGGAGGCCGCGCTCGGACATTACGCACGGGCCGTTGACATCAATCCCCGGGAAGCCTTGTTCTGGTCGGAACGGGCCCGTATCATCGCCGCCGCGTCCGCCACCGCCAACGCCCTTCCCCTGATACGGCACGCGATCGAGCTCGATCCGGCTTCCGAGCAGTTCAGGCTCGATGCCGCGCGACTGCTCCTGGCTCTGAACAGGCCGCAGGAAGCGCTGAACGAACTCGACGCCGCCCTTCGCACGTCGCCGGGCTTTCACGATGTCTACAGAATCTATCAGCAGGTCGAGGAGCTTCGCCGCCGGATCGTCGAAATGGAACGGCCGACTGCAGCTGAAGAGCCTTCCGTGGCGCCGGGATTTTCCCGATGAACGAGTCCTGCCCGCCGACGGCATCGGATGCCGGTTGGAACAGCCGCGCTTGGGCGATCTGGCTGGTCTTCATCTCGCTCTTGTTCGTCATGCAGTTTTTCGACACCGGCGGGCTCTCCGGCCGCGTGACGACCGAACGATTCACGCTCGACGGCCGAAGCTATCAGGGCCTGCTGTTTTCCCCCGGCGGCCCCATGAAGGAAGTGGTTCTCGCGGCTCATGGGACCAACTCCCATCGCGAGATCTTCATGCCCCTGGCCTGGGAGTGCATGAACCGGGGCGTCTCTCTGTTCGCGTTCGACTCCCCCACGGTTACGACGGATGAAGGCGTCCGCATCAGAAGCAGGGAACTGGAGTCGGCCTTGTCGACTCTCGGAGCAAGCCATACCGGGCCTCTCCCCTTTCATCTGGCGGGTCATTCCGACGGAGTCCCGCCGTCGCTGGCGTTCGCCGGAAGATCTCGAGCCGGCCCGCTCAGAAGCGTGTCGATCCTCGGCTCGTTCGCGACGGCCGATATGGCGCATCTCGCGACCATCTCGGCATTCGCCGGCACGCTCGACCAGGTGTTCCCCGTCTCCGAGATTCGGGAATCCCTGGACGAGCACGCCGCATCGCCGACGCCCCTTCGTCTCTCACGCCTGTCGGACCATTTCACCGAGCAGTACGATCCCGTCCTGATCACCGCGGTCGCAGACTTCATCGCCGGCACGAGTCGATCGCCATTCGCCTCGGCGCGAAGGGTTCTGGGATTCGCGCTTCTCGCCGTCATTGCCTTTCTCGGCGGAACCCGGGCCGCGGGCCGAAGTGCCGCGTTCAGGGCGTTCTTCGTCGGAGCGGCTCTGGCGCTCTGGCAGTTCGGAAGCCGCCTCGAATGGCCGCGCGGGCCTGCGGTTCTGGCGCTGCTCGGCATGCTCGCCGGGCCGCTTCCGGGAGGACCGTCTCTCAGATTCGTCACCGTTTTCTGGAGTCTCATGGCGATCAACGTCTCGGCGGCGTCCGCCTGGTTTCGCGATAATATATCTAGCGATATTATATGGTTGCCGCTCATGATGTTCTGGTATCTCTCCGCATGGGTCGTCAAGCTGACCCTGTTCGTCGTCTCCCTTGTTCGTCGGGCGGATCCGTTCGCCCTGGAAGCGATGCCGTCGCCCCTGCTGGTCGTCGCCATGCTGGCCCTGGCCGTCCCGAACCTGCCGGGCCTGCTGGGCAGAACGTTCCAATCCAGCGCCGCAAACTCGCACGACACCCGTCAGCGCACTCTTGCGCTCCTTCTCGTCTCGATCATGGCCGCGCTGTGGGTCGTCCGGTTTTTCCAGGGCTTCCTCCGTCTCGAAATCCTCGAATCGATGGCCGGCACCTACCTGCGGACCCTTCTCCTTCCAGCGCTCTGGTTGTTATGGAAGAGCATTTCTGCCCTTCGGGCATCAGCGGAATAATCAAGTCCAGAATATTGAGTCCCAGAGAATGAAACCGAACCGTTCGCCCTGAGCCTTTCGAAGGGCAAGAGCACTCGTGCGTAGACAGGCTCAGCACGAACGGGAATGTGAAGCGGGCTTTTGATATACGGAATCATGAATTCACCAGGGTGAAAAATCGCGAAATAATTTCGGCGGGTTTGCGTATCATTCCAGGTGAAGGATGAAACAACCGATGCCGAACGAATCGATCATGGACCTCTACCGCCGGAATCCGAAAGAAGGGTTCCGGCTGATCTACGGAGAGTTCGCGCCCCGCCTGAAAGCCTACCTGATGAGTTCGTTCGGCCTCGGGTCACAGGCCTCGGAAGATATCATTCACGACGCCCTCCTGCCCTGGGTCGAAACCCCCGCCAGGATGGCCGCGATCGACAACCCGACCGCCTACCTCTTCGCGTCCGTCCGTAACGGCGCGCTGCAGGCGAAACGGCGCCCGATGAGCCCGTTGGGCGACGAGGAACCGCAGCAAACCGCCGACCCCGACCCGACGACCGGCCTCGAGATCCGTCGGGCGCTGGCGAAACTTCTCGAGGAACAGCGCGAAGCGGTCGTCCTGCGCGTCTGGGGCGGATTGTCCCTCGCGGAACTGGCGCAACACCAAGGCGTCCCGCTGCAGACGGCCTCGTCCCGCTACCGGTATGGCCTCTCGAAACTGAAGGAGCTCCTGTCATGGGTGGAATGAACGATACCGATCCCTTCGCCGAATCCCTGCGCGGCAGGCTCCCCCTGCCGCCGGTTTCGGACGATCTGCTCGGCCGGCTCGAACGGCGAGCGGAATGGTCGCAACCGCGGCTTCAGCCCCTCATCGTCATCGGACTGACGCTGGCAGTTCTCGTCTGCCTGGTATTCTATACCTTATCATATTCTTCGACCGCCCCGTCCAGGCCACCGTCGTCCGGAGCGCTTCCGGCATCACTGCCGAACCCTCTCCCGGCGAACGTTCCTGTCGCGTACGCGACGCCGCCCGACGATGAGGTCGAAAGCGTGCTTTCCATCGTTTCGAAGCACCGTCTCGAACGCGAACCGGCCTTCAATTTCGTTTTCGATACGGTCGCGCCTCGCGGCGCAGACCGCCAGTTCCTTCTTTAATATAAACAAATATTATATCAGGAGGATTTCCCATGAAAAACGCACTGGTGGTTCTCGTATCGTTCCTGTTGATCGCTCATCCGCTTATCGCCAGGCCCGGCAATGATCCGAACGGCGCCGTTCGCTACCTGAACGCGATCGGGCATCTTCCGGCCGTTCCCAACGAGGTTCTCGACGAATTCGGCAAGATCGAGACCTTCGACGCTCTGGGCGCTCTCAGCACTGCATCAGCCCTGCTCCTGCGCGATCCGAAAGTCAAAAGCGCGATGGATCTTCTTCGCCTCGGCGCGGCCTGCCGGCAGTGCAATTTCACCCCAGACGACCGCCAGCATTTTTCCGACTACATCCCTCCCTACCGTCGTCTCCGCCAGCTTGCGCGGCTCGCCAGAGCCTGGGCCTGGCAGCAGGAAAAAGACGGCAGGCCCGAGGCCGCGTTTGACACGCTGACTTCGACCTTCATGCTCGGCCAGCATATCGAGGACAACGGCCTGATCATCAGCACCATGATCGGAATCGCCATCCGCAAAATCGCCGCGAACGCCCTCATCGAGTTCCGCTCGCGGCATCCCGAAGAGATCTGGAAAACCCGCCTGACGGATTTCTTCAAGCGCATCCCCAGCCCTGCCGCAGATATAAAGGCATCCGTCGAGTATGAGCGCACGGGGTTCATCAACACGCTCCGCGACGCCAAAACGAACCCGGAGCTCTTTCGCGACATCGGCATGGAACTGGATCTGCCCGCATCGGCAAGCGTCGCGGCAAAGCCCGACAAGACAAACGCCTGTCATGCGAACCTTCGTGTTCTCATGGGGGCGCTTGAAATGCTGCTCATGGATTATTCCCAGCCGCTTCCGGCAACGATTTCGGGAAATCTCCAGCCGAGTCTCGTCCAGCTCGGGTATCTGAAAACCCCCGCGACCTGCCCCGACGGCGGAACATACGACCTGACCGGTCTCGAGTCGGCATCCCCGCGCGCGACCTGTTCCCTGCACGGCAATCCCGACACTCCCCACGAAGCCGCGATCCGTACGGAAGATGAGAAGCGGGAACGAACGGCGGCGTATCTGATCAACCTGGCCGCAACACCCGATTTCGATCGCCTCGTGGAGGAATGTTCGAAGATGTATGACGAGCTGATCGCTGTCGATCCGAACGCCCCCGATGCCGAAGCGAAATTTGATGACATCCAGAAACGGGTCGAGTCGTCGGACAACATTTTCATCAGAAACGGCATTCCGAGCCTGAAAAAGGCCTCGTTCGAGGCGCAAACCCTCCAGGAGCTGATCGACCGGCTTCTCCGGTGATCCCCCCGCATCGTCCCCGATTCCGTCGCCTGCCGGCGAACCAGCTTCACTCCCATCGCCGGCAGGCGACGTGCATGTATTGAGTCCTGCAGGATGAAAACCACCCGTTCGCCCTGAGAATGTGGCTGTTCGTGCTTCGACAAGCTCAACACGAACGGAGACCCGAAGCTGGTTTTTGATATGCAGGATTCAATAGGCGCATTCGGCGCCCCTCTTCAACCCCGTGATTGCGCCGCCTCTATCCGAATGTGCTTTCACGTTGCGGAATACTGCCCCAATACAGAAGATTGTCAAAGATCGGTTTGAATGCTAGGATTGCCAGTTGAGGATTCATGGGGAGGATCGGTATTTTCCAATGGAACGGCTGCCAGTGGGAGAACTGGAATTTCTGCTTCCGGTTCTTGCCGCATGCCTCGTTGCGCTTCTTGTCTTCCGCGTGCTTCATCGTAGATGGCGCCAGGCTTCCGAAGAGCATCTCCGCAGCGAGTGGCAGAAAAAACGGGATCGCCTCATCGTCCTCATGAAAAATGAGACGCCGGCCCCAGAGCAACGAAAAGAGGCGGAAACCCTGATCGCGGCAATCCAGTCGGAAGAAGATCGCGTGCTTGCGGATAAGCCGTTGGCGACCGCCCTGATCAAAGGCAAGTTGTTGACCGGCGATTTTTCAAAAGCCGAAAAGCTTATCAAATCGTCGGCACAGCGCTATCCCGAGGCCGCCGTCCAGTGGCAGGATCTCGGAATCGACCTCATCGTCGCAAGAAAGGCCTCGGATTCCCAGTCGATCGAACAGCTCCACGATGCCTGCATCCGAAACCCCGCCCGGGAAGCCTGGGGGAAGCGTCTTCTCGCGGTGATGCTCGCCGGGCATCCGATTTCCCGGAACTCGGGACAGGCACTCTGGGAATACTACCGCGCCCATCGCGATTCCAGAGCTCTTCAGTTCCTGGGCGACTCGTACGACAAGAGGAAACTTTTCAACAGAGAATCGCTGCCCATCTTTCAAGCCCTCGCCGAAGTTGAAAAGGGAAAGGTCAAATGGCATTACGCCCTGGCGCGATGTCTGTATGAAACGGGTGACCAGGCGGGGGCCGGCAGGGCCCTCGAGCAGGTGCTGACGCTCGACCCGTCCTATCATCCCGCGTTCGAGTTCGCCCGCCGCCTCCGTCAGATGCAATCCCCGGCTCCCGGAACCTCGGCTCCCCCCCCTTCCCCCAGGCCGTCGCAGACGAGCCAGGATACTCCCGGCATCCCGGCCGGCGCACCTCCCCTCCCCGCAGGATCAGAAACGGCACATTTCCTCCCGCCGCGATATGTCCAGGTTGTCGAGGTCGGCCGCGGCGGCATGGGGACGGTCTACAGGGCCTTCGACGAGATTCTCGCCCGGGCCGTCGCGATCAAGACGCTCAACGAGAGTCTCGCTCAGACCGACCCCGAGCTCCACGAGCGATTCCTCAGCGAGTCGAGAATCCTCGCGACCATGGATCATCCGTCCATTCCCAAGGTTTTCGACGTCTCCGTTTCGCCGCCGATTTTCATCTCTTTCGAGTTCATCAAGGGGGAAAACCTCCGCACCCTCCTCGAAACGGGACCGCTCGCCCTCGATAAAGCGCTGAAAATCGGCAGTGAAGTCGCCGAAGGCCTTCAGCACGCCTTCGAACGCGGCGTTCTGCACCGGGACATCAAGCCGGAAAATATATTAATCGAAATAACAGGCCGCACCCGCATCGTCGATTTCGGTCTTGCTTCCAGCGCACGAAAGGTACAACTGACCCAGACCGGCGTCGTCGTCGGCACCCCATGGTATCTCGCCCCGGAACGCCTGCGCGGACAGCCGGCAACCCTGGCGAGCGAAATTTTCGCCTTCGGCGTGACGCTCTTCGAGATGGTCTGCGGCCGGCGCCCCTTCACCGGCGATGACGTCACCGTCATCCTGGTCCAGGATCCCCCCAAACCGCGCTCTCTGAGGCCTGACTGCCCGCCCCGTCTCGAGGTTCTCATGCTCGACTGCATCAGCAAGAATCCGAACAATCGCCCTTCCGATTTCAAGGAGATCAAAGCCGAACTCGAGGCTGCGACAAAGGACATATCCGGATGAAACTCGTGTTGAAGGATCAGAACGGCAACCTGCTGCACGCAAGTTCCATTACGCCGGCAACCGGCGACATCAAGATCGGTCGCACCGATTCCTGCCAGATCAGGCTCAATTCCCTGAACATTTCGAGAGAACATCTTCTCGTCCGCTGCGACGCGCAAGGCCAGGTCCTCATCCAAGACCTTCACAGCACCTTCGGAACACCCATCAACGGCATGAAAATCCAGCCGGGCATCTTCCTGCCATTCCAGCCCGGCTCGGTCGCCCAGCTGTCCCAGGACGTCTTCCTCTTTCTCGAGGCCGGCCCGGAGATCGGCATGACCGGCATCGCCGATCTGAAGTCCCCGGCGGGGGGAACCAGCGATCCGCCGGTGTTTCCCTTCTTCCTCAGCCGGAACGAGAACCTGGTCCGGGAAACCTTTCAGGACCTGCGTTTCAGGCTGCCCCCGGATGTCCAGAGCGAAGTGGATTCGACGGAAACGGTCATAAAAAGCCGCATGCGCGAGTTGAGCGCGGTTCTCGAAGTCAGCTTCGCCCTCAGCTCGATCACCAATTTCCAGCGCCTGCTTGAATATACGATCGATATGGCCCTCGAGGTCACCGGCGCCGAACGCGGCGGTCTCATTCTCTTCAACGAACAGCGGCAGATGTTCGAAATGGCCGTGTTGCGCAGACTGGGCACCGGCGAAATCGAGCAGGACATGAAGACCTCCGGAAGCCTTATCAGGCGCTGCTTTCAAACGGGCGAGACGGTGGTCATCCGCGACACGTCCACCGATCCGGCGGTCGCGGGAAACCAGAGCATCGTTCTCAACAAGATCCTGTCTCTCGCCGTGACGCCGCTGAAAATCCAGTCGGTGATCATCGGGGTACTGTATCTCGACAACCGGCTGTCGGCCAACACGTTCACAGACCGAGTGCAGGAGCTGCTGCGCGTGTTCGCGGCGCAGGCATCCCTCGCCATTCACAATTCACGACTTCTCTACCTCGCGACCACCGACGGGCTGACCGGTCTCCTGAATCACAAGCACTTCCTGAACCGTCTTCTCGAGGAGTTCTACCGGGTCAGGCGCCACGGTTCCACGCTTTCTCTTCTCATGCTGGACATCGACCATTTCAAGAGGTTCAACGATACCTACGGCCACATAGTCGGCGACAAGGTGCTGCGACACGTCGCCCAACTCCTTCGCGACAAGCTGCGCATCCATGATCTCGCCGCCAGATACGGAGGAGAGGAGTTCTCGATTCTCCTCCCCCAAACCGATCTCACGGGCGCATCCCACCTGGCCGACAAGCTGTTGTCGGCCATTTCATCCAACCCCCTCGTTCATGAGGGAAAACCGCTCGAAGTCACCATCAGCATCGGAGCCGCCGAATTCGATCCGAAGGGGATGGACAGGCCGTTGGTGCTTGTTAAAGCCGCCGACGCCGCCCTCTACGAGGCAAAAAAGCGCGGCAGAAACCAGGTCCGGCTCTACCCTATCGTCTGACTCGCCACCGAAGCGGCAATGCACCTGGGCTCCCGCTCCTCCCGTTTTCATCATCGCCAGGGAAAAGGGGTGCCGCATACCCGGGACCTTCGCGTCCTGCCCGCGTGCTCGAAGCAGGATGACGGATTTTTCATGTTTTCCTCGTATTCAGGGAGAGATGCACTTCTGCCGATAACTGATCCGTCGTATGACCAGAAAACGTCTCATCCTGCTGTTCGGACTCTGGCTGGCCGCCTCGGCGCTGCCGGCCGATGCCGCCATGGATTACGCCCTCGAAAACAAGCTTTCGGCGTCGATTTCGAACGCGGAAGGCCTGTATCAGGCGGGACAGTGGGACAAGGTCCTGACACTGGCCCGTCAGATCATGAAGGAAGCCCCGGCGGACCATCCGACACGTCAGCGAGCGTATGATCTGATCATTCTCGCCACCGACAGCCGCAGCCGTGAACAACTCGGCGAGCAGCAGGCGGCCACGACAAAGAAAAACAAACAGACTGCCGAACAACTCGTCGCCGAAGGCTCGAAGCTGATGGGCGAGAAGAAATTCGCTGAGGCCCTCGACAAGTTCAAGAACGCCGTCCGCAGTTACGGCGGCGACGCCGAAACGTGGTATATGCTCGGCTATGCGTTCCAGCGCACCGACAAGCCCTATGAGGCATACGGCGCCTACAAGCAGTGCTTCAAGCTCAACGACAAACATCCGCGTGCGCTGTTCCACCTCGCGGAGTTGGCTTTCTCATTCAAGAAATCGGCCGAGGCCGAAGATTTCGCCCGTCGCCTGATCGGCGAGATCGAAACGCAGCTCGACCAGCTGAACGGCCTGTTTTACGAACAGCGGGCGGCGAACCTCAACGACAAGGCGATCGCCACGGCGCGCAAGATCGCGGCCTACAAGCGCAACCTCGGCCAGGCTTCCTACATGCTGGGTCTGCTGACGGAAACCCGCGGCGCCCTTCCCGACGCCAAGACGGCCCTCGAACGCACCGTGAAGCTGAATCCGACCTCGATGGACGGTTACTACCACCTTGGAAAAGTGTATCTGCGGCTCGGCATTCTGCACCAGTCGACCGTCGCGTTCGAGCAGGCGATCCTGATCGGCGAGAACGCGCTCAAGGAGAACCGGGCGAAAGCGAAGAAACTGCTCGATGACGGCAAATCCGATGCTGCTGTCGAGGCGGAACTCCGCACGAAGGCGATGTCGGGCCGTCTCGCCCTGTGCTACTACGGGCTTGCCGTCGCCGAGCACCGGCGCGATGACGTGACGACGGCCCTCGAACAGATCGACAAGGCTCTCGAGCTGAAACCTGAATTCCTGCAGGCGCGGTTTGCCAGGGCCGTGTTCCTGGCCACGAAGCGGGAGTTCCAGTCGGCTCTGTACGAGATCCGTCAGGTTCTCAAGAACGCGCCGCCGAACAGCCCCGAGGCGAAGCGCGGTGTGCAGATGCTCAAGCTCCTGATGGATCAGTCCATGGCTGCAACGAAGCCGGAGCAGTTCGCCGCCCGCGCCGCCGAGAGCAAGACGATCGAACTCGACGTGCCGGTCAAGCACATGCAGGGGATCGGCGGCCGGAAGGCCGAACGGGACTGGGATAATATATTCCCAGTGATGTCAGAAATCCAGGGCCTGATCGACAAGGGCAACGTGCCGGAAGCGGTACGCCGGCTGATCCATCTCGGCATGGAGCATCCGGAAATCGCCGAGATTCACGCCGTTCTCGGCTTCTGCTACATGGAACAGAATCGTTGGGGCGACGCGGAAATCGCTTTCAAGAAAGCGCTGGCGATCAATCCGAACGAGGCCCAGAGTCTGTCGAGCCTGGCATATATAAACGCCATGCGCGGCACCCTCCTCGACAAAGCGCTCGAGATGGCGAACAAGGCGGTCACCCTCGACGGAAACCGGGCTGCATTCCGACACACGCTGGGCTGGGTCTATTTCAAGCAGGGCGAACTCGACAAGGCGATCTCCGAGCTGAACAAGGCCCTCGAACTCGATCCGAACTATATCCTCGCGAGATACAACCTCGGCCTCGCCCAGTATCTCTCGGGCACGTTCGAGATGGCGCTCGTCTCGTTCGACACCGTGCTCGCGAAAAAGCCCGGCCACGTGAAAGCAGGATTGTTCAAGGCTCTGACACTTGCCAAGCTGAAAAAGGTTCCCGAATCGCTGGCACTGCTCGAAAAGCTGAAGAAGGACCTTCCTGAAAAGGAAACGCTCGTCAAGGTTGTTTCGACGCTGCACGACAAGCTCAAGCTCGCCGAAGAGCGGAACACCGACCTGCCGATTCCCGAGATGAAATCGCACGCCCCCATCGCGAAGCTGCTGGCCCAGGCCCGCACGTATCGCAGCAAGGGCCTCGTGAACCATGCTAAGGAGCTGTATCTCGAGTGTCAGCGGCTCGCGCCGCGCGAGTTCGAGCCCTGGTATGAGATGGGCGACATGTATGCCCGGGCCGGCCTCACGAACCCGGCCCTGCGGGCGTGGGAAAAGGCTCTCGAGCTCAATCCGAACTCGTACGATCTCCAGTTCAACATGGGGCGCATGCAGTATCGCCTCCAGAAGCGGGACAAGGCCCGCCAGGCGTTCGTGAACGCCCAGTCACTCAAGCCGGCCGATCCCGAGCCTCATTATTATCTCGGCCTGATGGCCTACGAAGACAAGCGGTTCGAATCGGCCGAAAGCTACTCCCTCGCTGCCCTGCGCCTGAAGCCGCGCCACTACAAGGCAATGGCGCTGCTGGGCATGGCCCGCATCAGGCTCGGCCGATATCTGCCGGCCCGGGACGCCTACGAGATGCTGTATGCGAAAGCCCCGACCGATTCGCCGATCAGGCGCCACGCCCGCAAGAAGTTGTGGGAGCTCACACGGCTTCTCGCCCCTGAAAAGGGGCCGTCGTATGCCAACGTGAAGCAGGTTCAGGAGCAGATCCAGCGCCGGATCGAGGGCGCCGATCGGTCGCAGAGCGTGTCGCCGGCGGCCGCCGGCAAACCGGTTCCGGAATACGGCAAGACGATGACGACCGACGAAAAGTTGTGGGTGCTCAAACGGCTCGAGCAGTTCCCGGTCATCGCCCGCCAGGCGCCGTACTCGTACGGGCCGGGGACGACGGGATCGGCTCTCAGCAACGAAGAAAAGCTGTGGGTGCTCAAGAGACTCGAAGGGTTGAAGTCGGCGAAACAGCAGTTTGCGCCGCTCCCGCCCCCTCCCGTCACGTCTAAATACAAGCTGCATGAGGCTCCAAAGCCAGTGCGCCCCGAAGATCCGTCGGATGCGGACACACTGGCCGGGCTCGAAGCAGCCGAGAAGGGCTTCATGAGCGAAGCGCTCGACCGCTTCGAAAAGGCGCGCACGGCATCGCCGAAGAATCTCGAAGTGCTGATGAACCTCGGTTTCCTGCACACCCTGCTCGGCAACTTCAAGAACGCGTTCGAGGCGTTCTCGCAGGCGGCTCTCCAGCATCCGAAGAATCCCGCGCCGAAGCTCGCGCTGGGCAACCTGTACTGGCTTGGAGGCAAGGGTCCCGAAGCGGTCGCGCAGTGGAAAGGCATGATCGGCAAGGTCGCGCTCGACCCGAAGTTCAGCTTTATCAACCGTTCGGAAAAGGTCTGGAAGCGTGTTCTCGACACCAACCCGACCGACCCGGACGCGCACTCGAACCTCGGCATCGTCTACCTGTTCTCGCAGCGCTATACGGATGCGATCGCCGAGTTCCAGAGCGTGCTGACCATCGCGCCGGCACGTCAGGAGCACTCGTTTTACCAGGCGATGGCATGGACGATCATGTATTGCGGCAACAATAAAACAGCGACGAAGAAGGAAGCGAAGTCCGTGCTCGTACAGCTCGAGACGCAGGCGCCGCCCTTCCCGCACTCGCGCCTGCTCCGGCAGTATCTGGAGACGCTATGACCCGGTTCCGCACAAACTCAGTTATCATAATCGTTCTGCTGATCCAGCTCGCCCAGGTTTTTCCGGTTTCGGCTGAACTGCAGGTCCTGAGCCTT
>ENA-UOWE01003991-UOWE01003991.1-activated-sludge-metagenome-genome-assembly--contig:-NODE-3991-length-14598-cov-3.946366_pt1 | contig 14598 bp, 12 predicted proteins | sample MGYA00249841_ERZ761562 | MGnify/ENA primary metagenome ERZ761562 (study PRJEB28883, sample SAMN05720200) | activated sludge metagenome | isolation source: Anaerobic digester | place: Japan... | reverse complement strand
GCCGCCCAATGCGACCAACTGGCTGGGCACGGACAATCTCGGCCGGGATACGCTCTCCCGGCTGATGGTCGGCACGCAGGTGGTGCTGCTGAAGACGCGCGTACCTGTGGGTGAACGGACGATCGCCCTGCCGTTGGGCGTGGCCGTCTGGGGCGTCCTGGTCTCGCTGGCTCTGGGCACGCTGCTGGGGCAGGTGGCCGGCTATCGGCGCGGACGCTGGGATCAGGGCATCATGCAGCTACTCGATGCCTTTGTCGCCTTCCCCAGCATCGTTCTCTACCTGGTCATCATCGCCGCGCTCGGCCGCGGCGATCTGGTGGTCATCTTCGCCATTGCCCTCACCGGCGCGCCGGGCGTGGCCCGCCTGGCGCGCAGCCTGACGCTTGACATCAGCACGCGCGACTACGTTCGCGCGGCGGAGACGCGCGGCGAGAACCTCTGGTACATCCTGTTCCGGGAGATTCTGCCCAACGCGCGCGGCCCCCTGCTGGTCGACGCGATGTTGCGGGTCGGCTATGCCGTGTTTGCCATCGGTACCCTGGGCTTTCTGGGGCTGGGGCTGCCGCCGCCAGACCCCGACTGGGGCTCGATGGTCAACGAGGCGCGGCGCTTCATGTTCTCGTCCGCCTGGGGCGTCGTCTGGCCGTCGCTGGCCATTGCTTCGCTCGTCGTCGGCCTTAGCCTGTTGGCCGACGGCCTGCGTGAGGAACTGAACCGCTATCAGCGCTGAGCGAAAGGAACCTACCGTGTCAACCGTGCCCGTCCTGACAGTCGAGAATCTCGCCGTCGCTTACCAGACGCGTGGCGGCGACGTGCAGGCCATCCGCGACATCTCTTTCGAGATCGCCCGTGCCCAGACCTTTGGCCTGGTGGGGGAGTCGGGTTGCGGTAAATCTACGACGGCATGGGCTATCCTCAACTTTCTGGGGCCAAATGGCGCTGTCAAGCGTGGGCGCATCCAGTTTCAAGGACAAGACTTGCTGGGTCGCACGGCCGAAGAACTGCGACGGCTGCGCGGTGACCAGATCGCCATGGTCTACCAGGACCCCATGCAGGCGCTCAACCCCTCTGTGCGCATAGGCGAGCAGATGAAGGAGGTGTTGACCGTCCATCGCGGCCTGAGCGACGTGGCGGCCACGCGGCGCTGCGTCGCCATGCTGGAACGGGTCTACATGCCCGATCCAGAGGACATTCTGCGGCGCTACCCGCACCAACTCTCTGGCGGCCAGCAACAACGCGTTGTCATCGCCACGGCCCTGCTCAATAACCCGGCGCTGCTCATCATGGACGAGCCGACGACGGCGCTGGACGTAACCGTCGAAGCGGCCGTGCTCGACCTCATCGCCGAACTGCGACGCGACTTCGACACGGCCATCCTGCTCATCACCCACAACCTGGGCGTCATCGCCCGCACGTGCGACCAGGTGGGTGTGATGTATGCCGGTGAACTGGTCGAGCGGGCTGCTGTGGCCGACCTCTTCGCCGACCCGCAGCACCCCTACACGCAGGGGTTGTTGCGGGCACTGCCGCGCCTGGGGGCCGACAAGGCCGACAGCGTGCTCTACCCCATCCGCGGCCGCGTGCCGCTGCCCGGCAACAGGCCATCCGGCTGTCTCTTCGCTCCGCGCTGCGACTATGCCCAGGAGCTTTGCCGCGCAGAGCGGCCAGCGTTGCGCCTGTTGCCCAACGGGGCGTGGGTGCGCTGTCACTTTGCCGAGGAAATCGATCCGGCTGCCTGGGTCCCCCGCGATGACTTCGTACCGCCCCGGCCGCAGCCGGCCGCGAGCGACAGCCCACCCATCCTGACGGCCAACGGCCTGAAGAAGTATTACTCGCTGCCGGGCAACTCGCTGCGCGATATCCTCGGTCTGGGCGAAAAGCGCTTCGTCCACGCTCTGGAGAACGCCACATTTGCCGTCCTTCGGGGCACAACGCTGGGCGTCGTCGGCGAGTCCGGCAGCGGCAAGAGTACGCTGGTGAAGACGCTCATTGGCCTGGAGGCCAGCAGCGGTGGCGAAGCGTCGTTTCTGGGCTTCGACCTGACCGGTGACCTCTCTGGCCGCGATACCGCGCTCATCCGCGAGCTGCAAATGGTCTTTCAGAACCCCGACGCGACGATGAACCCAGCGTACACGGTGGGTTACCAACTGGCGCGGCCGATGCGTCGCCTGGGTATTGTGCCCCGCAGCCAGATCCGCGCTGAGGTCGTTCGCCTGCTGGAGTCGGTGCGGTTGGGCGAGAACTATCTGGATCGCTTGCCGCGCCAGTTGAGCGGCGGCGAAAAACAGCGCATTGGCATCGCCCGCGCGCTGGCCAGCCGGCCGGAACTGGTGCTGTGTGATGAGCCGGTCAGCGCGTTGGATGTCTCTGTGCAGGCGGCGCTGTTGAATCTGCTGCTCGACGTGCAGCGCGAGTATGGCACGACCCTCATTTTTATCGCCCACGATCTCAGCGCTGTGCGCTACATTTCCGATCAGGTGGCCGTGATGTACCTGGGCGAGATCGTCGATATCGGCCCGGCCGAGGCCATCTTCGCGCCCCCCTACCACCCCTACACGGAGGCGCTACTATCGGCCATCCCCAGCCCCGACCCCCTGGCGCGGCAGCAGCGCATCCGCCTGGCCGGGCCTGTACCCAGCGCCGTCAACCCGCCTGGCGGTTGCCGCTTCCACACGCGTTGCCCGCGCCGTGAGCTATTGCCCGACGGCGGGCGCATCTGTGCCACGGACATCCCGCCCTGGCGAGACGCGGACGACGGCCACCGTATTCTTTGCCACATTCCCCTGGAGACGCTGCGCGCACTCCCGCCAGTGGGGGCCGCGCCCACAGCCACATCAGATTAAGGCCCACTAAGGCCCACCGCGTCCGCGCCGCGTAGATGCGCTGGATAGCCCTTGCGAGGTGACTGCGTATGCTCGTCCGAGACTGTATGACCCGCCACCCAATCATGGCCCCGCCGACGATGTTGGCCACCGAGGCGCAACATCTCATGCACGAGAACGATATCCGCCATCTGCCCGTCGTTGGCGACGGCAAGCGGCTGCTCGGCCTGGTAGACCGCATGAGCTTCGCGCTAGACCCTGGCGCGCTGCCCAGTCTTGACCTGTGGGAAATCACCCGCCATCTGTCGCGCCTGTCGGTCATGGATGTCATGACGCCGGCCGATAGCGTGGCCACCATCCCCCCTGACCACAGCGTGGAGCGCGCAGCGCGCTACATGACCGAGCACGGGCTGAGTTGCCTGCCGGTGGTGGAGGAGGAGGCTGTCGTTGGCCTGCTGACGAAGGCGGATTTGCTCAACGCCTTTCAGGTGCTGTTGGGGTTGCCGGCGGAAGGCGTGCGCGTGACCATGCGCATGCCCGACCAGCCGGGCGAGTTCGCCAAGCTGACGGCTGTCCTCGGCCGGCAGTCCTGGGGGGTGATGGGTATGGGCACTTTCCCAACGCCGCGCCGCGAAGGCTTCTACGACGCCGTGGTCAAAATCTGTGGCGTCGGGGTAGACGAGGTCCTTGCGGTTCTGAGCCAGGTTACCGGCCAGGAAGTGGTTGACATCCGCGAAGTGGTTTAGGCTCGCGCCGGCCACAGAGCTGCCGGCCGCCAACGGCCCGGTAGGAGGCAAAAAAAGACCCCGGAAGCTGCTGGACTGCCGGGGTCGTGTTTTGGACGGGTTTGGAGGGATGGAGGAGGACACGAAATGCTGGCGAGAAGACTTGTTGGCATTCCTCCAAGCAACGTCCAAAAGGGATAAACGCTAAGGGGTAGGCATTTGCCGCGGCTGGCCCAGCTCGAGCGGTGTCGCGGCCATATCCTGAATCTCGCCCTGCAAGCGCCGGCCGAGAGCGATGAGCGCGCCGCCGGTGAGCACCAGCGTGTTGCGGTAGGCGGCGCGCAGTGGGTGGCGTGGACGGGCCGGTGTCAACGGATAGGCATCGGCCATCGCCCGGGCGAACGCGCGGCTCTCGTTGAGCTTCTGTTCGGCATCATACCAATTGGCGTTCATGTCACTCTCCTTTCGCCCGGCCGGGCGAGATGAGTTCTCTGGTCTCGGTTCGTGCCAGGAACGAGGCCAGGGCCGATAGCGTGTCATCGACGCGGTCGCTGTTCAGGTGGTAGCACTTAGCGCCGTTGCAGCGCCGCTCATGGAGAAAGCCGGCGGCGGTCAGTTGTTGCAAGTGGCGCGAGGCGGCCGACTGGCTCATGTCGAGCAGCTGTATGATGTCGGCCGAACGCGCCTCGCCGGTATCGACGATCAGCCGCAGGATATTGAGACGCGAGTCGTCGGCCAGCGCGTTGAGCCGCACCAGCAGCTCGGCCCGCGTCAGTTCCGGAGCCATCTCGCCGGCGTCTTGCGGCTGGCGCGCGCCGAAGAGAATCCACGTCCGATCCTCGCCCCGGATTTTGGCCGTGTAGGGACCGATGTGGGCCGAGGGCACAAAGACAAGGCGTTCGGCATCGTCGAGTTCATCGCACCACTTGTCGTCTTTGCGCAAAGGCCGGCCGACGATGTACTCGGCCGCCGCAGCCCGATCCATGCTGCTCAGGTCGATGCTATCAAAGGCGCGCACAGCCTTTTGCAACATCGGTCGCACCCGTTCCCACTCGACGGCCAGGTACTTGTACCACATGGCCCGCAGGTGGCCGACCACCAGCCCTTGCAGGGCAGGCGGGTCGAGCAGATAGGTGTAAGCGCGGCGCTCGATCTCCAGAATGAAATGGTCGCCGAAGCCCCGCCGCAGAAAGGCCATGAACGTATTGAGGTCGGCCAACACTTCTTCCGGCGTGAGCTGTCTGTCGTCTGCCAGCGGCATCATCCGCAAGTAGGCCGACAGAACCTTGTCGCGCAGGTGGATCGCTGGAACGGTGGCCAGGTGCTCGATGTAGGCCGGGAAGCTCGGGTAGGCGGCGCGCGGCCGGGTAGCATAGTAGAGGCCGTTCATCACTAGCAAGTTGGTGTCCCGCTCCTCGGCCGACATGCTGGCGTGGGTGCGGTAGACCCACTCGTCGTAACCGGATACGTCCTCCGCGTGCGCGAGCAGGGTCAGTGTGTGCTGGATGTTCTGCACCGGCTCCAGGGCAACGCCGACGTTCGTTTCCAGAGTCGGCAGGGGGAGGTCGCTGGTGGCAATGGGCATCGCAGTCTTCCTTATTGTGTCTAGCTATTTACCCTATTACCCGCATTTACGGGTAATGTGGGCAGTATAATCGCCAAACCAGCGCCTGTCAAGAGGCAATTTGCGTATTATGCGATTTGCCGCATAAATGGGTTAGATGAGGCCCAATGCCCGCGCGCCTGAGGTGACTTTGGCAAAACCCTGGGCCAGGCAAGTGGTCGCGTGGTTCCTGGGCACTTCGCGGGTACAATACGGATGTTGACTGTGGGGCGGCCCAAGCCCCGCCAACACGCGGAACCTGCGGCGCCCTTGCGCGTATAGTGTGCAGCGGCGGCGCGCACAGGAGAGAAGTATTCATGACCCAACCGGTTCTTGAAGCCAACCACTTATCGCGCACCTTCGGCGACTTCGTAGCCGTCGATGACGTGACTTTTTCCCTCCAGCCAGGCGAAATTGTCGGGTTCCTCGGCCCCAACGGCGCGGGCAAGACGACGACCATCAAGATGTTGACGGGCCTTCTGGGGCCGTCGGCCGGCTCGGCCCGCGTAGCCGGCCACGACATCGTCACCGAGCCGCTGGAGGCTAAGGCGCGCATCGGGTATGTGCCCGATACGCCCAATCTCTATGGCAAGCTGAAGGCCAGCGAGTATCTGCGCTTCGTCGGCCAGCTCTATAAGGTGCCACCTGCGCGGGTTGAGGAGCGTATGCGGCCGATGCTGGATATGTTTGATCTGACCGATGTGGCCGGCAACTACCTTGATACTTTCAGCCACGGCATGCAGCAGAAAGTGGCCATCACTGGCGCGTTCCTCCACGATCCGCAGATCGTCTTCATGGACGAGCCGACGGTCGGCCTAGACCCGCGCTCGGCCCGGCTGATTAAGGACCTGATGATCCGCAACCGCGACCGCGGCCGGACGATCTTTTTCTCCACCCACATTTTGGAGATCGCCCAGACGATGTGCGATCGGGTGATTATCATCAATAAGGGGCGCATCGTGGCCGATGCCCGCGTGGACGACTTGCGAGCCATGCGCGGCGAGCAGACGTTGGAGGACATCTTCCTGGAGCTGACCGGCGGCATGGACGTGGACGACATGGTCAAGGAGTTGGGCGATGTGGCCTGATGTCCTGTTGCTCATGCAACTTTATTGGCGGCTTGACCGGCGCGACGTGACCCGTGTACGCGGCTGGCGGCGGGTGGGTATGATCGTCGGCCTGATCGCCTTTGTGTTCATCGGCGCGTTCTCGGCCGCGGCCGGCTATGGCCTGTCGTTTCTGACCCGGCCGGAGTCGCCGGTGCAGCTCGCTCCAGGCACTGTCCCCGGTATATTGCTGACACTGGTCCTTTTCGGTGTGCTTTTTACCGGTCTGAACCAGGCCATGCGTGCCCTGTTTCTCAGCGGCGACTTGGACCAATTGGTGGTCGCCCCGATTCAGACGCGGGCGATCATGATCGCCAAGCTGCTCAGCCGCTTGCCAGGCAACATCGCCCTGCTGTTGATCATGGCCGTACCGGCCTTTGTCGCCTATGGCATCGGCGTTGGCGCGGGCGTCATCTATTATTTGTTGGGGCTGCTGCTATTGCTGCTGGCGCCGTTGTTTGGGCTGGCCATTGGTACGCTGATTTCAATGCTGCTAGTGCGCTGGCTGCCCGTCAACCGGCTCAACGAGATGCTGACGGCGACCTACGCCCTGCTGGGCATCTTCATTGCCATTTTGGCCCAGTTGCCGCGCTTCTTTTTCGTCAACGAGGAAACGTCAATCCAGACGCTGGAAGCGGCCGGCGAAATGATCACCCGCGTGCAAAGTTTGCCTTTGCCGACGCTTCTGGCCGGGCGCGGGCTGATGGCTATCGACGCGTTCCAGTTCGATGGGCCGGGGCTGCTGGGCGTGTTGGCCTATCTGCTGCTAACGCTGGGCTTCTTCCTGGCGGTGGTGTTCGGTGGCGAGCGCATGTATTTATCCGGCTGGCTTAAGGCCCAAAGCGCGGGCAGCAAGCGGCGCGGGCTGGAAGAGCGCGACAATGTCTTTGGCGGCCGTTCGCTGGCCGTGGCCCTCGGTATCAAGGACTGGCTGTTGCGCGTCCGCGACCCACGGCAGTTGGTCACCCTGCTGGGTGGTAGCTTTATCGCCATCTTTGTCAGCGCGCTGGCGCTTTTCAATAGCAATGGCGGCCAGGGTAGCCTGTTGGATTTCTCCGTATCGGGCGAGTTACAAGCCCCTGGGGGTTGGGCGGCGCTGACAGCGGCATTCCAGCCTGGAGTCATCATGTCGGCGTGGAGCCTCTTCGCCGCCTATGTGATGCTCTCGACCCCGGCCCAGGGCGCGCTGCCGCTAGAGCGACAGTCTTTCTCGCTGCTAAAGGCCGCGCCCTTGCGCCCGGCCGAGGTCTGGCGGGCCAAGACGTGGAGCGTCGCGCTTCCGGCAGGCGTCGTCTTTGGGCTTATTCTGACCGTGGCTCGCTTCGTCTTTCCATTCAGTCTCGTCTGGATGCCCTATGCGCTGATCGTCGGCGTCCTGATGACAATAGCCCTGGTCATGCTCAGCGTGTCTGTCGGCTTTCGCTTTGCCAACCTCGACTGGAAAGACCCACGGCGGATGACCACCAGCGGTGGCGGGTGGGTGGGGCTATTGCTGACCCTGGTCTATGGCGTGCCGGCCATCATCGTCGCCGTCGCGCCATTTGCCCTGGCACAACTTTGGCCCCAGTGGGGTGTGCTGCTGGGACTCGCCGGGATAACGGTTCTGGCGCTGGGTACCTGGTTCTGGGCGCGGCAAATGGCCCGCTGGGCCGAGCGCTCCTGGGAGCTGCTGCCCGCCTAAGGGGATAGGGACTGGATTTTGAGAGTCAGGGAAGAACGATATCTTTCCGCACCCAGAACCTAACCCCTATCCCCTAGCAAGAGCGGCCGGTCGCGCATGACATGCTCGACTAGCACCGCCAGCAGATCGCGCCGCTTGCAAAAGAGCACCAGTTCGCGCGCTTTGGCTGCCTGGCCTTCGCCGGGCAGGTCTTCGTAATCGATCTCCAGCTCAAAGCACAGGTCTTGCAGTTCGGACAGGCTATAGCCCTTGTCCAGCGCGTCGCGGAGCGTCTTCAGGTTCACTTCGGCCGGGGCCAGAGGCTGGCTGTTGACTGTCAACGCCACGGCCCCACGCGGCGCGGCCACCGTCTGACCGCCATCGTTGCCGCCGGCCGCTTCTGTTCGCAGGCGCGCCGAGCCAATCCAGTCCATCTCCTGATAGACCGTCACGATGATGCTCAACGGCCCGGCGTGGCGCGGCGTCAGTTGGAAGTAGACCGTCGGCCCATCCTGGCCAGGCAAGACGCGCACCGGCCGCGTGTCGCCGCCGAGGATGTCGCATTCGGGCGCGGCAATCTGGATGCGCATGGCCAGAAAGGCCGCTCCAGATGGCAAGATCGCGGCGAACGAGGCGCTTTCCTGCAACGATAGATCGGCAATGTCCAGCGCGGGCGACGCCAGTTGTCTGACAGACGCGGCCAGATCGAAGGGGATACCGACGGTCACCTGTGGCGGCGCGGCCGTATCGAGTCGAAGCGTCAGGACAGGGCTGGGCACGCCCGGCGCGGGCGGAATGGGCGCGGGCTGAACGGGTAGTGGGGGCGCAGGTAGAGGCTCCGCGCCCGTGCCGGAGAGGAGGTCTTCCAGTCCACCGGGGATCTCCCCGACGGCGCTATCAGGCAGGCTTTCGGGTTTGGCGCTCTCCGGCGGCTCTGCCTGTGCCCCGCTTTGGCCGCGCCGCCACGAGAAGAGAATTGTGTAGCCGTCGGCAGCCAGGATGTCGCCCGCAGCGACACGGCTCAAGCCCTGGTAAGCGAGCGCTTGCACCAGTCTGGCCATGTCCGCGTAGAGTGCCTCGGCTGCCGGTGGGTGCTGCTGGCTATAAAGCGGGGTGACCGCCAGGGCCTGCTGCGTCATGTCCAGATGCGCATTGAGACGAGCCACCTCGGCCGACGCGGCGCTCCAGGCGGCCAGTGCTGTGCCCAGCGCGTTCGCTTCCATTTGGCCGGCGGGCAGACCTATTTTGGTCAGGACAGCGGCGATAGCGGTGATACCGGCGGCGGCATCTTCGCCATAGCGATTGAGCGCCGTCGCCGTTTCCGGGTCGCGGCCGAACTGCGTCAGGACTGGTAATAGGTCGAAGTCAGAGGGCAGGGCCGCGCTCAGGCAGGCAACAAAGGCAACAACTCCCGGCGCAAGTGAGGCGGCCAACTGCTGCTCATAGGGCGCGAAGTCATATCCGCCTAAAGCAGTCAGGTCGGCGCGTCTGGCGTAGTCGGCAACCAGTGTATGGGATAGGTCAACAGCAAGATTCCACAGCGCCGGGGCATCCAGCTCGGTCATGGGCCACTCCGCGCCGCCGGCGACAGGAGGCCGGCGTGCTGAGCGCCAGTATAAACCAAACGCGCGTCTCTACGCCAGATTTGTGCCCGCGCTTACTGCTTCGTCAGGCGTAGACCGGTCAGCGCCGCGCCGCAGACGGCTCCGCCCGCGCTTAGAAGTCCCTGAAACGCGAAGGGGCCGGCCACAAAGCCCTCCGCCCAGCCGTTCGGCACAAGACCGCTTAACAGAACCAGGGCCAATACCAGGCCGCCGACCAACCCGTAGAGTGACCCCATAAGCACGATGAGTGGCTGCGAGACTGTGGGTCGCATGGCGACCCGGCTATCGGTAGTTTCCCGCTTCATCCCAAAGCACCTCCTCATGGCCAGGCGCGCCTGGCCAACGTGACGGCACGGCCAATGTGCCGCTCCTGATTACCGCCGTGACCGGGCCATTAGCCCGCCAATGAACAGACCGACCACTGCGCCGATGATCTGCAAACTCAGGCCGAGACCGCCGAAGGCCGACGAGCCTTCGGGCATGTAGGCAGCCGCCAGAGAGGCAACGGCCGTGCCCAGTATTAAGCCCAGGACCGCGCCCAGAATCGGGGCGATCCAGCGATGCGTGCGCGTCGGGGCGGTGGTAGTGGTGGGGGTTGGTAATCGACTGCGTTCGTCTGTACGAGCCATAGCACTTCCTCCGGTGGTGACCATATCTGCTCTCGCGTTCACCGTAAATACAGGATAATAGACGCATGGAGCGCCGGCTATATACCGGGGTATAATCCACGGATATAGACGGCGATAGATTCCGCAGGCTCGGCGGGCCAGGGCCGTCGGCCGCGGTCGAGACGGGTCGGAGGATGGCGATGACAAGACAATCGCGGTCGATTTGGTGGAACGGGCGCATGGTTGTGCTGGCGGTCGTCCTGGTGGGAACGCTCGTTGTGCTCGGAGCTACCGGCAGCGTCCAGGGGCAGGGGCCGACGCGCCTGGTGCCCATCGGCGCAGGCTATGAGGCCGACACGCTGGAATTATTCGCTGCGCAGGCGGCCGCCCATGACAGCGATGGCGTCGTGACGATTCGGGTGTTGCCCATTACCTATCACGTGCGGCCGGACGCCATCCTGCCCCCTATTCGCCGTGAGAACCTGGAGTTGGCAGGCGAGCGCGCCGAACAGATTCGCGAGGCTTGCCAGGCGGTTGCCGCCGCCGGGCAGACATGTGCCGCCACCGTCGTTGATATCCAGATTCGACCCGACGCGCTGGCCCCTGAGCGCGTAGCTCAACTCGGCCCGGAGGTCGATGGCTTCTACATTCTCGGCGGCGACCAGACGGTAGGGATGCAGGTGGTGGCCAACACGCCGACCGAGGCCGCGCTGGCGGCTGGGTTTGCCGCGGGCGCGGCCGTCGGCGGCAATAGCGCCGGCGCGGCGGTCATCTCTCGCTACATGATCGGCGGCTACGCCGGCGACAACTCCGCCTGGGATGGTCTGCATCAGGGCGCGCTCGATCTGTGGTACGGTCCGGACAGCAGCGAGCGGCGCGGGCTGATATTCGGGCTGCCGGAGGCCGTCATCGACCAGCATGTGCTAGAGCGCGGCCGGACGGCCAGGCTTTTGCAAGCGATGGTAGCCAAGCCGGACGACAAGCTCGCCGTGGGCTTCGACTGGGGCACGGCGGGAGTCATCGACGAAAGCCTGCTGGTCCACGACATCACCGGTTGGTACGCGGCCATCGCCCTCGACGGCGAGACCTATGGCGCGGCGGCCGATGCCAGCTACGTGGGCGACGACCCGGCCATTCTGGCGATCCACGACGTGGCCTATCACGTTCTGCCGCCCGGCCCCTACGGCTATGACCTGACGGCGCTTTTGCCGCTGGTCGACGGCGTGGCCCAGCCGGCGCCCGACATCAGCGGCCGGAACTTCGACGTTTTACTGCCAGAGGAGGGGGCCGGCGCGCTGTTTGTCTCCGGCGACCTGAGCGCGGCGACCCGTGGCGCGGTGATGACCGAATTCGTGGCCGCGGCCAACGCCGCCGGCGGGCCGACCATTGTCCTTTCGGCCGGGCCGCGCCAACGCGCCGCCGAGGGCTGGGGGCGCTTCTGGCGCAACCGGCTGCGCAATATGGGTCTGGCTGAACGCCCCACCATCATCACTCTGACGCCGGCGACCAACCAGACGGCGCTGGCGGCGCGCCTGGCCGGCGCTGGCGCGATCTTTTTCACCGGCAACGACGCCGTGCTCATGGCCGACCTCGTTGCGGCCATGCGCGCGGCCGGGACGGACACGGCATTGCGCGACTGGTGGCTGGGCGGCGGCGTGTTTCTGGCCGATCGCGCCGCCGCCGCCGCCGTGGGCACGGCCATGAGCGCCGAACCAACCCCGACCGGTGGCAATGTCGAGTACCAGTCCAGCGATAGCTTCCTGGCCGACTACATTCATATCCGGCCCGGGTTGGGGCTGTTGCCGGCGGTCGTCGAGCCGCGGCCGCTCTATGATTATCTCTATGGGCGCATGGTCAGCCACGTCATGGCCGCGCCCGGCACGGTCGTCGTTGGCGTTGAGCGCGGCGCGGCCCTGCGGGTGACGCCGGCCGAGGCGGCGATGATTGGCGACGAGGCCGCCCTCGTGCTCGACAGCCGCTATGCCGCCACTCTGGCCGTGGGCGACAATGACGCCTTCGCGGCCACATGGTTGCTGCTGGACACGTTCCCACCAGGAACGACGCTCGCGGCGCGATGACTGGCGGCCTTATCGCTCTTCTTCGACTGGCCCGCCCCCTGTTTCTGGTGGGCGGGTTTGTCTTCTATGGGCTGGGCGTGGCCATTGCCCGCTATGAGGGCGTGGCCCTCCACCTCCCCGCGCTGCTCTGGGGCCAGTTGGCCGTGACGGCCGCCCAGCTCATGACCCATTTCGCCAACGACTACTTCGACCTGGCCGCCGACCGGGCCAACTCCACACCGACGCGCTGGTCGGGCGGCAGCCGGGTATTGGCCGAGGGGCTGTTGCCCCCACAGGTGGGGCTGTGGGCCGCGCTGGTGTGTGGCGGCGCGGCGCTGGCGGCCATTGGCGCAGTCTGGGCCGTGCGCATGAGCGCCGCGGCCGCGGTCCTCTTGCTCCTGGCGACGGCGCTGGCCTGGTTCTACAGCGCCCCGCCGGCGCGGCTTCACTCGCGCGGCCTGGGCGAGTGGACGGTAGCTGCCATCGTGCCCGTGTTGACCCCGCTGGTCGGCTATACCGTTCAGCGTGGCGTGCCTGGCCCTCTGCCGTTGCTGGCGGCCGTGCCGCCGGCCTGCTTCCAGGTGGCGATGATCATGGTCATCAACTTTCCCGACGCCGCGGGCGACCGGCAAGTGGGCAAGCGGACGCTGGTGCTGCGGTTGGGCGGCGAACGCGCGGCGCGGCTGCACCCGGCCCTGCTGGCGCTGGGCTACCTGTCGCTGCCGCTGTTAGTTTGGGCCGGGCTACCACCCCTTGTTGCCGTTGCCGTCCTGCTACCGCTGCCGCTGGCAATCTGGTTAGCCTGGCAGATGTCCCATGACGCATGGCGCGACCCGACGGCCTGGAACGCGCTGGGCTTCTGGAGCATCGGTCTGCTCATGGCCACGGCCGGTCTGGAACTGCTGGCCTTCCTTGTGGCTGGCAGGGGCATGCCGTGGCTACCCTTTGGCTGAGCGCGCGCGGAGCTACCGCAGGCGCGTCGTGCGAGTGACGTAGATGAGTTGCCCCTCCGGCGCGTTGCAGAGCAAGACCGAGGTGTCGCGCACCAACCACAACCACTCGGCCGGCCCTTCCAGAAGAATGCAGCGCTCCATGGCCCGCGACTCCGCGCCCAGACCAAAAGTGACCGAATACCAGTTGTCGACCTCGTTGAAGCTGTCGGTGGTAAAATAGCTGTTGTCCCAACGAAACTGGCGGGGCAAGCCGCTATAGTTGCTGTGACTGGTGATCGGCGTGGCCCCGGGGTAGCGGCCCAGATCGCGGTCGCGGCGGATAGCGAGCGCCAGCGTCACTGCCAGCGCGAACAGCAGCAGCACGGCCACCAGCGCGCACCCGGTCAGGAGTCGCCCGTTCTGCTCAGCGGTGGTTTTCATATGGCATTGCGACCGATCATCATCACAGATATCTTGCTCGCCCCGGCCGCCCCTCCTCAGGGTGGGGCGGGGCCGCTCTCGCTAGGCCTGCGTCTCGACACAGGCGTCGTGCATTGGGGCGATGTGGTTCTGCCCGACGGCCCGGCGCGGCCGGCGGCGGTGTCGGCCGTATACGCGCTGAGAGACCCTATCACAATGGCCCTGTCCGGACAATCGGTGGGCGGCCTCGAGGACGTGACCCTGCGCGTGCGTGCCGCCATTGGCGAAGCGCGCACCGCTGGCGACGCTGTGATCGGCGCGGCGCAGTGGGCATACCTCGACGCCATCCACGCCCGGCCCGATGCGGTTGAGCAATTGCGCCAGGAGTATGGGTTGGCCGCGGGCGACGCTGTGCCGGTCTGCTACACCGAAATCAGCGACTACGCTGCCACAGCCGAGCGCATCGATCACCTGCTGGCCTTGCGGCCGGCGGCCATCGGCTATCGCCTCACCGGCGCGAGCGACCTGGTGGCCGAGGCCATTGGCGAGAAGGCCGAGCACTTGCAACGTTTCGTGCGCGAGTTGGGGCGGCGCGTTGCCATGCTGGCCCCCGGCGAGGACTATGCGCCGGCAGTCTACCTCGGACTCAACGGCGCGTTGGGACAGTTGGCCGGTGATCCCGTGCGCCACATTGGCAAGGTGCTTGGCCATGTCGTTGGGCTGCAAGTGGCTACCGGAGAGCGGCAACTTTTTCTTGAGGAGCCATTCCGTCTTGAAGAAACCCTCGCCCAGGCTGCCAACTTACACCGGCTGAAGGACTTTATCCGCCGTACGCCCGACTCGTTGCAGAGAGCCAAACCCACTCAAGTGGTTGCTCCCTGCCCGCTTGCCGCCGACGCGGTTCAGGTCTACGCCGACACGGACGCGGTGCATGGTCTGGTCGCCAACAGCGACGCCGGCGACCTGCACGCTCTGATCAGCGGTCTGACGCGCGCGCAGACGGCCGGGCTGGATACTTACTGGCGGCTGCCGGCCGGGACCACGCCCCGGCGGGCGGCGTC
>ENA-UOWE01003990-UOWE01003990.1-activated-sludge-metagenome-genome-assembly--contig:-NODE-3990-length-14599-cov-9.353548_pt1 | contig 14599 bp, 12 predicted proteins | sample MGYA00249841_ERZ761562 | MGnify/ENA primary metagenome ERZ761562 (study PRJEB28883, sample SAMN05720200) | activated sludge metagenome | isolation source: Anaerobic digester | place: Japan... | reverse complement strand
CTGAAGAAACCCATTCTCTCTCTCCAGTTGCAAGTTCATTTGACTGCAGAAAAAAGCTTTTCAGGTAAATTCGCAATCCGAAAAGCCATACTAGCGCAAAGTCCCCAATGAAGCAATACCTCGCTATTGGACTAATAATCAACGGAACTTAGCTATGGGCACAAAGCTCTCAGCCTTCAGGCTTGCGCCTCCCACTAATGCGCCATCGACATTCTTCTTTGTCATAAGAGCAACAACATTCTCTGGCTTTACTGAGCCGCCATATTGTATGACTAGGTTTTTCGCGATATCGGAGCCATAAAGTTCAGCGATAACTCGGCGACAAAATGCATGAACAGAATCGGCATCTTCCGGTGTAGCGGTTTTCCCTGTGCCGATAGCCCAGACAGGCTCATAAGCAATGGTCACATTGGCAAGCATGGAAGCATCGACCCCTATGAGTCCTTCAGCCAGCTGCCGTCGGATTACATTCTCTAGAACGCCTTGCTCGCGCTCCTCGAGTGTCTCGCCAACACAGAGAATTACTTCGAGATCATGCTTTAGTGCAAGTCTTACCTTTGTGTTTATGAGCGCATCGCTCTCACCATAAGTATGTCTGCGCTCTGAGTGCCCCAGTATTATTACCCGAACTCCGATATCCTTTAGCATAAGCACCGAAATCTCGCCAGTATGCGCCCCGCTCTCCTCGGGGCCCATATTCTGTGCCCCAAGCAAAATATTGCTGCCCTTTATAACCTGAGCAACCGAATGCAGCGCCGTAAAAGGCGGCGCAATCATGAGTTTCTCTTTGCAATCAGCTAACTCTTTCTTTAGTTCGGATGCTAATTCGACGGCTTCAGGTATGGTTTTGTACATTTTCCAATTGCCTGCAATAAAATAGCGTTTCATCGTTTTATTTCTCCCTCGAGATGATGCTTACATAGTAGCTGCCCTCAGTTAACCAGAGAGAAGCAAGCTTATTTCATGCATACTATACTTATCGATTTTTTTGGTAAAGCTATGGCACTTCATGCCCAAGAGAGTCGGTTTGGTCCTCCTCATTTCCAATTCTTCTTTCTGTTATTCCCTTTTTCTCAATGGCTGTCAGCGCTTCTTCAAGAGCACTGACTCTTTGCATAAGTTCGCTAATTCGCTGTCCAATTACATCTGGAATTCTCTCATGGTGAAGATCTGGCTTATCTTGGGCCTTATGTGGGATATCGCGCCTAATTACTTGACCAGGTATTCCAACAACCACTGAATTGGGTGGAACGCTCTTTACAACCACGGCATTAGCCCCAATACGCGAATCCTCGCCTATGCTTATATCGCCTAGGATCTTTGCTCCTGCTCCAATAGTAACTCTATCTCCAATAGTAGGATGACGCTTTTTCTTCTCGAGAGAAGTACCTCCGAGAGTGACACCATGATAAAGCGTTACATTCTTGCCTATTATGGCGGTTTCTCCTATTACCACTCCCATGCCATGATCGATGAAAAAGCCTGTTCCAATTCTTGCGGCAGGGTGAATCTCAATGCCCGTGAGAAATCTTGCGGTATTGGACAGAATACGAGCAGTAAGCTTTGATCCACGATTCCATAAAAAATGAGAAAACCTATAGCTCCAGAGCGCATGCAAACCTGGATAAGCAAGCAATACCTCAATTCTTGTCCTTGCTGCTGGATCGCGCTGGAGAACGGTTTCGATATCCGCCCTGATTATTCTCAAAAGAGATGTCCTATTGCCTATAATATCTGTTTCCATCTGAATTCCTTTTATTATCTCTATTCACTTTATGGCTGAGCCTTCGAATCCGAAAAGAGCGGTGTAGAAAGATATCGTTCTCCGCTTGAAGCAAAGATTCCCACAATTAGCTTTCCTCTGTTCTGGGGTCGAGAGGCAAGCGCGAGCGCAGCATATATGACAGCTCCTGAAGAGATTCCTACTAGCAGTCCTTCTTCCTTTGCTGCGCGTCTAGCCATGATATAAGCATCTTCATCGGTGACCGCTATTACTTCACTATAGATAGAAGTATTCAGGATCGATGGTACGAAGCCCGCACCAATTCCCATTATTCCATGAGACCCAGGAGATCCGCCGGAGAGAACCGGAGATCCCGCAGGCTCTACGGCTATAACCTCCAATTCTGGTTTTATCTCCTTCAATGATTCACCTATTCCAGTTAGAGTCCCTCCTGTTCCAACTCCCGAAATTACAATATCGACCTTCCCATCCGTATCTCGAAAAATCTCCTGCGCTGTGCCCGACCTATGAGCATCGGTATTAGCGGGATTCTCGAACTGCATAGGCATGAAATATTTATCTGGATACATTGATAATAATCGCTTAGCCTCAGCAATGGATCCCGACATTCCCTGGTTTTCCGGCGTTAGAATCAGCTCCGCTCCATAGGCTTTCATAACGGCCTGGCGTTCGAATGACATTGACTCCGGCATGATTATAAGGCATCTATAGCCGCGCACTGCCGCAATCATAGCGAGCGAAATCCCCATATTGCCGCTAGTTGGCTCTAAAATGGTCATTCCGGAATGTAATTGCCCGTTTTTCTCAGCTTCCAGCACCATGGATAGCGCAGGCCTATCCTTTATAGAATGGCCTGGATTCTCGAATTCAAGCTTTGCTGCAATCTTGCATGGCAAATCCTTGCCAAGCTTATTGAGATAAAGCATCGGAGTATTGCCAATTAGATCTGTGATATTCTCATAAATACGCATTTTTGGACTCCTCCTCTATAAAATCTATCGTTCAATCATGAATAATGGTCGGCGCGGATCGGAATCCGAATCGATCACATTAGATAAAAAAACAGCCACCCTTTCGGGCGGCCGCTATATGCTTACTCAACCGAAAGGGAGGCCTATTTTTGTTCGAGACACGCAATACCAGGAAGAACTTTGCCTTCAAGGTATTCCAGAGATGCTCCTCCACCTGTCGAAACATGGCTAATCTTGGAGGCAAGTCCGAATTTGTTGACAGCGGCAACCGAATCGCCTCCTCCCACAACCGTAAGAGCCCCTCTCTCCGTTGCTTCTGCAACAAGTTTGGCAACCTCCATGGTGCCCTTTGCAAAAGCATCGAATTCGAAAACCCCCACTGGTCCATTCCATAGGACACTCCTTGCATCCTTGAGAGTTTCCGCATACAGAGCCAGCGTCTTTGGACCGATGTCGAGCCCGATGAGAGTATCAGGCAAAGCTTGCGTATCTACGATTATGGGCTTTGCATCGGGCGCAAAATGGTCAGCAGCAATATGATCTACTGGAAGAACAACTTTTACATCTTGCGCGGCAGCTTTCTTGAGAAGCTCACTTGCTGTTTCTATATATTCTTCTTCCACCAGACTGTTGCCAATAGCCACTCCTATTGCTCTGAGAAAGGTATAAGCCATACCTCCTCCAATTATCAAAGCAGAAGCATTCTTTAGTAGATTTTCCAGCACTCCTATCTTTGAGGATACTTTTGCTCCTCCGATAATTGCGACCATCGGTTTAGGAGGATTATGAAGCATGGGCTCAAGATTTGCCACCTCCTTCTCCATTAATAAACCACCAAGCGCTATCGGCACAAACTTAGCAACTGTCGCAGTGCTGGCATGGGCTCTATGGGCAGATCCAAAAGCATCATTTACATAAATGTCACCATAGGAAGCAAGCTCTTTTGCCAAGACTTCCTGCAATGCCAGGTCCTTTGCCGTTTCTTCTTTATGGAAGCGCGTATTCTCGAGCATCGCCACTGATCCCGCAGGAAGAGCATCAATCGCGGCTTTTTGACCAAAACAAGATGGCAAAAAGACCACCTCGACACCAAGAAGTTTTGAAAGATAATCCGCTACAGGTTTCATGCGGTGTTTGCCGGATAGGTATTCTTCCAGATCGAAAGGTTTCCCTTCCTTTTCGGCTTTTTCTTTAGCCTTTGCCGCATCTTTTTCCGGATCTCCAAGATGTGACATCAGAACAAGGCTTTTTGGCTTTTGATCAAGGATATACCTTATAGTTGGCAGCGCGGCTACAATACGCGTATCATCCTGTACAACCCCATTCTTCATGGGCACATTGAAATCAACACGCATTATTATCCTCTTGCCTGTTAAGGAAACATCCCGGACTGTCTTGATCATTGCGATCTCCTTAGACGGATCCTAGAAATTGTCCTTCGACGCCATATAGCGAAGAAGGTCAACTACCCTATTCGAATATCCCCATTCGTTATCATACCAAGAAATCACCTTGAAGAACCGCTTCTCTCCGGGCAAGTTGTTCTGAAGCGTAGCCAGGCTGTCGTAGATCGAAGAACGACTATCATGGATAAAATCAGTGGAGACAAGCTCTTCATCGGTATATCCAAGAATATCCTTCAAGTAGGTACTGGAGGCTTTCTTCAATAGCTCATCGATCTCTTTTATGGAGGTCTCCTTTACCGAGCGAAATGTCAAATCGACAACCGAGACTGCCGGCGTAGGAATGCGGAAGGACATGCCTGTAAGCTTTCCTTTTATTTCAGGAAGCACTTCCCCCACTGCCTTTGCAGCGCCGGTAGTAGAAGGAATGATATTGATAGCGGCTGCTCTACCGCCGCGCCAATCCTTCTTGGACACTCCATCGACCACCTTCTGCGTTGCAGTATAGGAGTGTATGGTAGTCATGAGGCCAGTTTCAATGCCTATACCTTCTCTGAGAAGCACATAAACGAGAGGAGCAAGGCAATTTGTGGTGCACGAAGCGTTCGAAACAACATTGTGTTTTGCAGAATCATATTTGTCATTGTTGACACCCATGAGGAATGTTGGAATCTTCTTATCCTCAGCCTTGCTCTTTGCCGGCGCAGTTATGATAACTTTTTTGGCTCCGGCTTCAAGGTGGCCATAGGCTTTTTCATCTGTAAAGATACCGGTGGATTCAATCACATAGTCAACCCCTAGTTTCCCCCATGGAAGGTTCTTTAGTTCCTTTTCGGCCATGATACAGGAAATCTCGTGGCCGTTTACTACAAGGATGTCATCTTCTAATTGCGATGGATCGCTCTTTTTCGAGGCTATATCTGCTTTCATCTTTCCTTGGACAGAATCATATCTCAGCTGATAAGCAAAATATTGGGCATCAGTAACGATATCGACCACCGCCACCACATCTATTTTGTCTTCTCCATGGCCAAGAAGATTCTGATCTACAAGAGACTGGAAAACCAGCCTTCCAATTCTTCCAAAACCATTTATTGCTACTTTCATCATGTTCCTCCTCGGGAACTGGGTTTGACACGGGGCTCAAAAGGCACCTGTGATCGGCTCAGAATAAAAATAAAATAGTATCGATTAGGCAAAAGAGTCAATCGATTCGCATCAATCTACTCAAATTTCCTGAAAACTTCTATACCTTCTTCATTATGTAAGATTGACCAAAACATCATCATATCTATAATCTAAAGCCATGAGATTTCGAAAGCCCAAGGCAATATATGTCTTCATTGGGCTAATGTTGGTTCTGACGGCAACGCTGGGAGCTGGACTTGGCCTTGCCTTGGCGGAAACCGTCAATACAATGAGGACAGAGAACTTCACTGAGTTCGAAACTGCGCTTCCCACAAAGATCTATGACATCAATGGCAGACTAATTACAGAGTTCTTTGCTGAGGAGCAAAGGATTCCTATTTCGATAAAGGAATTACCAGATCATCTTATCGAGGCTTTTATTACACGAGAAGATCAGTCATTCTATTCGCATAATGGATTCAATCTCAGATCCATTATGCGCGCGGCTATTGGTCAGATTCTGGGCAAAAGCCTTGGAGGTGGATCTACAATAACTCAGCAGCTAGCCGGTACTCTCTATGCTGATCGTAGAATAGTAAGCCTGGAGCGAAAGTTAAAGGAACTCTGGTGGGCTCTACAGCTGGAACGCCGTTTCACGAAGGAAGAAATACTAGAAATGTATCTCAACCGCATGATAATGGGACCAGCCGTCTATGGTGTTGAGGCAGCCAGCCGCTACTTTTTTGGTCATCCAGCAAAGGAGTGTACTCCTGCGGAAGCGGCCATTCTTGCAATTCAACTCTCAAGTCCATCGCGTTACAATCCTTTCCGAAATCCCATGCTCGCTCGCGAGCGTTCGAAGGAAATACTCGATCAGATGGTGGATCGCCGTGTCATTTCTAGAGCTGAGGCCGATGAATCCTTCGATGCTTATTGGGCTTCTTTTGATTATTCAAGAATAGCTGTATCTGCATTCTATCGCCGCGAAGATAAGGCTCCATGGTTCAGCGAATATGTAAGACGTCAACTGGAAGACATGTTTTATGGTTCCATAGATATGTATAGCGACGGATTATCGGTCTATACCACGCTAGATCTAGATAAACAGGCGGCAGCTGATCTCTATATGAAGCGAGGTATCGAGACTGCCAATGCATCCTTTAAGACAACCATGTCGCAACGCCTCACAGAAGCAGAGAGAACTTATGTACCCATTATCGAACTATTGGGTCTTGCCTTTGATATTCCGATGCTCTATGCTCCACAGAGTCGAAGCGAGTCAGCTTCACAGAATTACTTCTTTGACATCATTAATCCAATTTTGGATGCAACAAGCTTAATGCTCAACATTCCTTCTCTAAAGCCTTATGTTGGAGCAGCTTCCGCCAAGATAAAGACCGAACTCGAAAAGAGCACCGTGGAAGGTGCACTTGTGACGATCGACAACAATACAGGCTATATCCTTGCGCTTGTTGGAGGCTCAGATTATAGCCAGGCAAATCAGCTCATTCGTGCGACCCAGTCTAAAATTATGCCTGGATCAACCTTCAAGCCCCTATACTATTCTGCAGCCATAGATTCCAAAAAAATCACCGAAGCGACTTACATTCTCGATGAACCAACAACTTTCTACAATGAAGATGGTACCCCCTACTCTCCTCAAAATTTCAAGGGCGAGTGGAAGGGGTCTGTTCTCGCATGGCAAGCCCTTGCTCATTCTATGAATGTCGCATCGGTCAAGGTGCTTCAAACAGTTGGCTTCGATGCAGCTATATCGCGAGCAGCGGCTCTTCTCGACATAACGGATCCAATAGAGATACGTAAAACCTTCCCTCGATATTATCCACTAGCGCTAGGAGTAATCGGTGTCACACCCCTCAAAATGGCAAGAGCCTATGCAGTATTTGCAAATGGAGGAAAAGCAATAACACCCATTGCCATAAGATATATCGAAGATCGTTATGGCAATATCATTGCTGAACCTGAAAAAGATGCACTACAGACCCTCCGGCAAAAATCCCCGCAAGTAATATCATCGCAGAATGCAGCGATAATGATCGATATGCTAAAGAGAGTTGTATTTTCGGGAACTCTTGCCGGCACAACACAATCAGGCTCTATCTTCAAGCAAAAAACAGCGGATGGACATTCATATGTAATTCCCATTGCGGGTAAGACTGGCACAACGGAGAATTGGGCTGATGCATGGACTATCGGTTCAAGCCCATATTACACAACCGCCGTATGGCTTGGCTTCGATCGTCCAGGCAACTCTCTTGGGGTTTCTCAAACAGGAGCCACACTTGCAGCTCCAGTTTGGGCTAATTATATGCGCGATATACATCTTGGCCTGCAATATAAGAACTTCCCCAAGCCTGATTCAGGCCTGATTTCTGCAACGGTTTGCTCCCTCTCCGGACAGCTCCCAACTGAATTCTGTTCTGATGGAACAATAAATCTCCTTTTTCTGGAAGGTACAGAGCCCACTCATTTCTGTGAACTGCATCACCCTGTCATTGCTCCTGAGCCTATTGACTCGACAGATCGGCTAGATTTTGAAGAACCTATTCTTTCAAGACCTGAAGAATCACCTATTTTTCAAAATCGATAAGAATATGAGTAGGACTTAAGTTGACAAACTTATTAAATCTGGGTGCGGATCGGCTCGGTTCGATTCTCTAGGCTTATTCTTTTTGCTGACTGTTCTATGGATTTGTACTGGAAAAGCTGTATGGCCAAAAAAACGAGTATTCCTGTGATTGCACTCATAACGCGAATCAGTGGATCCGGTAGTCCTGTAGACTCTCCTGCCAAAATGGGAGTGTTTACTTCATTGTTCTTTATCTGACCGGCATCTCTCCATGACTCCGGAAGTGTGATCAGTACTTCTCCTTGATGGATATATCCTAAAGCCGCAGCCATCTCTGCGGCAGCATAGGGATTGCTTTTAAGTTCCTCGATTGTATTCATCTTGTTCTCATTTTGAGTCTGAAGAGAATAGATTGCTATTTGAATCCGTTGTTTTTGCAAGGCTAGATCTTTATAGGCTAGTATTCCTGCTTTGCCTGCAACGACAGAGATAAAGCAGTACGCAATCAGAAATGAGAATAAGCCATAAGAAAGAGAGCCAAGCAGCCTCTTGCTTGTTTTGAATGAAGAATGAGGCGAATACATCAACCAAATTTTCGGCATAAATATCAATTCTGATGAGGCATTTCTGCAGGAAGTAGTTCCCTGTATGAGTTAAAGGGTGTAGTATTCTTAAAGAGGAAGACCGCGATGGGGAAAAATACCAAGATACCACCACCGAGCAAAAAGCATGAAGACTTGCTCGAAGGCCTTTTTATAAGCCCTCTTGATGATTCGGAGTCTCTCAAAAAAATGGAAACCGAAGAAATGAAAATTCTCTCTCCGTTAGAAGGAAGAGCTCCTTTAGAAGAATCTCACTCAATTCCTTTCGATGACTCTCAAGGAAAGCGGGTCTTCCCTTTGGACAATACGAACAAAAGGGAAGCGCCTGAAATCAGCACAAGAGAAAATCCATCCGGACCAGAGAGCTCGGCTCAGGAACAGCTTTTACTGAGATTTGCCAATGAATTGAAATCAATCAAGCAAGATCTTCTATCTATAAAAGAACATTTTAAGGTTATAAGGGAACCGCAGATCCAACCTTCGGTATCTCCCACATCCGTGGAATCTCCTTCCGATAGATTATCTGGAGCTTCGGAAGTCCAACAGCAAGCCCTGATTGATGAAGTGAAGAGACTGCTGCTCTACCTCGATCGTCTCCTGGAATCATTGCCAGAAGAAAAAATCGAAGAATTTGCAAATTCTGAATATTTTAATCTATATAGACACGTATTTGATGAGCTGAACCTTTCTTAAGCAATCTTGGAAACTATAATTCGAGAAATCCACAACAGAATCATAGCATGCATAAAGGAAAAACCAGAAATGAAGGCCGATATTCAATAGCGCAAAAAATCCCAGTGCGGCTACCTTGCTCTACCTTGCTCTAAAAAGCATGCCTGGCTCAAATCCATAAGTAGACTCTAGAAAAGAACCCAGTTGTTCAGCACATGACACAAGTGCATCAAGATGCTCTTCCATATAAAAATTGATATCTTCTGTTAGCTCAGGATGCTCCTCTACAAGTCTATTCGCTAATGTTCTTGAAAAATATTTCTCTAAATCTTGAATTGGCTGCTGAACTAAATAAGCCTGCATTTCGTTAGCCATCAAATATGATGAATTAACGTTATATCGCATCCAGCGGAAATAACGATCGAGAAACCATCTTTCATCATTAGTCAATCTCTGATAGAGAGAAATGACAAGGTCGCGGTAGCTGGTATCTGTAAAAAAAAGGGCATGGCTCAACTCATGATTGAGCAGGCGATATTGCAGGTAGCTGGGAGATTCTTGCGAAATCGATACTACTGCCCCTATGCCTGGTCGATACTTGCCTCCGCTTTTTAAGATAATTCCATTTTTTATCAATAGCTCTCTCAATTCAATTTCCTCATTCGATAGCGAGAAATTCTGGGTAGCGGCTGCATCAAAAAACCTCGCCAGGTCCTCTGCTCGATAATCATGAGCATTCCAGCCATGGAGGCTCGCGATCTGGCTGTCTTGCGCCAGGCTTCCAACAAATCCCATCTTTTCAACAAAAAAAGCAAGCCTCTTTAGATAACGGTCTTGAACAGAATAATCCTTGAATAAGAACAAAAGAACTTCGGGCTGTTGATCCCATCGCGCAAGGTAATATGGATCTGCAATCAGCGGAGAATGAAAAACGAGCAAACCCGGGTCAATACTGGGTGGTTCCTCGGCCGACTGCAATGGATCAACACAAAAAACCGAGGCTCTGATGTCATTCTCAACATCCATGGCTATTTTACCGGGGCTGTTCTCAAAAATCGTATAAGGAATTACAAAGAGGCTTCTCTTTCCTTGATGAAGATAGCTTATCTTTTGATTTCCCCAAAAAAAGGTAGCCAGACCTGGACTTCCTTCCAATATGATTTCCACTTTCATTCTTGAAGAAAGTTCAGGAGAAAGCCCAGAAAAAGGAGCCATGATTTCGTAGTGTTTTTTTTCGCCTTGTTCTTCGTATAAAAAATGGGGCGATATTTCTGTAATGTCATTCTGGATCCGCATACCGCGGAACGGAGGTACAAAACGTAGCTCCTTAACAGAGAAAAGAGACAAATCGGAGCTCCCATCAATTGCTGCGTTCGAATCATCTTTGGAAGCTGTCTTAAGGCTATTAATATTGCCTTCACTCATGTTGGAACCAAGTTTTAGCACTTTTATCTCGAGCCATTTGATGGATTCGATCTCTGAAAGGGGAATGACAAAAGCATAGCTTCCAGCCTCCGAAATCGAGCAGTGTATTGACTTTGATTTACCTCTTTCCTCGCCAAAATTGAGCAAGAATTCTGTCTCATTGCTCAAAGATGATACCAGTAGACGAATACCATATCCTTCAGGAATTTCTATTGCTTTAATCAGATTGTATTTTTCTTTCTCGCCCTGTCTCTCGAAGATACCAACATTCTTATCGATCAGGAGGGATGTAAATGCTAGACTTTGCCCATCCTTATCATACCATCCAAAAGCATGGACTTCTCTAGATCTGCAGGAGCTAAAAAGAAGGAGAAATAAGAAACACAAACATACACAGAGAGTGAGTATGTTGCGAAATAGACCCTTATTCTCATGCGCAAACCATCGGACTGGCTTATGCGCTATTTGTATTTTACTCATCTCTATCTAAGATCTCTATCTAAGGCTTTTGTCTATCGGAGCTCGAAGATTTCTCGTGCAAGCAATCGAGCGAGCTCGAATTTCTTGAACTCCGAAATACCATTCTTATCGCCGGCAATTGAATCCCATAGGTTCATAAAATTCGCCGGGAGTCTTGGCTGAGCCTTTAACTTTGATTCGAATTCGGCGTGAGATGGTTCAAAAACATGATTCACCATAAAAATCGAAGCACCTGCATATCTTAGAAATCCTGAGTGCGACATTAAGCGAAAAAATTGATTACCTGATACCGATGCTGCCCCAAAGTCGGAGAGATAGTGTTCCATCTTCGCAGCAAAGCTATCGAATAGCGTATTCCAAGCTTCTTCCGGGAAATTGGTGAGATTAGACCGCATGCGTTCGATCCATTCGCTCCTCGAAAAAACAAGCGAAAAATGAAGTAAGCGATAGAGAGGATAAGTACCTGAATTCTTTAGGAGCTTTATATGATTAAGCGGATGTTCTACCAGATTCTGAATGCTTGGTATATGCTTATACTCTACCCTTATGGGTATTTCATCTAGAAAAAACCTATCCTTCATACCACCACGAGCCGACTCGAACGCACCTGGATTGTCGAAGAGCATTTGTCTTTTTTCCATGGTAGGAATGGCGCGCCGATAGTATACATCGAGAACCAATGCATAGTGTGGGTCTAATTCATCTTGTTGGGAGCGCTTATCCATAGATATGCAATCCACACCTGGCCAGCGAGAAATCGTATCGATAAGAAAGCACGATATCTCTTCAGATTTGCGCTTCATGTACACTACCCTTCCAAGGCCAATTATATCATGGACGCTGGCTTTCTGCCATGCATCTTCGATGGTACTCTTTCACCCATGTTAACCAAGAGCCTAAGTGACTATATACTCAATTGACATGCAGATCTTTGTACTAATTTTAAGGCCTTATGGAAATATTAGAAAACAGATATGGATGCTCAAGAGAAAGAGCTTTGATTGGACTCCAAGAAATAGCCACGATGTTCTGATGGCATTGCCTGAAGGCATCGTATGTGGCTTATTCGAACACCGAAATGGCCAAAGAATAGATCATAAGAATCGCGATTTCTTGGAGCATGTTCAGCGAACCCTTGTGCGCCACTCTCAAGAAATCTGCAAGAGCTTCCCTGACATCTTTGCGCTATCGGCAGTGGAAAAGAATGATGATCATACGATATTGAAGCTTGACAAAGCAATCGATTCGCAAAATCTTGACATTGCTCTTGAGCTTTTTGCTGAAGATGCTGATCTGAAAGTATCCGACAATGCTCTTTTCTATGGTAATAAGATGCGTGAAGGGATCTGGTTTGGCAATGGATGTGCAGTTTCTCTCGATGCAGCCATCAGTTTCAAGAAATATGAACTTATGCTATATCTAGCGGAGTTACCAGAAGCATCGTTCTGTGGTTTTCACTTCAGAGCTTTTGCTCGTGTCTACTGTAGAGAGAAGATGCATTCTCATTCGAAAGAGGATCAGATAATTTAGGGAGGGCTGATGCTGAAAAAACAAATGTTGGTTACTCTAATGATTTCCGCCTTGGCGCTTGGTCTTAGTGCGCAAGAAAAAATCGAAGACCCCTTTGAGGCGACACGAGTCAAAGGGGACCAATCAATAAGCATACAAATCGGAGGCTTTTTGCCCCTTTTTGTGATCGACAATGCTGGAACGCCTATATCACCATCAAACATGAGTATTGGATCGGCATTTTCAGTTCAATATCGCTATATGCTGGGAAAGAATTTCTCCATAGGCGGTTCGGGTGCAGGCTCCTTTGTGACTACCGTGGGCGGAGGCACGCTTTTTATGGCTCCGATTGGAATAACCGGAGCATGGATATGGGGTCGCGAACCAATGGAATATGAGGTTTCTGCCGAACTAGGTATGAATATTATGCGACTCTATGGTAATGGTCTTATTTCTCCTATTGCCAAGTTCGGAGGAGGAATCTCCAGATTCGTAGATTCCTCATGGAGTATTGGATTCAAGTTAAATTGGTGGTTCGTTCCAGAGATACATCTTGGAGCCTTTAGCAATTTAACTAGCTATGCCAATTTTCTAGAGTTTTCCATTGGTGCTAACTACCATTTCTGAGGGGTGCCACATGCTTAATAAGAAGAGAGACAGAGAATTCAAGTTTATTATTGATAGAAAAGCTCGAGAGAATTCCAGAAAGGATATCCCAGTCCAGTCCAAAAAGAGGCAATATCTTTTAGCTGCAATTCTGATCATTCTGACCTTGTCAAGCTGTGACAATACTTTTTCGATTTTTCAGAGCATAGGCCAAGAAGTGAAGCAATTGGGCGCTGAGCTTTTTAAGGGAACAACCGTGCGCGCAATGGGCTCGGATGCTACAAATTATTATGCCCTCATGTCTAAGGTGGTATACAAGCCAAAAAGCGGCGTAAATTGGGATGTCCTTCCTATAGATGGAGATACAGATTACTTTTCACCAGGTCTTGCATCCGATGGCAATACTATATATGTTGCCAAAGCAGATTTAAACGCTAATTTGAAAGATATATATTCGAGTAGCGATGGAGGTAAGAACTGGACTGGTATGGACGCAAAGAGCGACATCCAAAATGTAATTGGTGCTGGCAATAATTTTTGCGTTGATTGGCTCAAATGCGAGAACAATACGCTTTTTGTCGAGGTCCACGACTCAGAACTAGCTTATTATCTGTTCTATTATGACAAGCTTTCGGACTCATTTGAGAATGCCTTTACAAGCACTATTTCCAGTCTTTCCGAGCCTCTCGTAGATATTGTATGGGATGGATCCACCTCCGCGCCAGGCAAGTATTGGCTTATATCATCCAGTAAAGTATACAGTGGAGTAGAAGGCTCCATTGACGAGGACTCAAGTCTGAATAATCCAGCCCTTTCAAAAGGCCTTAAGGGTATTGCATCCGATGGTGCTGGTCGTATCCTTGTTTCGAGGAGCGATGGAAAAATCTATGACTATGCATCGGGAAACTGGTCCAACTTTTTAGTAAAGAGCTCTTCAGAACTTGGGCCTCTTATCCTTTTGGATCAACCTTCAACCTCTAAACGTATTCTCGTTGCTATGGGAACTTCAACATCAGGCTATATGGAATGTGATGAAAACGGATCTATTGTCTACGAAAATGGAGTGGGATTTATCTCCACATCTCAGAGCATTTACAACAGCACCGTGCGTGCAAAGCAGGTCGAAGGTTTCTGGCAACCAGTAGACGATTCTAACACGTTATTCGCTCTTCTTGCCGCAGGAAGCGAAGGTTCCTACGCACTCTATCGGAATACCTATTCCGAAGGAGCCTGGAGTGGCTGGATCGCAGAATAGCAACTCTCCTCACCCTCTTTTCAGTTCTGACATAGGCTATGATGCTTCGAGAACAACAGAGCCCCTTGCTTTCCGCATGCGCCCGCGCATCCTCGATGAATTCGTAGGCCAAGAACACATTGTAGGACAAGGAAGACTTCTACGCCGGGCCATCCAAAAAGACCAGCTTAGTTCCGTTATTTTTGCGGGTCCACCTGGAACTGGCAAAACAACC
>ENA-UOWE01003987-UOWE01003987.1-activated-sludge-metagenome-genome-assembly--contig:-NODE-3987-length-14608-cov-7.644266_pt1 | contig 14608 bp, 15 predicted proteins | sample MGYA00249841_ERZ761562 | MGnify/ENA primary metagenome ERZ761562 (study PRJEB28883, sample SAMN05720200) | activated sludge metagenome | isolation source: Anaerobic digester | place: Japan... | reverse complement strand
GGAAGCGGTGAGTTGGCCGAGTTCAGCGACGAGTTCGGGCAGCGGGGTTTCCGCCAACCGTGCCGTGGTGCTCGTCGTGTCCATGTCCTATTGTGTCCCGAGATCGGGCTCGAACACAAGTGCTAATCGTGTCGAGTTCGCTTACAGCGCAATCAAATTCGGGAGTTTGCCTGCCAGCGCGCGTGGCCGTGCCGGGAGGCAAAGTCCCGGTCGACGAGCGGTGGGTTGCGGGCGACTCGAGGACTGGATCCGAAGGGTCGGCCTTCCTCCGGAAGGCATGCGAACTGGGATGGGAAATGGGGCCGACGAGCGGCTCGGATGCGGCACGGCATACGAACTGGGTTGGGACATGGGGAGGGCAAGCAGTCCAGGTGCGACACGCCATACGAACTGGGTTGGGACATGGGGAGGCGAGCGGGTCAGGTGAGGCGCGACTGGCTGGTGTCGAGGGCTGGCGGACGCGACCAGGCCTGCAAACGGTGGACACGTCAGCTCGCTACGACCGTGCCTAGACTGCCGTGTCATGGGGGCGGCACTCGTGAGGGGCCTGATCGGCGCGCTCGTGGGGGCCGCGTTGGCGTGGTTCCCGGCGGTCCTCCTGTTCCTAGGCCTTGGTGAGTTGGCTCAGACGCTAGGCTGGGCCCCCTTCGACGCAACCTGGAACGACGGGCCTGCACTCGGTCTGGGCCTGGGCTCGCTCGGCATCCTCGTGGCCGCCGCTGCCGCAGCCGGCGTGACCGTGGTCGGCCAGCGACCGTCCCCCGACCGCCGCCGGTCCGTGGCACTGGCCCTTGCCGGCCCGGCGCTCGTCACCGCCCTTGCGGTGGGAGCGTTCATCGTCAGGCTGGTTCGGGGAGGCGCCTGACCGCCCAGAGGAAGCCGCCGAGGCCGGTGGGCTCGGTGAGTTGGGCGATCACTCCCATCCGATTCAGCCCGGCAAGGTAAGCAAGCGGCTCCCGCCGGGCCAGCTCATGCGGCGGATGTTCAGCGCGCAGCCCGAGGTCATGGAGCCATTCCCGCTGGGTCCGCACCTCCGCCCCGGCCAACGAATCCATCGCCACGTGCGCCGTGATGTCGCAGGAACCATCGGGGACAGGCGGCACGGGTTGACCGAAGGCGTATGCCGTGAGGGACCCGCCGCTCGGCCGCCCAGACCGCAGATGGCCATAGTCCATCGCCACGACGGTCCCGTTCCCGACCCGGGCGCACAGGCTGTCCCAGGTCAGATCGCGGGTCCGTCCGACCTCGATCCGGTCGCCGGCTCGGCCCTGGTCCACTGGCCAATGACGGTCACACCACGCGAGATCGGCAGGATCACATCGACCGATGCCCAACTCCTCCTCGCCGGTGGCGGGATCGACGAGGACCTCGCGCCAGCGGCCGTCCTCGTCGCACTCCAGGACTGGGCAGGGCACCACATCGAGCCATTCGTGGGCGACGACCAGGACCTCGGTGAGGTCGGCGAGGCTCGGCGGCAGTGCCGGCCCACCGGGAGAAACCAGCCAGCTGATCTGGTCGGGAAGGGCATCAGGGCGGGGGACGACATCGACCGCTGTGAGCGACAGATCCGGTCTGATCGCATGCAGTGCAGTGAGCAATTCGCCTCGGCCACAACCGATGTCGACCACACGGCATACACCCTCGTGGTCCGCGAGCGCGGCAATCGCCTCGGCGAAAACGGCACCCAACGGTGGGTGGGTCGAGGTGGCGAAGTGTCCGGCTGGCCCGGCCGGCGCGCGATAGAAGCCGCGCTCTCCGTAGAGCGCCTCCTGCCAGGCTTCCTGCCATGGGATCACGGGTTTCGACGGTAGTGGCTGCCGTGGGCTGCGACCTCACGATTGTGCAGATCCGACGACGTCGGGCCTTGCCGCGAGGTCAGGATCCCCGGTGTCCACGATCCGGTCGCCGTCTTCGGGCCGCTCTCACGCGACCTGCTCGATGATGAACTGAGGCGGCGTTCGCCCGAGCGACCCCCCGAGCGATCCAGTGGGTACGGTGGGCGGGCATCCTGCCGACCTCGCGGGCACGTGGCCCGAGCCCGACCTCTCGACCGAGGAGTCATCGTGACCAGCCCTGCACCGCAGGAACCACCCACCGATCCGCTGCGCATCCCACGTCGGCTCACCGCTCCAGAGCCCGGCTGGACGACCTCCGCCGATGTGATCGTCGTCGGCTCCGGGATCGCCGGGCTCACCTGTGCTCTCAAGTTGCGGCAGCAGGTCGACCGGGTGCTCCTCGTGACCAAGACGGTCCTGGACGAGGGCTCGACGGCGTGGGCCCAGGGCGGCATCGCCGCTGCCCTCGACCCGGAGGACTCGCCGGAGGAGCACCTCGAGGACACCTTGGTCGCCGGGGTCGGCCTGTGTGACCCCGAGGCCGTGCGCATCCTCGTCACCGAGGGCCCCAAACGCGTGCGCCAACTGGTCACGCTCGGCGCCAACTTCGACCGTGACGCCGAGGGGACGATCAAGCTGACCCGCGAGGGTGGTCACCACCGTGACCGCATCGCCCACGCCGGCGGCGATGCGACCGGCAAGGAGATCGAGCGGGCCCTCATCGAGGCCCTCCATGCAGTGCAGGACGACCCCGGCATCGAGGTGATCGAGCACGCGATGGTCGTCGACCTCTTGAATGACCCCGACGGACGGGTCTGCGGTGTGACCCTGCACGTCCTCGGTGAGGGCCAGATCGACGGGGTCGGCGCCGCTCATGCCCGGGCCGTCGTCCTGGCCAGCGGCGGGCTCGGGCAGATCTACACATCGACGACCAACCCGTCCGTCTCGACCGGTGACGGGATGGCCGTGTCCCTGCGCGCCGGGGCGCGGATCACCGACCTCGAGTTCATCCAGTTCCACCCGACCGTCCTGTGGCTCGGCGAGGGAGCCAACGGTCAGCAGCCGCTCATCTCCGAGGCCGTCCGTGGCGAGGGCGCCTTCCTCGTCGACAAGGATGGCGTGCGCTTCATGCAGGGCCAGCACGAACTCGCTGATCTCGCGCCCCGCGATGTCGTTGCCCGCGCGATCCTGCGCCGGATGGCCGAGACCGGGACCGACCACGTCTTCCTTGATGCCCGACACCTCGGCGGCGATTTCCTCGAGAAGCGCTTCCCCTCGATCGTCGCCCGCTGCCGCGAGTTGGGTATCGACCCGGCAACCGAGTTGCTCCCGGTCGCGCCGGCCCAGCACTACATCGGCGGGGGAGTCGAGACCGATCATCAGGGCCGAACAACGCTTCGCGGTTTGTATGCCGCGGGTGAGGTCGCGTGTTCAGGTGTCCACGGGGCCAACCGGCTGGCGTCCAACTCCCTGCTCGAGGGGCTCGTCTTCGCGCACCGCATCGCCAAGGACGTCACCCGTCGGATCGCGGCGGGGGAGTTGCCGATGCCCGCGGCTCCCTGCCTGCGCGACGAGGACGACCACGCGATCCTCGACTCCCGGCACCGGCTCGAGTTGCAGCGGGCGATGACCAAGGGCTCCGGCCCCGTGCGATCAGCGGAGTCAACCACGGAGGCCCTCGAGACCTGCCGCCACTTGGCCGCGCTGCCCATGGTCGAGTCCGCCGGGCCCAAGTCCTGGGAGACGACCAACCTGCTCCACCTCGGCATTGCCCTCAGCCAGGTGGCCCGCCGCCGCGAGGAGACCAGAGGTGGTCATGTCCGCAGCGACTTCCCCGAGCAGGACGACGCCCACTGGCTCCGGCGACAGAGCACGACCAGGCAAGCGGACGGCATACCCACGATTGCGGACTCAGCCGTCCCCACAGCGAAGGAGCCCCGATGACCCCGGCGACCACCTCGGACCCATATGGCTTCCCGACCGCCGATGCGGAGCGGGTCGTTGCGACGGCGCTGCTCGAGGATCTCGGGCCGCAGCATCGCGACGTGACGACGTTGGCGACCATCCCTGAGGGCCAACGAGAGTCGGCGGTCATCGTCGCTCGCGCAGCGGGAGTCGTGGCCGGTCTGCCCGTTATCGACCTCGTCCTGGCAGCAGTCGACCAGGAAGTGGGTACCGGCCGCGTCGAGGGGGATCTCGTTGTCGGTGAAGGCGATCGGGTCGAAAAGGGTGCCATCCTGGCGCGGCTGTCCGGCCCTGCTCGGACTCTGCTCATCAGCGAGCGCACGATCCTCAACATCCTGAGCCGGCTCTCGGGCGTTGCCACCCACACGCGTCGCTGGGCCGACGAGCTGCAGGGCACCAGGGCTCTCGTCCTTGACACCCGCAAGACCACACCGGGCCTGCGTGCCCTGGAGAAGTACGCCGTGCGCTGCGGTGGCGGCACGAACAAGCGCATGGGCCTCTATGACGTGGCCATGATCAAGGACAACCACAAACTCGCCGCCGGCTCACTGACGGCCGCCTACGAGGCGATCGCCACGGCATACCCCGATGTGCCCATCCAGGTCGAGGTGACGACGACTGACGAGGCTCTGGAAGCGGTCGCCGCTGGGGCGCGATTCATCATGTGCGACAACATGTCCACCGACCTGTTGCGCCGGACCGTCGAGGCACTGGAGGGGACGGGGGAGGAGGTCGAGGTCGAGGCGACGGGTGGTCTGACCCTCGAGGTGGCGCGGGCCTATGCGGAGACCGGCGTCGACTACCTCAGCGTCGGTGGACTGACTCACTCGAGCCCGATCCTCGACATCGCCCTCGACCTGGAGAGTGAGCCAGACGGGGAATGACCCCGATAGATCACTCCCCGCGGTCGGCCACCGTGCAGATGCACGATCGATTGCCGTCGGCGTCCTCGATGACCCAGTAGGACGGCGCTGCAGCATCACTGACGAGAGTCCCACCGGCCTCGATGACGGCAGCCAGTCGGCGCGCGACATCATCGGCGGGGATCCAGACGTCGAAGTGCCAGCGCTGGTCGAAATCCTGTGCAGGCAAGGCGAATTCGGCATCCTCACTCGGGTCGCCCGGCTCCTGCCACCAGATCGTCGGCACTTGGCCACTCGGGTCGACGGGTTCGCCGCGCTTGACCTGACTGCCGAGGAGCGCCGCATAGATCGGTGCGTTCTTCTCCCCATTGGCTGTGTCCAGACCCAACTCGAGCTGGGTGAGGCCGGCGACGTCGGCGGTGGCGCCGAGGTCGGCCGCGAAGCCACTGATCGCGCGCGCCAGGTCGAGGTCGCGGCTCGTGATCCCCGCGACGTCGTGGCTGGACATGGCGACGATGACCTCCGGATAGGTCAGCGTGATGTCCGGGTGGTGGTCAGCGGCTTCGGCCGCCGCGCCGATCCGGTTGACGAGTTCGAGCCCGGTCGCGAAGTTGCCGGTCCGGAACCGTGCCTTGATCACGTGGAAGACCTGGCGCCAGTCGGCGAGACCGGCGTCGGTCACCTGGCGGGGGGTCAGCTTCTGCAACGGGTCGCTCATGCCTCCACCGTGCCACGCCGTGGTGGCGTGTGCCTCACAAGCGAGCGAGAAGTATCGAGGTCTCGGTGTTCGTGACGCCCGAGACCCCGCGCAGGGCGGCGAGGGCCCGGTCGAGCTCGGCGAGGCTGCCGCAGTGGAGCTCGGCGACCATGTCCCACTTTCCGTTGGTGGAGTGGAGAGTTCTCACTTCCGGTATGCCGTGGACCGCCCGAGCGACCGCGCGAGCTGTTGCTCCACTCACCTGAATGAGGGTGATCGCCCGCACCGACTGTTCGGCCGCCTCGGGGTCGAGGTCGACGGTGAAGCGGCGGATGACGCCGGTGTCGACGAGTCGGGTGAGCCGACCCTGGACCGTGCCGCGCGCCACTTTGAGATCAGCGGCCAACGCCGAGACCGAAGCCCGCCCGTCGTCGCCGAGGCGGGCCAGCAGAGCGCGGTCGAGATCATCAAGGGGGATCGCCATGCACAAAATGTAGTAGATGCTGAACAATCTGATGACCAGTTGGGCAGAAGAAGCGCACTTCTGCCGTTGTGCGTGTCAGGGAAGACCCTTCACGATGACACCATGACCGCTGCAGCCGTTGACACCCCCACCGTGGCCCACGACTCAGCCGAGCCCCAAGCGCCGTCGGCCGTCCTCATGGTGCGGCCCCATCACTACCGCTTCAACGCCGCTGACTGCGCCGACAACGCCTTCCTCGTCGAGCCGGACCTGTCCGGCGATGCACTCGCCGGGGCCGCCTTCGACGAGATCACGGCGATGGCGCATGCAATCGAGGCGCGCGGTGTGCGAGTCGAGCTCGTCGATGACCTCGGCACGAGCACCCCCGACTCGGTCTTTCCCAACAACTGGTTCTCCACCCACGCCGACGGCACCCTCGTCCTCTATCCGATGCGGGCCCCGAGCCGCCGCCTCGAACGTCGCCCCGACATCGTGGAGACCCTCAAGGCGTCGTATGCCGTAAACCGCGTTCTCGATCTGAGCGCGGCCGAGCAGGAGGGTCGTTTCCTCGAGGGGACGGGCGCGATGGTCCTCGACCACGTGGGTCGGCACGCCTACGTCGCGAGGTCCGGTCGCACGGACGAGGGGTTGTTGCGCACCTTCTGTGCCGAATTTGACTTCACGCCGGTCCTTTTCGATGCCAACGGCCCCGACGGCGCACCGATCTACCACACCAACGTCATGATGAACGTGGGCACTGACCTCGCGATGGTGTGCCTGGATTCGATTGCAGCCCAACGGGATCGGCGTCGAGTCCGCTCACTGCTGGAAGGCGCCGGGCGAGTCGTCATTCCGATCGACGCCGCGCAGATGGGCGACTTCGCGGGCAACGCGCTCGAACTCGCCGGAGCCCAGGGTCCGCTTCTGGTCATGTCCTCGCGCGGCTGGGCGAGCCTGCACGCGAGCCAGCGCGCGACCGTCGCGGCCCACGTCGACGTGCTCCCCGTCGACATCCCTGCCGTCGAACACTCCGGCGGCTCGGCCCGCTGCACCCTGGCGGGACTCCACCTGATCCCGCGCTGATTCGATGTATCTGACGCCCTGATTCTGGTCGTGGAATACATCGAATCGGCGGGAGCGCGTCACGCCTTGCGGCGCCAGCGGACGACGACGGCGTAGTCCACGACGAGCCCATCATGCTCATCGAGGAACCGAGCTGCAGACTCGGGCGGGAACTCGATCCGCACGACGGCCTCGAGGTCCTCGCGTCGGTCGAAGGTCCACTCGATCATCAGTCGCTCGGACGCGTAGCCCTGCCGCCGCCAGAAGCGCTCGACTGCCTCCGGATCAAAGGCCGGGTATGCCGTGGTGAACCACCGCGTGAACGTCGAGTCGGTCGTGAGGTCATTGTCGACGAAGGCCGCCAGTCCACCGGAGCGCAGGACGCGTTCGACTTCGGCCAGTCCTGGCTCGCACCCGGCGCCAAAGAAGTAGGCCCAGCGCGCATGCACGAGATCGACCGACGCGTCAGCCAACGGGATCGCCTCGACAGAGCCCGCCACCACGGGCGCCTTCGCAGTTCCGTTACCCCGCAAGCGTTCTCGCGCGGCGACAACGAGCGGAAGGTGAGGCTCGAGACCGACCGGCTCCGCGGCATACGCCGCAAAGCGGGGGAGATGGAAGCCCGAGCCGCACCCCACATCGAGGACTCGGCTGCCCTCCCAGGGGCGCAACGAGGCGATGGCGGAGTCGATGACACCGGCGCGATCGGAAGCAAGGTTCTCGAGTTCGTAGACCTCGGGTGTGCTCCAGATGTTGGGACTCGGGATGGTGCCGCGGCCCGGCGACCGACTCATGGCCAAGGCTGGCTCAGCCGCGCTTGCCGCCGATGGTCTTCGCGGCGACGGTGGCCGGATGGACCATCAGCGGGAGGAGCTTCTTGGCCTCGACACTGCGGAAGGTGCGCAGCGAGGTCAGGTGGGCCTGGCAGCGGATCTCCAGCTCGGCATACGCCGCTTCGCCCATGAGTTCGACGAGCTCGGCCTTGCTGCTGCGGAAGACGGGCTCGCGACCCACATGGGCCTCGGAATTGGCCGAGCAATACCAGTCGAGGTCGTGGCCGCCGGCTCCCCAACCACGACGGTCGAACTCGGTGATGGTGATCTCGAGGTAGGTCGTGCCGTCGGGCCGGGTGACGTTGGAGTAGTGGCGGCGGATGGGGAGTTGCCAGCACACGTCCGGCTTGACCGTGTGGGGAGCGCGGCCCATGCGAACTCCCTTCTGGTGCAAGGCACATCCCGCGCCCGCGGGGAAGCCGGGTCGGTTGAGGAAGATGCAGGCGCCCTTGACGACCTTGGTCTTGATGGCGTCACCATCAGGCTCGGTCCAGCGGTCGACTCGCGCCGGGTCCTTCTGGCCGAACTTGCCCTCGCTCGGCCGCAACTGCCACTCCTCAGCCGTCAACCCGGCGACCACCTCGGCGACCCGCTCGAGGTCGTCGTCGTCGGTGAAGTGCGCACCTAGGGTGCAGCAGCCGTCATCGGGTCGGTCGGCATAAATGCCCTTGCAGCCCGAACCGAAGATGCACGTCCAACTGGAACACAGCCACGACAGGTCGACCCGGAAACGCTGGTCGGGGTCGCTTGGGTCGTCGAACTCGGCCCACGTCCGAGGGGCGTCGAGGGAGGTCTCCGGCACGGGGCAACCCTACGGCCCACTACCGTGGACCCCATGCGCTTGGGTGTCATCGACGTGGGCTCGAACACGGTCCATCTCCTCGTTGTCGATGCCCACAGTGGTGGCGCCCAGCCGTTGCCGACCTCCTCGCACAAGATCGCCCTCCGGCTCTCCGAGCACGTCGAGGACGACGGGCGGATCGCGGAGGCCGGCCGTGATCGGCTCGCGAGCTTCGTCGACGAGTGCCTGCACGTCGGCGAGGATCAGGGGGTCGAGGAACTCCTGGGTTTTGCGACGAGCGCGATCCGTGAGGCCCCCAACGGTGACGACGTCCTCACCTTCGTCAAGGACCGCACCGGGGTGACCCTCGATGTCCTGTCGGGACCCGACGAGGCCAAGTTGACCTTCCTCGCGATCCGCCGCTGGTTTGGCTGGTCGGCAGGCACCCTGCTCATGGTCGACATCGGCGGAGGGTCGTTGGAGTTGGCCCAGGGCATGGACGAGGACCCCGACGTCGCCGTCTCCCTTCCCTTGGGGGCGGGGCGCATCACCCGTGACCTGCTCGCGGGTGATCCGCCGAGCTCGACCACGGTGCGGGAGGCCAGGCGAAAGGTCCGCGCCCTGCTCGCCAAGGAGATGCGTCCCTTCACCAAGGCGACCAATCCCGATCGCGCCGTCGGCACGTCCAAGACCATGCGCTCACTCGCTCGCATCTGTGGTGCCGCTCCGAGCTCCGAGGGCATGTACGCGCCGCGCCACCTCGACCGCGCAGACCTCTCCGAGGTGCTGCCGCGACTGGCGACCATGTCGTCCGAGGAACGTCAGACCATCTCCGGAGTGTCCGCGGCACGGGCCTCCCAGATCCTCGCCGGGGCGATCGTGGCCGAGGCCGCCATGGACCTGCTCGGGGTCGAGCGCCTCGAGATCTGTCCGTGGGCTCTGCGCGAGGGTGTCATCCTGCGGCGACTCGACCGGATGTGACCATGCAGGTCCAGCCGTGAGCATCGTCCACGTCCCGGACATCCCGGTCGCCCTGTCCACGAGCTCCGCCTACCCCGAGACCTGTGCTGCCGCCTTCGGCCTGGCCGAACGACTCGGTTACGACGCGATGGAGGTCATGGTCTGGAGCGACCCCCTCACCCAGGAGGCCGGCGCGCTCAAGACGCTCGTCGAGCACCACGGCATACCAGTCGTATCGATCCACGCGCCGACCCTCCTCATCTCGCAACGGGTCTGGGGCAACGACCCCTGGGACAAGGTCGACCGAAGCATCGAGTTGGCCCTCGAACTCGGCGCCCGTACCGTCGTCGTCCACCCACCCTTCCGGTGGCAGAAGGAATACGCGGCCGGGTTCACCGACGGAATTGCCTTGCGCGAGAACGACACCGGCATCGAACTCGCCGTCGAGAACATGTATCCCTGGCGGGCCCGGCGTCGCGATCGGTCGCGCGAGATGGAGGCCTATCTGCCGCACTGGGACCCGGTGACCCAGCCCTATGACCACGTGACCCTCGACCTCTCACATACGGCGACGGCCCGCTCTGACGCCATGGCGATGGCCGAGGCGCTCGGCCCCCGTCTGACCCACGTGCACCTCGCCGACGGCCTCGGCTCCAACCTCGACGAGCACCTCGTGCCCGGGCGGGGCGGCCAGCCGTGTGGTGAGTTCCTCGAGCGTCTGGCCGACACCGGCTTCACCGGCTCCGTCGTCGTCGAGGTGTCGACCCGCAAGGTCTCGCCGGAGCAGCGCGAGGTGGACCTCGCCGAGGCGCTCGCCTTCGCCCGCCTGCACCTGGCCACCGTGCCCGTGATGGAGTGAGGCCGTGAGCCCGCGCGGACGACGCCCAGCCGGTGAGGACACCCGCGCGGCCATCGTCGCGGCCGCTGCGGCCGAGTTCGCGACGAGTGGGTATGCCGGGAGCTCACTTCGTGCGATCGCCCGCCGGGCGGGCGTCGATCCCCGATTGGTGCACCACTACTTCGAGGGCAAGAGCGCCCTCTTCGCCGAGGTCATGCACGTCCCGGTCAATCCGGCAGCGGTCATCGCGCAGGTGATGTCCGGCCCGCCGGAAGCCACCGGCGCGAACCTCCTGCGGGCCTTCCTCACGGTCTGGGACTCACCGCAGGCCCAGCCTGCGCTCGTCGCCCTCGTCCGGACCGGGCTCAGCAGCGAGGAGTTGGTCGACCAGCTGCGCGGCTTCGTCGAGCGCGATCTCATCGGACAAGTCATCCGGAAGCACCCGGCGACCAAGGGCCTCCCGGCCAAGGAGCGACGGGTTCGGGCCGGTCTCATCGCCACCCAGATGCTCGGCCTGGTGCTGGCGCGCTACATCGTGCGCATGCCCGGGATCGTGGAGTCCACGAGCGAGGAACTCGTGGCCCACCTCGGTCCGATCGTCCAAGGCCTCCTCGACCCCCAGTTTGTGACCCCAGGTTCGTAGGTTCGGGCCGGATCGGCGCGCCCGACCTCCCGTTTGTGACCCCAGGTTCGTAGGTTCGGGCCGGATCGGCGCGCCCGACCTCCCGTTTGTGACCCCAGGTTCGTTGGTCTGGACCGAAATGCGCTGGTGGGCGCACGGCATACGAACCTGGTGTCATGAATGGAGGCAGGAACGGGAGGTCTGGGGAAGGGCTGCGAACCTGGTGTCATGAATGGAGGCAGGAACGGGGAGGTCTGGGGGAGGGCTGCGAACCTGGGGTCACAAATGGGGAATGCGTGAGGGTTGCGCGGCGGTGAGCGGACGGCATACATTTCATCATGTGATGAATAAGGACCATGGCCGGCACGCGGCCGGCGCCACCCCCGATGGGGCAAAGCCCACCGGCGACGCGATCGTCGTCGACCATTTGAAGGTCAAGCGCGGGACCCGGTTGGTCCTCCCGGATCTGTCCGTCCGGGTCCCGAAGGGCCAAGTCATCGGCCTCCTCGGACCCAGCGGTGGCGGCAAGTCGACCCTCATGCGATCCATCGTGGGCGTCCAGGTCGTCGGCGGCGGCACGGTGACCGTGCTCGGTGAGCCAGCGGGTTCGGCCGGCCTGCGCCGACGGGTCGGCTACCTCACCCAGGCGCCCAGCCTCTATTCCGACCTGACCGTGCGGGAGAACGTCGCCTACTTCGCCCGGGTGCTCGGGGCGAGCGCCGCCGACGTGGACCGGGCGATTGCGGATGTCGACCTCACGGACCATGCCGACGCCCTTGTCGTCAACCTCTCCGGTGGCCAGCAGACGCGGGCCAACCTCGCCTGCACTCTCGTCGGCAACCCCGAGGTCCTCGTCCTCGACGAACCGACGGTCGGACTCGACCCGGTGCTCCGGCGCGACCTCTGGGCTCTCTTCCGGCGGCTCTCCGACGAGGGTCGGACCGTGCTGGTGTCCAGCCACGTGATGGACGAGGCCACCCGCTGTGACCGCCTGCTTCTCATCCGGGCGGGCGAGATCCTCAGCGACTCCTCACTGCCTGAACTGCTTGCCAGCACCGGCGCCGAGGACGCCGAGGGAGCCTTCCTCGCCCTCATCGACGCCGCGAACGCGGCCAACCCAGCCGGCTCTCGGACGGAGGGGGTGGCATGAACCCCCGCATCACCCTGGCCACCGCTGGCAGGATCCTGTCCCAGCTGCGGCACGACCATCGGACCGTCGGGCTCCTGCTCGTCGTGCCCTGCGTGCTGATCGGTCTGCTCGCCTGGATCTTCGCCGACTCGCCCACGCCGGTCTTCGACCAGATCGGGGCCTCCCTGCTCGGCGTCTTCCCCTTCGTCATCATGTTCGTCGTCACCTCGGTCTCCACGCTTCGGGAGCGGACGGGCGGCACCCTCGAGCGACTCATGACCACGCCGCTGGGCAAGGGCGACCTGATGGTTGGTTATGCCTTGGCCTTCGGGCTCGTCGCCATCGTCCAGGCCATCGTCGCCACGTCCTTCGCGATCTGGGTCTGCGGCCTCGACATCAAGGGACCAGCCTGGATGCTCATGGTCATCGCCCTGCTCGATGCCCTGTTGGGCACGGCTTTGGGCCTGCTCGCCAGCGGCTTCGCGCGCACGGAGTTCCAGGCCGTGCAGTTCATGCCGGCGTTCATCCTTCCGCAGTTCCTCCTCTGCGGGCTCCTCGTCGCTCGCGATCAGATGCCCTCGATCCTGTCGACCATCTCCGACTGGCTGCCCTTGTCCTACGCCGTGGATGCGATGAAAGAGGTCACCGCGCAGGCCGACCCGAACGTCTGGAAGGACTTCGCCATCATGGGCGCGTGGATCGTCGTGGCGCTGGTCCTCGGCTCGCTCACCCTCCGCCGGCGCACCCCCTGAGCGGCTGGGTCGGAGCGGGTCGAGGCCACACGGCATACGGGAGTAGGTTGGGCCATCGTGGAAGCCAGTGACCTGCTCCGGGGCGCCCTCCTCGGACTCTCCAAATCAGACCTCGTCCGCACCACGATCGAGAAGGCCCCGGTCAGCAGATCGGTGGTCGCGCGCTACGTGCCCGGCACCGGCGTGCCCGACGCCGTGGCAGCGGCTGCCGAGCTCCGCGCCACCAACCGGCTCACGACGATCGACTACCTCGGCGAGGACACGACCGATCGTGCCCAGGCCGAGCACACGCGCGACACCTACATCACCCTCCTCGACGCGCTCGCCGAGGCCGACCTGACGAAGTACGGTGCGGCCGAGGTCAGTCTCAAGCTCAGCGCCCTCGGTCAGGCGCTGCCCAAGGACGGCGAGAAGGTGGCGCTCGATCTGGCCCGCGAGGTCTGCGAGGCGGCGTCGAGGGCCGGCACCACGGTGACCCTCGACATGGAGGACCACACGACGACCGACTCGACGCTCGGCGTGCTCGCCGAGTTGCGGCAGGACTTCCCGTGGGTCGGAGCCGTGCTGCAGGCCTATCTCAAGCGGACTCTCGCCGACTGCCAGGCCCTCGCCCACGAGGGCAGCCGCGTGCGCCTGTGCAAGGGCGCATACAAGGAGCCGGCCTCGGTCGCCTACCAGGACAAGGACGACGTCGACCTGTCCTATGTCCGATGCCTCAAGGTGCTCATGGCGGGCGAGGGCTATCCGATGGTCGCCAGCCACGACCCCCGTCTCATCGAGATCGCGCAAGCGCTCGCCACTCACAGCGAGCGGCTGCCGGAGACCTACGAGTTCCAGATGCTCTACGGCATTCGACCGGCCGAGCAGTCGCGGATCGCCGATCGTGGGCACCAGATGCGCGTCTACGTGCCCTTCGGCGACGAGTGGTACGGCTACCTCATGCGTCGGATGGCCGAGCGCCCGGCCAACACGGTCTTCTTCCTCCGCTCCCTGGTGTCCCAGGGCTGAGGGGGCGCAAGGGATACTTCCCCCATGGGAACGGTTGCGATCTTCGGTGCTGGTGTCATGGGCGAGACCTTGCTCTCCGGCCTCCTGCGGGCAGGGCGGTCAACTGAGGAGCTCGTCATCACCGAGCGGCGGGCCGATCGCGCCGCCGAACTCACCGAGAAGTACGGCGTGCGCGCTCTCAGCAACACCGAGGCCGCCGGTCTCGCCGACACCCTGATCCTCGTCGTCAAGCCACAGGACATCCGTGGTCTGCTCGCGGAGATCCGTGACCACGTCACGAGCGACAACCTCGTCGTGTGCATCGCCGCAGGCATCACGACCGGCACGGTGGAGGACGCCCTCGAACCCAAGCGGGCCGTCGTCCGCGTCATGCCCAACACCCCGGCCCTCGTCGACCAGGGCATGGCCGCGGTGTCGCCCGGCACCTACGTCAGCGCCGACCAACTCGAGGAGGCCAAGTCGATCCTCGCGGCCACCGGCAAGGTCGCCGAGGTCCCCGAATACCTCCAGGACGCCGTCACCGCCATTTCCGGCTCCGGCCCGGCCTACATCTTCTACGTCGTCGAGGCGATGATCGAGGCCGGCGTCGTCCTCGGGATGCCGCGCGCGATGGCCACCGAACTCGTCGTCCAGACCCTTTTCGGCGCCGCGACGATGATCAAGGAGACCGGCCAGCACCCCACCGTACTGCGCGAGCAGGTCACCTCACCCGGGGGCACCACCGCTGCCGCGCTGCGTGAGCTGGACGATCACAAGGTCCGCGCCGCCTTCATCCGCGCGATGGAGGCCGCCGCGAAACG
>ENA-UOWE01003986-UOWE01003986.1-activated-sludge-metagenome-genome-assembly--contig:-NODE-3986-length-14610-cov-4.549571_pt1 | contig 14610 bp, 12 predicted proteins | sample MGYA00249841_ERZ761562 | MGnify/ENA primary metagenome ERZ761562 (study PRJEB28883, sample SAMN05720200) | activated sludge metagenome | isolation source: Anaerobic digester | place: Japan... | reverse complement strand
GGTTCATTGTGCTGGCTATCTTGCTCATCGGCGGTATCACGATGACTCAAAGCGCAGAAAAATTAATTTGGATCTGCATGGGTGTGAGTGAATATTTCCATCTTCATGTACTCAACCAGCCTGCTACTAAAGAGGTCCAAAAATTGGGATTAAGAGTGGCTGTTAGAACTGAGTAAATACTGACTTTGAAGCAGACCTATAATCACTAACCTGTAAAATCGATATGCCAACATCAACTAATATCGCCATTCTTGCCGGCCAACTCGTTGTGGGCGGAGCCGAAAAGCAGCTATATCTCTGGCTCGCCAATCTGGATCGAGAGCGCTTCAACCCAATCGTGCTTACCCTCCATCCTGGTTTCGGCGATTATTGGGAGAAGCCAATTGAAGACCTCATAATACCACTTTTTCGGATCAATCAGCGTAACAATCGTATTTCCCGCCTGAGGGAAATACAGCAAATACTCCAGCCCTTTCAACCCCAACTAGTGCATGGCTGGCACCTTTTTTCAGGTGCTTATGCCAGCCTGGTTGCTCCACACTTCAAGGCTAAAAGTCTCGTTGGAATTCGCAGTAGTTTCGAATCTATTCAGAATTCTCTGGAATTACGGATTGCTCAATATTTTGCGGATGCTTTCATCGTGAATTCGGAATCAGCTGCAGCTAGAATCAAATCAGAAAAACCAAGTATAAGGCATGTTTATGTAGTTCCGAATGCTGTCATTGCAGATTTTGAATCACGCGAAACTGTAAGGCAACGACTTATCCGAGAGCTGGGTTTGCGTCCCGATGCGCTTTGGCTGGTAGCTGTTGGCCGCCTGGAGCAGCTCAAGCACTTCGATGAGCTGCTCGAAGTTGCAGCATCTTTACAGGATAAGCAGTGCAACTTCCACCTTATCCTCATTGGCGGTGGGCCGGAAGAATCAGCCCTTATCCAGCTTAGTCAACAGCTTCATCTTGAAGACTGTGTCCGATTTACTGGAGAAATTCCTAACGCCATTCGTTTGTTAAAAGGTTTTGATATTTTCTGTATGACATCCTTTTTAGAAGGTCTGCCCAATGTGGTGATGGAGGCTGCAGCAGCTGGTTTGCCCATCGTAACCTGGCAATTGCCATTTTACGAAGAGCTGCTCACGCCAGGTGAGACAGCCCTTATGGCTGCTCCAGGCGACCGTGCCAGCTTTGAGCAGGCTGTGCAAGCGTTCATCAATGATCAACATTTAAGAGAAAGATTGGGAGCTGCTGCTCAGGCTCAAGTGACTGAGAAATTCAGTTTGGACCATTACATTCAAAACATGACCAAAGTCTACGAGACGATGTTGCAACCCAAGCCTTCGCCGGATAAGAAATAAAATGATTTTGGAATATCATCTCATATTCCCTGATTCCCATCCAAGAGATACTTGGAATGCCGGTAATATCATCCGTGTTAAAGATTTCGCACGCCAAATGCGCTATTTAAAGAAACACTATCAGATTCTCCCGCTGGATGATTACGCGGAAGTTTTTCTTAGCCAGTCTCCTCAGTCGAAAAGGGCCATTGCGCTGACGTTTGATGATTGCGGGCAGCGTACCTTTTCCTTGGTGGAACCCGTGCTCAGCCAGGAGCATTTTCCAGCAACGTTTTTTGCCAATACATCTCACCTGAAGGATGGAAAGTTGTTGTGGTTTACTTACTTCAATGCCTTATGCTTCGAGAAGTCATATTCATCGATAAATATTAAAGGAAGGGAATATCTGCTCCAAACAAAACAACAATGTTTCCATGCCTGGCAGGATCTCATCCACCAGGCTCAGATCAGCGGAGATGCAATTGCTTACTCCGAAGCCATCTCAGCCAAATACCCACTCTCTGCAGAGATTACTCAGAACTACCTGGGGCTGACCGAAAAGCAGATTAAGAATATCGGCTCATCTGCACATTTCGCATTTGGCGGTCACACACATCATCACCCCTACCTCACCCAACTTAGTCCAGAAAAGCAGCAAGAGGAGATTATTGAGAATAAACGCCTGCTTGAACAAATCGGCGGAAAACCTGTTCGCTATTTTGCTTATCCTGGGGGAAAGTATTCCTTACCGATTATTGATATTGTGAAGGCGTGTGGATTTTCGGCAGCTTGCGCCGAGAAGTCTCTCAACCTGGGTGAGCCGCGTTTTGAGCTCCCACGCACCGGCATTTATTCTCCCTCATTGATAAAGTTTATACTCAAATTGATCCGGGTTCCATAGGATTGCATTCTTCGAAAACAGGCGGAAAAGCAAGTGAGTCAAAAATCCATTTTGCTCATCGGTAATCACCTTTCTACTGAACATTCCAATAAGAATGTCTGGCATTACATGGCTGAGAAACTCTCTGCGAGAGGTTGGCAGGTAATCACGACCTCATCGCAGCAAAACCAAGCCCTAAGATTAATCGATATGCTTCACACGATCTATGCGCAACGGCGTGAGTATGCTCTGGCGCAAATCGATGTTTTCAGCGGCAAGGCATTTATCTTTGCGGAAGCATGTGCCAAATTACTTAAATGGCTAAGAAAACCCATCGTCCTCACACTGCATGGCGGTGGCTTACCTGAGTTTGCTGCCAAGCATCCCCTGCGCGTCCAGCATTTATTCCAAAGAGCGGATGCCGTTGTTACCCCTTCAACTTTTCTACAAAACTCATTACGCCAATATTCCTCTGAGATTCACCTGATCAATAATCCTATCGATATCTCCCAAGGCATTTATCGTCAGCGCAGCTCTCCGCAGCCTAAGCTCATCTGGGTTCGCGCTTTTCATGAGATTTACAATCCCGAGATGGCATTAAGAGTTTTAGCCGATCTACAACCCGAATTCCCAGAGAGTCACCTAACTATGATAGGACCAGTGAAAAGCCACGCCTGCATGCAAAGTGTGAGAACGCTCGCAGCCCAAATGCAGCACGACCATCATGTGGAGATTATCACTGGCATTCCACATGATCAGGTTTCGGCTTTTCTGGATAAAGCTGATATCTTCATCAACACTTCGAACTATGACACCGCCCCCCGTAGTCTTCTAGAAGCCATGCTTAATGGGCTGTGTGTGATCTCGACAAATGTAGGCGGAATTCCTTACCTTGGCATAGATGGACAGGAATTTCTATTAGTGCCCCCAGGGGACCACTTGGCAATGGCTGACGCTATCAGGCACGTTCTTACCGAACCTGAGTTAGCAGCAAAGTTAAGTAGCAATGCCCATAAAAAAGTGGAGCAGGATGATTGGTCTATTATCCTTCCACAATGGGAAAACTTGTTTTTAGACTTAATTGGGCATGAATAAACTCGATATATACAGCCGTTTACCCTATCCACTAAAAGTTCTAAGTGCAAGCTTACATGGTTTTTACTTGCGTTGGTGGCGATACGGCCGAGAAACAGAAAGTTTGGTTGAGGAAGCCCTCGAGCGTGATACTTGGACTGCAGACCAATGGAAAAATTGGCAGGAGGAAAGATTAGCTTTCATTCTTCACCGAGCAGCCACAAAGGTGCCTTTCTACCGCGACCAATGGCAAAAACGCCGAGCTGCAGGCGATCGATCAAGCTGGGATTACCTCGAAAATTGGCCTATCTTAGAAAAACAATCCGTGCGGCTTAAACCAGAGCTATTCCTTACGGATGATATTAATCCTAACCACATGTATTTGGATCATACCAGTGGAACTACAGGTACGCCCCTAAAAATTTACCTCTCCCGAGAAACAGTTCACCAGTGGTATGCTCTCTACGAAGCCAGAATAAGGAGATGGCATGGGGTTTCAATTCACGAGCCTTGGCTTATCCTTGGCGGCCAATTGGTCGCACCTAGTAATCAGGAAAAGCCACCATTTTGGGTGCGTAATCTTGCTCTGAATCAGCTTTATCTTTCATCTATTCACATAAAAAAAGAAAACGCTATCCACTATGTTCGCGAAATCAATCGCTTTTCCCCAACTCACTGGATTGTTTATCCTTCATCTGCTGCTAGCTTAGCTTCGTTTGTTCTTCAGCAACAACTTTCTGTCATTCGTCCCAAAGTAATTTTCACTAATGCTGAGCCTCTCTTGAGTTATCAGAAAAAACTTATCGAACAAGCATTCCAATGCCCCGTACAAGAAACCTACGGAATGGCAGAAATAGTAGCCGCTGCAAGTGAGTGTGAATTTGGAAATTTGCATTTGTTTCCGGATGTAGGAATTCTTGAAAATTTGGACTTCACATCGAATTTACCTGTTGTAGATGGGCAAACAGGAGAATTTGTATGCACTAGTCTTCTAAATCAGGACATGCCTTTAATTAGATATCGCATTGGGGACGCTGGAAACGTTAGTCATCACCTACATTGTGAATGCGCTAGGAATATGCCTATATTAACGAAGATTGAAGGTCGAACTGACGATATGGTCCTCACTCCGGATGGTAAACAAATCGGAAGAATGGACCCAATTTTCAAGACAGATATTAATATTTTAGAGGGCCAAATAATCCAAGAGACATTGGATTTCACCCGTGTCAAAGTTGTTCCAATGGATGGCTTCAATAATGAAGATGTACAGGATATCATTCAGCGTGTTCATCAACGCCTCGGCGAGAGTGTGCGCGTCGAGGTCGAACTCGTTGACGAAATTCCGCGCACAAAAACGGGAAAGTTCAAAGCGGTTGTGTCTCACTTACAATCCTAGAGGAAGGTTAATCCTACAATCCTTCTATCTTACTATAAGTAACTAAAGTAGCTCCATTTGCATTTGCCTGGAAAGTATCTCCTATAAAGAATTTTCGAATGAGAAGTTGGGAAGTCGTCTTGCCGGCAAAAAATTAGAAAAATCATGTTTCTAATACCATTTCTAAAAGTATGTCTCAATGATAACTAGAATATCAACGATTTTCACCATTATGCTTAATAATGAATTTAGTTAGTTATTTATTGGTTTTGATTTCTAAACTATGTTGCCTATTGTATACAAATTACGCTCTATATAGATCTAAATGAACTGGAAAATAAAGTATTTTTTTCAAAGCCACTTTCCAAAAGTATTTTTCGATAGTGAAATTTACTACTTGCTTCAAAAGAATTTTGGTGGTTTCAAACATTTTTCCATAATTAGCAAAGTGGATCAAGGAATTAGCCTTTTAGAAGCGCTCCACGCAAACGATATTGAGATTCGGGGAAAGCATACGGCAGAAATTGGTACGGGTTGGGTACCCATTATTCCGATGCTGTTTGCGATACTCAGGCAATCCGATTGTATTACCTGCGATGTCAACCGTCTGCTCAAGCAAGATCTATGCATTCAAGCTGCAGATCAGTTCAGTAGGATGGGCCCTTATTTGGCAAAAAAATTATATTGGTCAAAACCAGAAGAAATTGCTGAATCTCTTTGCTCAATTCGTTCACTTCAAGATGCCAATTTACTATTGAAATACTTACGCATTAGTTATTTCGTCGATGCCTCCTACCCCCTCCATTTAATAGAGGATACCAATATTGATATCTTTTTTTCGAATGAAACTCTCGAACATATTCCCCAAGAGCAAATTCCAACTTTATTCTCAGAGATCCGGAGAGTCCTAAAACCTGATGGAATCATGATACATATGGTTGACTGTTCCGATCACTACAGTTTTGAAGATCATTCCATCAATCGCATCAATTTCCTGCGTTTTACTTCAAAGGAGTGGAAAAGTTATAATACCTCATTCCTTTTCCAAAACCGCCTAAGGCCTTCCGATTATAAGGAAATGATGAATACAGCTGGTTTTTCAATTGAGTATTGGAGGCAGAAGGTGGACTCCAGAGCTCTCAATGAGCTCGCGGACTTTCCAGTTAGTGATGAGTTCCAGAATTATCCAGCAGAAGAGCTTTGTACTTCTAGTTTTTTGGTTATTGCCAAACCCATAGCTAAGAAATGAACAATTTTTTGCCTTTTGTCTCTCTAATCCTCCCGATCCGCAACGAAGCCAAGCATATCCGCGGCTGCTTGGAGAGCATCGCCCAGCAGGATTTCCCTCACGAGCAGATGGAGATCATTATTGCCGACGGGCTTTCCACTGACAACACCAAAGAGGTAGTGGAAACCTTCAAGCCTAGTGATATCCCGCTTATTTGGCTGGATAACCCCGAAAAAATCGTCCCCACTGGACTAAACTTAGCCATCCGGCAAGCCCGCGGCGATGTTATCATCAGGGTAGATGGACACACAACCCTTGCCTCGGATTATGTGCAGCAATGTGTGCTCGCCCTGCAGTGCAGCGGAGCCGAAAACGTTGGAGGACGGATGAACCCCGTCGGAAAAAACACCTTCGGGAAAGCAGTTGCTTTGGCAACCAGTTCGCCCTTTGGCGTAGGTGGAGCGCGCTTTCACTACTCAACGCAGGAGGAATGGGTCGATACCGTCTACTTAGGCGCATGGCCAAAAGAGGTATTCCAGAAAGTCGGTCTGTTTGACGAAGAATTGGTGCGCGATCAGGATGATGAATTTAATTACAGGTTGCGAGAAGCTGGAGGCAAAATTTTACTGATCCCAAGAATTAACTCCTGGTATTCTGTGCGCAGCCAGCCCAAGGACCTCTGGAAACAATACTTACAATACGGCTTTTGGAAGGTGCGCGTTTTTCAGAAGCATCCCCGCCAAATGCGCTGGAGCCAATTCATACCCCCCATTTTCGTCCTGGCAGTGTTGATTTCTCTTCTAATAGCAATCCTTTTTAGCTGGGGCTGGAAGGTGCCACTGGCCTTAGCAGGACTATATCTGTTGGCAGCCCTCATAGCCACGCTCCTCACAGCGGCACGAAAAGGCTGGCTGGAGGTATGCCTGCTTCCGTTCACTTTTGCCATCCTGCATGTTAGCTACGGTTCGGGCTTTTTGTGGGGTTTAATCAAGTTCCGCAAGCGCTGGGGAGATAAAGTTGGCAAAGTGCCGGTATTGGATATGGATTAGATTGATTATTATGGCATAATTAGGGGAAACTCATGTCGATACCAATTTTTACTGAAGCTGAAAGAGCGCTTAATACGAAAGAGAAAACAGTTGGACAAGTTTTATCCAACGCACTCAAGCGCACCTTCGATATTATCTGTTCGGTGCTTGGGCTAATCCTGCTTTCGCCTCTCTTTATTATCTTATCTATTCTCATAAAGCGCGATTCGCCCGGGCCAATTTTTTATAAAAGCCGGCGCGTCGGCAAAGATGGCAGAGAATTTGATATGCTCAAATTTCGTACGATGCGTGAGGAGCCAGCCAGCTATAACGGCCCCCGCGTCACCGCAGAAGATGATACACGCATAACATCAGTAGGTGCATGGCTGCGTAAGACTAAACTCAATGAGCTCCCCCAGCTTTGGAATGTGCTTATCGGGCAAATGAGCATGGTTGGTCCACGCCCCGAAGATCCTGATATCGTCGCTACCTGGCCGGAAGAAGCCCGCCAAATTATCCTTTCCATCCGTCCTGGGATCACCAGTCCAGCCTCAATCGTCTACCGCAATGAAGAAAAACTCCTAAATGGTGATCATGCTCTGGAGAAATATCTCCAAAGTATTGCTCCCGATAAATTACGCTTGGATGAGCTCTACGTTCTCAATCATGGCTTTTTCTCTGATTTGGATATCCTTTTCTGGACCGCAATAAAATTATTGCCTACAATGGACCCTAACAATATCCCAGAGAATTGGCTATTTGTAGGTCCGATTTCCAGATTTTTACACCGTTATTTGGTGTGGTTTGGTGTTGATTTTATTGTCTCGCTAATCTCTATTGCAATTATCGGCCTGATCGTTCGTTCTATTACAGTACTTAACCTAGGTTGGCTGAGATCCTTAGGGATTGCCTTGGTCATTGCCCTACTTTTCAGTTTTGTAAATGCTTTACTTGGGATGGGGCAGGTGTTTTGGAAAAAAGCTCCCGGTTATTATCTTTTTGATTTAGCATTTTCGACTTTTGTTACCACAGCTATTGTGTATTTTATCAACCTCAATTTTCCTGGTGGGTCTCTTTTACCTCCAAGGATGATCATTTCCTTCGGTGCCTTATCTCTATTTGGTTTTGCAACTGTACGTTATCGCACGCGTTTGATAACTGGTTTGGCTTCCCGATGGCTAAGACTGCGTGGAAAAGCTAGTAAAATAGGTGAGCGCATATTAGTAGTAGGCGCGGGCCAATGTGGCATTATAGCTTGTCTGTTGGTAGAAAGAAGCGAACTAAACGAATTGTATTCTATCGTTGGAATCGTAGATGATGACCCAAAATTGCAAGGGATGCGCGTGAATGGATACCCTGTTTTGGGCCCAACAAGTCAAATTAAAAAACTGGTAGAAGAGAAAAATATCGGCGTGATTATGTTTGCTATCTCCCGAATCAATCAAAGAAATAAAAGTCAAATCCTCAAACTTTGCAACGAATCGGGCGCCAAAGTGGTTATCATTCCTGATATCCTGCGCCACCTTGAAGAAGAACTCAAGCGTCCCCCGACGGAGGTCCATGAGCAATCCCTGGCAGAATAGACCTGTTTTAGTTACTGGAGCTGCCGGCTTCATCGGCAGCCGGCTGACCGAAATGCTCGTGCAGCAGGGTGCGCAAGTACGGGCTTTCGTGCGCTATACTTCTCGGAGTGAGCTTGGCTTACTCAGGTTTCTCCCGCCTGCGATCCTTTCTGATGTACAGTTGATTTTCGGAGATTTGCGGGATGCTGATGCGGTTGAACATGCAGCCAAAGGCGCCGATCTCGTTTATCACCTCGGAGCACTGATCTCCATCCCCTACTCTTACTTGCATCCAGTCGAAGTCGTCCAGACCAACATCCTAGGTACGCTCAACGTCTTGCAGGCTTGCCGCAAATTCGATTGCCGCCTTATTCACACTTCTTCCAGCGAGGTTTACGGCACAGCGCTTCAGGTGCCCATCGATGAATCCCACCCCTTACAAGGGCAGTCGCCTTACTCCGCCAGCAAAATCGGCGCAGACAAACTGGTTGAAAGCTATTACCGTTCTTTTGATGTACGCGCGGTAACCATCCGCCCCTTCAATACCTACGGCCCGGGGCAATCCGCGCGGGCGGTCATTCCAGCCATCATCACACAGGCACTGACCGAACAAACCGTTTTTTTGGGCAATTTGGATGCCTTGCGCGATTTTACATATCTCGATGATACCGTGGATGCCTTCCTCAAAGCCGGTCAAACTGAGGGGATTGATGGAGAGACCTTCAACTTAGGCTCGGGTTCCGAGATCAGCATCCGGGAGCTGGCTACTCTGATTTTCGACCTCATCGGCACAAAGCCGGCAGTCGAAATTGATTACGAGCGCATGCGCCCGGCTCTTTCTGAAGTGCAGCGGCTCTTGGCAGATAACCGCAAAGCCCGCCAGGCTCTGGATTGGTCACCTCAAGTCGACCTGCGAGAAGGGCTCACCCACACGATTGAGTGGATCCACAAACATTTGGATCTCTATCACATTGGCCACTATGAACGCTAGACCTATCTTCAGGAATGCTTTAACGATTCTCTCCGTTTATGAGCTGAGATTATTGTTTAAGTTTTTTGATAATTAATGGGAAGGGGAGGTTCAATGAAAACAGTGATTTTATGTGGAGGAAAGGGCACGCGCTTGGCACCTTTCACGTACGTCTTGCCCAAGCCGATGATGCCGATTGGGGATAAGGCAATCTTAGAAATCCTCCTCCAGCAATTGCGGCGATATGGCTTTACAGACATAGTGCTCGCAGTGGGCTATTTAGCTAGCCTGATGAAAGCCTATTTCAAAGACGGCCAGCAATACGAACTCAACATCACCTACTCCAATGAATTAGAGCCATTAGGCACCGCCGGCCCGCTTTCCCTCATTCCCGGCCTGGACGAAACTTTTCTGGTCTGCAACGGGGATGTACTCACCACTTTGAATTTTTATGATTTTGTTAATTTCCACAAAGAGCAAGGCGGAATCCTTACGATTGCTATGCACAGACGCCAGGTGCAGATTGACCTAGGGATCATCGAGCAAGATGATGGCGACAATATCATCACAGGCTATGTTGAGAAGCCGAACCTGGACTATAAGGTGAGCATGGGGCTCTACCTGCTCGAGCCTCGGGCGCTCGAATACATCCCCCAGAAGCAATACTTCGACTTCCCCGACCTGGTGAAATTACTGCTTTCCAAAGGCGAAAAAGTAGTCGGCTATCCCTTCGATGGCTACTGGCGCGACCTAGGCAACCGCGAAGATTACGAGCAAGCCTGCAAAGATTTTGAAATTATGCGCTCAGAATTCTTACCAGGATCCCTCTCATGAACTGGCGCGTGCCGCTCTCGGATGTCAATCTCGATGCAGCGGAAATCGATGCGGTGTTATCTGTGCTGCGCTCCGGCTGGCTGACAATGGGCTCCGTTACCCAGGCTTTCGAGCAGGAATTCGCTGCTTTTACCGGCTCAAAGCACGCCCTGGCGGTTGCGAATGGAACCGCCGCTTTGCATTTGGCTTGCCTCGCGCTGGGCCTTGGGCCTGGCGATGAAGTTATCCTGCCCTCGCTAACCTTCGTGGCGAGTGCCAATGCCATCCGCTATACCGGCGCTACGCCAGTCTTTGTTGATATCGAAAGCACTGATTGGCTGTGCCTTTCTCCGCAAGCTATCAGCGCCGCCCTCACCCCGCGGACCAAAGCCATCATGGTGGTGCACTACGCCGGCTATCCCTGCGACATGCCCGCCATCCTGGAAATTGCCCGCCAGCATCACCTTGCGGTGATCGAAGATGCCGCACATGCCGTTGGGGCTGCGCTGGATGGGAAAGCCCTGGGTACCTGGGGCGATATCGGCTGCTTCAGCTTCTTTGGCAATAAAAACCTGACCACAGGCGAAGGCGGCATGCTGCTCACCCATGATGACCAGCTGGCAGAAAAACTCCAGCGCCTGCGCTCGCATGGCATGACCACGCTCACCTGGGACCGCGCCCATGGGCACGCCAGCACCTATGATGTGGTTGCGCTGGGTTATAACTACCGCATCGATGACCTGCGCTCGGCATTGGGCCGGGTGCAGCTGCAAAAGATCCCCGCCGGCAATGCCCGCCGGGAAAGCGCTGTTAGGCTTTACCACGAGTTGCTGGCAGCTCAGGCGCCCGAGATTGCGGTTCCCTTTGCGCAAGCGCGCGGGCAAAGCAGCTACCACATTATGCCGGTCTTGCTGCCCACGGGCAGCGATAAGCTGCGCTTCATCGAGGGCATGAAAGCCCGCGGGGTGCAGGTGAGCTGGCATTATCCACCTGTACACACCTTTAGCATCTACAAAAGCTATGCACCTCACGCTGAGGCTTTGCAGATTACGAACGAGGTGAGCGCCCGGGAGGTCACCTTGCCGCTCTACCCCAGCATAAGCGACGATCAAATCGCCTGGGTGGTGCGGGCGGTAAGGGAAAGCCTCTTCATCTGATTTAGGCACTTGAGGAAAGATTCAATATTTATATTTTATAATAATATCGGGGTTGGTCGTCGATATATCGACTGATTTCCCGTGTTAGGAGCTTAAATCTCCCCTATAATGAACTCCCTGATTGAACTGCTCAATCCAAATTCTTCAACCGAGCGCTGCGCTGAAGTTCTGAGTAGAATGAACGCTGAAGATTGGGAAGCATTAACCGCTTACTGCGCCGGGTATGATCTTTTACCTGCCTTGGAATTTCGGCTCTCACAGTTAGGCTTAGCTCATCAGATTCCCGAACCTCATCGTCAAAGCTTCCACTCGGCGTACATGCTCAGCGCTGTACGTAACATTTTGCTGCTGAACCATGCTAGTCAAATTCTTCTACGTCTTAAAGCTGAAAATATTCCTGTGATTGCTCTCAAAGGGCTTTTTTTGGTGGAAAATACCTATAAAGATTTGGGCGCCCGCAGCATGAGTGATCTGGATATTTTAGTGCACCGTGAAGATCTCCAAAAAACTGTTGAAATACTTCAAGGTTTGGGCTATCAGCTTTCTAAGTACTTTGATATTCGAGACTCTAATCTGGATATCAAGCACGTCCCGCCTATGGTCTTATCCGATGGTACGCATGTCGAAATCCATTGGACGCTCCTTGAAGAAAATGAGCCCTTTACCATCGCGATGGATGGTGTCTGGCAGAGGTCTTTTCCTGCTCAAATCAACGGAGTCGAGGTGCTCGCTGAAGGAATTGAAGATTTACTTTTGCACCTTTGCGTGCACATGACTTACCAGCATTATCTCAGCCTTGGCCTCAAAGGCATGCTTGATATTGCTCTCGCCTTGCAGCGCTATCAGGAGCAGCTAGATTGGACCCGCTTTGTTGCTCTTTGCAAACAATGGCAGGCTGAAAAAACCGCAGCCCTCACGCTGGAACTGCTTCGCACTCTGCAATGGGTTGTTATCTCAGATCAGGTCTTAACCCAACTATTACCTACCCCCATTGATGAGCGCATCCTCGTGGAAGCTTACCAGATACTTTTACAGGAAGAGCACGCCAGGCTCGGTCTCACCCCGGATCTGGTCCATTTAGCCTCCGAAGCCAACCTTTTTAAGCGCCTCTCATTGATGTTCCAACGGGTTTTCTTACCACGTATCATTATTGCACGCCTCTATCAGATTCCTCCTTCATCCCCAAAGATCATTTGGGGATATTTTCTTCGCTTCAAAGATTTAATCAAGGCTTATGGAGGTACAGTCCAAAAAATTACAGAAAAAGAGCCATCCCTGTTGGCTGATGTATCCCAGAAAAAATCTGTCTACGAACTCCATGAATGGCTAATAAGCTAAGAAAGGTATCTTATGAAAAGGAATGCTGGTTTAGTAATTCTGCTCGTTCTTGTCATGTTAGTTTCATTTAGCGGTGAACGCCAAGTTCAATCTGCTCCATTCCCCCCTGCTGATGACGCAAAAGCTTGCAGTTTAGATGAAGAAAGCCAACGCCAAGTCTATCGGATCTACTATACGAGAGTCGAAGAAATCTCCAGTCTGGTGGAGTTTGATGTGTTTGAATATAACAACCAGCTGGAGCATTACGTCCTGGCAGCCCTTTCACCTGATGAGCTAGCTCAGGTGCAAAATATGGGCTATACCACCCTTTTTGATGCCCAGGAAGATGCGAATTTCCAGAAACTCAAGCTGCTGGCAACCAACTCCTTGGATACAATTGGGCCACCCTACAACTGCTACCGCACGGTGGAGGAGTTGTATGCTTACGGGGCTGCTTTAGCCACTTATTATCCCACCCTGGCTGAGTGGACGGACGTTGGTGATTCCTGGGAGAAAAGCGTTGGTCAGCCGGATGGGTATGATATGATGCTGCTACGCCTCACCAACGAAAATATCACCGAGGCTAAACCGCGCTTGCTGCTGACGGCTTCGATCCACGCCCGAGAATATGCACCAGCCGAGTTAGCCGGGCGCTTCGCTGCTTACCTCATCGAGAATTACAACACAAATGCCGATGTGCACTGGCTGTTGGATTATAACGAGATCTATATTATGTTCCTGGCTAACCCTGACGGCAGAAAAGAAGCTGAAATTGGGCGAGAATGGCGTAAAAACACTAATGAAAATTACTGCGGACCAACGAGCATATACCGAGGTGCAGATTTGAACCGCAATTTCGATTTCTACTGGGGTTGCTGTGGTGGCTCTAGTGGTGACCAGTGTAGTGAAGTCTTCCGCGGTCCAATTGCAGCTTCTGAGCCAGAAGTGGATGCGATCCAAAATGTGATGCTCTCCCTCTTCCCTGACCAACGCGAAGATAGCCTCAGCGCTCCTGCCCCGGAGGATGCCACTGGTGTTTACATCGACCTGCACAGCTATGGAGGCGATGTGATGTGGTCCTGGGGCTTTACAAATACGAACGCCCCCAATAACGCCGATCTGCAAACTTTAGGGCGTAAGTTTGCTTTTTATAACGGATACTATCCGCATAAGTCCTACACACTTTACGCCACGGATGGCTCAACCGAAGACTATATCTATGGACGGCTGGGAGTAGCAGGGTATTGCATTGAAGTAGGCACAGAATTTTTTGAAGAATGCTCCGTTTTTGATTCCCAAATCCTACCGCAAAACTTGCCGGTTTTAATTTATGCAGCCAAAGGCGCACGCACGCCATATATGACCCCTGCAGGCCCTGATAGCATCAACTTAGCTTTGGACCAGAATCCAGCACTGATTGGGACACCCGTTACCCTCACCGGGCAAATTAACGATACTCGCTTTAATAACAGTAATGGTACCGAGCCTAGCCAAGCCATCGCCGCCGCCGAAGTTTCCATCGATATCCCCTATTGGGAAGCAGGTTATGCGCCTATTTCGCTCAGCCCTGTGGATGGCAACTTCAACTCTACCGTTGAAAACATAACAGGAACCATTGATACCAGCAGCCTTTCCGAAGGACGGCATATCCTTTATGTGCGCGGGAAGGATGCTGCCGGCAATTGGGGCGCAGTAAGTGCCCTATTCCTGACTCTCACAACGCCAATCAACAATCCGCCTGTTGCGAATGATCAAGAGGTTGCCACCTGGGTGAACGAGCCCATAGCTATTACCCTAAGCGGATCAGACGCAGATGGCGACAGCCTTACTTTCAGTATCACAGTAGATCCGCAGCATGGCAGCCTAAGCGGTA
>ENA-UOWE01003980-UOWE01003980.1-activated-sludge-metagenome-genome-assembly--contig:-NODE-3980-length-14622-cov-6.785955_pt1 | contig 14622 bp, 9 predicted proteins | sample MGYA00249841_ERZ761562 | MGnify/ENA primary metagenome ERZ761562 (study PRJEB28883, sample SAMN05720200) | activated sludge metagenome | isolation source: Anaerobic digester | place: Japan... | reverse complement strand
GGCTCTTATATTCTACTATCTCTTTTCTCTTTTGTCAATTGCTTTTTGGTTAACTATTCCTTTTCTTTTTTATAACCTTGTCCACTTTTCACAGTGTTTATTCTGTTCTTTCCAAGTTTATTTTGTTAACAGATTTTTTCGTGTTATAATAGATAAAAAGAAAATTTGTTATGTTCTAATTAATATGATTTACTTTATTTAAGGAGCGTGAAGCGTGACCCAGGAGGATAAGATTCTAGGATTGATAGGCTTTTGTTCAAAGACCAGGTCTTTTGTTTATGGGAAAGACAGGGTAAGATCCTATATAAAAAATCCAAATCCGAATAAGTTTGTAATAATCGCCGCCGATTGTGGAGAAACGGTGAGAGATGATGTTATAAAATCTTGTGAATCTCACAAGGTTCCTTTTATTCTTTTCAAGTCTAAAAATAAGGCAGATCTCGCCCAGGCTTTAGGTAAAGAAAAAGAAGAGGTTAGTGTTATAGGGCTTGAAGATTTTAATATAATAAAAGGAATATTAAAAATAGTCAATTCAGGGGGTGAGATATGATGTCAAAAACCCGAATTTATGAGCTTGCTAAGGAGTTGGGAATGGGAAACAAAGAGTTCATTGATCTTCTTGAAAAAAAATTTGGGGTTACTGTTAAAAGTCATATGAGTACTTTGGAAGATGAAACGGTTGTCGCAGTACGTAAGCTTTTTGAAGACGCTAAAAAATCTGAAGAGCAGAAAAAGGAGAAAAAAACTTCTGCTAAAGAGGAGCCTGTAATAGTTAAAGAACCTCCAAAAGAGTTTAAAAAGGTTGAAGTTCCGAAAGCTCCAGAACCTGCTGCCAAAGATGACAATATATTTGAGATTACTTTGTCTCCATCTCAGCTTAAATTGAACTTTCTTGCGGATAAGCTTAAAAAGAGTCAGACAGATATTATAAAGGCTATGTTTCTTAAGGGAATCATCTTAAGAGCAGGACAGGATCTTTCCTTTGAATTGGCAGAGACAATTGCACTTCATTATAACACAATACTTACTTTGTGCCAGGAAGAAGAGACACAACCGGAAGTATCTGCTCAGGAAGATCTTGAAATAAAGCTTAAGGAAAAATGGGAAAAGATATACAAGGAAAGAAGGAAGGATTTTAAAGAAAGATTTCCTGTGGTAACTGTCATGGGACATGTTGACCACGGAAAGACTACTTTACTTGACAAGATCAGAAATACTAAAGTCGCAGAGAAAGAAGCGGGAGGAATTACCCAGTCCATAGGTGCCTACCAGGTCGGATATAAGGGAAAGAAGATAAGCTTTATAGACACTCCTGGTCACGAAGCTTTTACAGAAATGAGAGCCAGAGGTGCACAGGCAACCGATATAGTTATTCTTATAGTTGCCGCCGACGATGGTGTAATGCCCCAGACTATTGAAGCTTACAATCATGCGAAAGATGCCCATGTTCCTGTTATTGTTGCTATAAATAAGATTGATAAGCCAAATGCGAACGTTGAACTTACAAAACAACAGCTGATATCAAAACTGAATCTTGTTCCTGAGGACTGGGGGGGAGATACCATAACGGTTGAAATCTCCGCAAAATCGGGAAAAGGCATTGATGAACTTTTGGATATGATTCTTCTTGTCGCTGAAATGCAGGAGATAAAATATTATCCTAAGGGCAATGCCAGAGCTATTATAATTGAAAGCAGACTGGACAAAAATCTCGGTCCTGTTGCAACGGTAATAGTTAAAGACGGTATTCTCAAAAACGGAGATTTTTTTGTAGCAGGAAACACCTACGGAAAAGTCAGAAGAATGCAGGATGATTTCGGCAGAACCATAAAGGAAGCTACAGCACCCGCTCCTGTTCTTATACAGGGATTTGAAGATGTTCCGGATATGCACTCCATTTTTTATGTTGTGGATACTCTTGATGAAGCCAGAAGTATTTCCCAGAGTAAAAAGCTTATAGAAGATAATAAGAGAATCGGGAAAAAGCATATTCGTCTTGAAGAGTTCATGAAGTTAACAGATGAGAATAAAAAGAAAACTCTTAATATAATACTTAAATCCGGTACTTTCGGAGAGATAGAGGCTCTGAAAACCTCTATCGCCAAACTTAAGAATCCGGACGTTGATCTGCAGGTTGTCCATGCCGGAATTGGCGCAGTTATCCCAAGCGATGTTATGCTTGCATCTGCCTCAGATGCTGTTATCCTGGGTTTTAGAGTCAAAGTAGACTCTAAAACTCTTAAACTTGCCGAGCAGGAGGGAATTCAGGTAAAACGTTATGAGATAATATTTAACCTCATAGACGATATAAAAAAAGCTCTTGAAGGTATGTTGGAGCCTGAAGAGATGGAAGCTGTAACCGGCGGCGGATATATAAAGGAACTTTTTAGAATAAAAAAGGTCGGTACTATTGCCGGTATACAGGTAACAGAAGGTTATGTCAATAAGGACGGAGGTGTAAAACTTTACAGGAACGGAAAGTTTGTAACCCAGGTAAAGATAGAGCAGCTCAAGCATTATAAAGATGATGTTAAATCCGTTGAGGCTCCAAAGGAATGCGGAATTAAGTTCTTCAACTTTGATGATCTCGTTGTAGGGGATGAACTGGAATTTCTTAAAACCGTTCAGGTTGAAAGAAAACTGGAGTTTGACGAACAGAAGGAAAACAAAAAGTAATCCTAAATGCCCCGTTTTACGGGGCTTTTAGTTTATACGGGAGTGATTGTTCTGTTTTATTTTTTGGGCCTTGCGGTATACATTCTTATCTGGTTTACGGTAAGCCTTTTTTACCCTTCTTTTATACTTCCCAGTCCCGATTTGGTTTTTTCAAAGCTTTTAGTTATGCTCGGAGATTTTTCATTCTGGAAAAGCTTTTTGGATACTTTTTTAAAGCTTTTTATGGGATTTATACTGAGTCTTGGAATCGGAATACCTTTAGGGTTTTTTTCAGGTTTAAGCAAAAAATTTTATGATTTTGTACGTCCTACCTTGATGTTTATGCAAGCTACTCCTGTCGTATCTTATATTTCTATAGCGCTGCTTTGGTTCGGCATAGGGTTTTATACGCCGGTTTTTATATGTTTTGTTGTCATATTTCCGACAGTAGTTATAAACATAGCAGAAGGAGTAGGCTCAACTGATAGGAATCTTGTTATGCTCAGCAGAGTCTTCCGTTTATCTAAAAGCGATGTAATAAGGTATATCTACATTCCTTCAATCGTACCTTTTATAAACTCTACTCTGAAGGTAGTCTGCGGTTCGTTGTGGCGTTCGGTTGTGATTGGTGAATTCATGGCAGGAAACAGGGGACTTGGTTATCTGTTATCTCTATCAAAATCGACTCTCAGAACCGATGAAGTATTTGCAAACACTCTATTTCTTATAATAGTAGGAATAGCTTTTGAATTTGCTGTCATGAAAATAAACTTTGTTCCCAAAGTGAGCCTTTCTTTTGCCGATAAGCCCACAGAAACTGTAAAATCAGCTACAGAACACTTTCTTGAATTGCAGAGTATAAGCAAAAGCTTCGGCAAGGAAAAAATAATCAAAGAACTCTCTTTTAAGGTTGGAAATTCTCAGACAACTGCGCTGCTGGGGCCTTCGGGAATAGGTAAAACCACAGTTCTGAATATAATCTCAGGAACTGTAGTGCAGGACAGCGGAAAGATTGTCAGCAACCATGACAGGATAGGCTATGTCTTTCAGGATGACAGGCTTATACCGTGGCTTTCAGTAAAAGACAACATAAAAGTAGTAAACAGAACTTTGGATGATTCACAGATTGACAAGATTCTTGAGCTTCTCAAGCTTAAAGGATGCGGTTCAATGATGCCGGCAGAGCTTTCCGGAGGAATGAGAAAGCGTGTAAATATTGCAAGGGCTATCGGATATTCTTCTACTCTTCTTCTTTTGGATGAGCCATTTGGCTCTGTGGATATAAAGACCCGCTATGATATAATGCTTGATCTGCTTAATCTCAAAAAGGAAACAGGGATCTCTATTATTTTGGTCTCCCATGATCCTTTTGAAACATCTCTGATGGCAGATCAGGTGGTCATGCTTGAGGGCAGACCGGCAGAGATTGTATACCGGCAAGAGTACAAGAACTCTCTTGAAAGAAGCAAACAGGAAAACAATACAATCATGAATGACCTTACTTACAGGATTATAAATCATACTAAAGGAGAAAATCGTAATGATAAAGGCTCAGAACATTATTTTTGATATAGACGGTACTTTGGTTAACACAAGCCGTGTTTCAATTCCTGCATTTGAAATGGTTTTAAAACAGCTTCAAAATGATGGATTCAACATAGGCAACCATACAAAAGAAGAGATAATGAAGTATATCGGTTTCACCATAGACGAAATATGGAAAAATCTCTTCAAAAATGATGATCCGGTGCTTATTGAAAAAGCTATAAGATACCTTGACCACTATGAAGAATTTACTGCAACAGGCTGAAGACATTTTTTTTGAAGGGGTTGTGCCTGTTCTCAGAACTCTTAAGGAGAAAGGAAAGAAATTATACCTGCTGTCCAACTGCAATATAAAGTATATGGAAAACGTCCTTAACAAAGGAATAAGGCAGTTCATAGACTTCCCAAACTGTTCGGAAATGTATGGCTGGAAGCAAAAGGACGAGGTTATACATATAATGATGGAAAAGTATAACTCTACAGACTTTGTGATGATAGGAGACCGTGAAAAGGATATATCTGCAGCCCACGCCAACCATATACCTGCCATAGGCTGCAACTACGGATACGGAGGGAAAGAAGTTAAAGATGCCGATATTATAGTTAACAGCTTTTATGATATTTTAAAATGCATAGAGTAGTTTTTAAGTTTTTTTTAAGTGATTCCAATGTATAATAATAATACAAAACTTATTATAAGAACTATTACGGAGGTGAAGTTTTTATGAGAAAACTCATTGCTGTACTTTCTGTTTTGTTCATCAGCATAGGTATGTTCGCTTACGTAAATGAAGGTTACGTCAGTCCGGTGGTAAATGTTGTAAAGTATGCATCGCCAGCCGTCGTAAATATAGAAGCAGTAGGTAAAAGCCAGCAGTCATCGCTTTATGACCCATATTTTGATGATTTCTTCAAAAGGTTTTTCGGCGGAGAACTCCCCGATACACAAAAGGATGTAACTGCAATAGGCTCAGGTTTTATATTTGACAAAGCCGGTTACATTCTCACCAATTACCATGTGGTTGAAAATTCAAACAAAATAACCGTAAGTATGGCTGATGGAAAGAAATTTGATGCCAAGCTTGTGGGAGGAGACTCAGAACTGGATCTGGCAGTCATTAAAATAGAAACACAAACAGACCTTCCCGTTCTTGAACTTGGTGACTCTGACAAAATAAACATAGGCGAGTGGGCAGTTGCCATAGGTAATCCTCTGGGACTAAAGCACACAGTTACTCTGGGAGTCGTGAGTGCTCTCAACAGAAGAATCGCCAAACCTGACGGTTCTGGTTACTATGTAGACCTCATACAGACAGACGCTGCAATAAATCCAGGTAACAGCGGAGGACCTCTTGTAAACATCCACGCACAGGTCATGGGAATAAATACCGCTATAATAAATACATCTGAAGGAGTTAACTTAGGATTCGCTATTCCTATAAATATCGCCAAAAGGTTTGCTTCATCCATAATAAAAGATGGAAAGTTTGAAAAAGCATACCTTGGTGTTGTAGTACAGACTGTTAATGAAGAACTGGTAAAAGCACTGGGACTTAAGGTTGAGACAGGAGCTTTGATAAGCGATGTAGAAAAGGATTCACCTGCAGAAAAGGCAGGCATAAAAACAGGTGATGTAATAGTAAAGCTTGACGAAAGAGTTATAGAAAGTAACGAAGACCTTGTAAGTTACCTTAGGGCATACTCGGCCAATACCAAAGCTAACATAGTTATAAACAGAAAAGGACAGGAACTCAAATTGAATGTCATTCTTTCAAGCAAGGAATCAAAGATAGTAACAGCTAAAAAGAGCTACTTCGGAATAACGGTAAGGGAGATAACAGCAGACGATATATCGGAGATGGGTCTTAAGAAAGATCTTGGAGGAGTTATGGTAGAAACTATAAGTTCAAGTTCACAGAGCATCCTCGGACTTAAGACAGGAGATATAATAACCTCAATCGCAGTAAACGGTAAGGAATCAAAGATAGCTACTCTTAAAGATTGGGAGTCAGTTGCTTCCACAGTGAAAAAAGATAGTTATGTCGCACTTTTGGTTTACAGAAAGAGTTATGGAAACTTCTACACCAAGTTTTATTACAGAGGAGAATAAATAAACATCTATTTTTAGCGGCATGCTTAAGCATGCCGCTATTATTTTATTCCAAAAAAGATCTTGTTGTATTTTTAAGTAAGTTTTTTTATGTTTTTGTTTACTTGTGTATTTTATTTAAATGTAATTTTTTTTTAATTTTTTTTAACGAAAAACGTTTAAAATTTATATTGTTTAGCTAAACAAGTTTTATTATACTTAAAAGTATTTTTTAGAATAACATATTTAAAAAATTTTACTATACAGGAGGATACGGTAGATTTCTTGGTTCAAAATCTCTTAGTTGTCTTCTAAGCTCAAAGCAATGGAAATTATTCAAAAAAATGCCAGTATAAAGGAGAAGTTATGACAGAAAACATCTTTTTCATATTAATGTTGTTATATGGTCTCTTTTTCAAAATAATTAACCTTCTGATACCTGTCAAAATAGCAACTATTATTTTAATAACTGTTGGATTCATTATCCTATATAAAAACAGACAGCATCTTAAGATGATAAGTTTTGAATTTTATAAGGATAAGCGGTTTTTAAGGGTTTTATTTATGTCTCTTTTTTATGGACTAATAATAATTGCAATTTCTTTTGTTTATCAGGGAGTTCTTTCAATAAACCCTTCAGTAAAAGAGTTTTTCCATGGTGAAAATTCTTTTATCAAATCATTAACAACATTCAATATAGAAAACTTAAGCTTATTTGATTTTGAAGGAAGAAATACTTTTTTTAATATCCTGCTTTCTTGGTTGTTCTTTCCAATGATAGTGATCTATGAAGAGGTTCTTTTCAGAGGGGTATTTTTAGAGTTTTTGAATAAAAAATATAAAATCAACACAGTACTTTCAATAATAATCGTTTCGGCTCTGTTTTCTTTCATGCATATGAGTAACAGTATCTACGGACTTACTCACTTTTTTATCACGGGAATCCTTTTCTGTATAGTCTACATAAAGGAAAAGAATCTTTTGTATTCTATGCTTACTCATCTGATAATAAATATCTTTGTACTGCTTTTACATATTATTGGACCAACAAATATAACGTTTTAAACATCTATTTTTAGCGGCATGCTTAAGCATGCCGCTATTTTGTTTGCAGATGAAACAAAATGATTACTGACCTTTCACCTTAAAAAAGAGTTTTTATACCCGATTCTTTGTCTATACCTTTCTCCATTAACCAAAATCTATTTGTTTTTATATGTAATATTTATTACTATCTTTATTGTACATAATTTTTTTGGGGAGGTTGAATATGAGAAAATTTTTTATGGTACTTATGGTTATAGCCCAGGCAGTACTGTTTTTCGGTATTGATGTACTGATGCCGCCTTTTAACTCAAGCGGAATGGAAAGGATGCCGTGTTTTTTTGAGAATACGATCTACTATGCCGGTCCCAACTACGACATATTTTTTTCCAGGCTTGAATCAAATCAGTGGACAGCACCGCAGAAGGTACCCGGAGATATAAATACCGCTGAAAATGAAATAAGTCCTCTTGTTTTGAGAAATGGCGGAAAGCTTGTTATGTACTTTGGAAGATATATTTCCTCAGAAAGGGATTATGATTTTTTCAGAGCTGAGTATAACGAGAGTAAGCAGATATGGGAAAATATAACTCTTGTTCCGGAACTTTGTACTACGCTTCAGGACTGGGATATATGGGTCGACAGCACAGAAAGTACCGCTTATGTAACCACAAAAGGAAGCTTTGGAGATCAGAAGTCTGTTGGTGGAAGAGATATATGGATGAGCAAAAAAACCAACGGCAAATGGAGCGTTCCGGTAAATGTTTCCGAGGTTAACTCTTCTTCAGATGAATGGTCTGTAGCTGTAGCGCCTGACGGAAAGATATGGTTTGATTCCAGCAGAAGCGATTCAATCGGTGGATATGATCTGTACTGCTATGATCCTGCTAAAAAGAGCATTGAACATCCTGCAGAAGATATAAACACAATGTATAACGAGAGAAGCCCTTGGACCGACGGAAAGTTAATTGTTTTCAGTTCTGCTGACAGAAAAGGAAATGCAGGCGGATATGATATTTACATTGCCACACTTCCTAAAGAGCAACAGAGTCAGCCTGAGAAAACAGAGTCCGTAAAGCAGGACGGCGACGTAAAGGTAATGACCATAACTAATCTGAGAAGTAAGGTTGGAGACAGTTATGTGTACGACGGGCAGACTGTTGAAGTGGAAGGAACAGCTTGTGTTTCAACCGGTCAGTGGCACGATAAAGCTAATTATTTAAGTATTACAGATGGAACAAGTGCTGTTTTAATCTATGCTAATGGTTTTGCAGAACCCAAAGTTAAAAAGGGAGACTTGGTTCGTGTAAGGGGTAAAGTTTCAGTTGCAGGTTATACGTCTGATGTAAACAGTCTTTTTGTACTTCCGCAGTCTCCTGAGGATATTAAGATTCTTTCGGCGGATAACAAGCTTCCTGAAGCAACTATTCTTTTTACCGATACATCAAAAGAAAATTTTAAGACTTTTGAATCTATGCCTATAACTATATTTGGAAAACTTCATCAGTACGATAATGACGGTATATCAAGAGGTTTTTATGTCGATGGAAGCAGTGACAAAAACTTTGATGATCAAGCAGGCGGAATAAAGATAAAGTTTTATTCTTACGCAGATGTTGATATAACTAATCTTTCAAACGGAGATTTTGTGACTGTAAACGGTATTCTTGTACAGGATAAGGATAAAAACTTTTATATAAGGCTAACGGATATTTACAGTGTCAAAAAACAGCCAAAGAAGATGATCGATTTTCTTACCACGGTTGCTAAGGCTGATTTGGTTGTCATAGAACAAAAACCCGTTTCAAACTATATTGAATACTCTTTCCCAAAAAACTTTCAGGCCATTACTGGCCTGAAAGTTTTAAAGGGCACTAATATTGCCGAAGATATGCAGGGCTATTTTAACGGTGAAAAATACTTCCTTGCCATGCACAAACTAGAAGGAACCAGAACTTCAGATATGGCACCATGGCTTTATATGCTCGACAGTTCAAAGAACACAGTATCAAGAATCAATATGAGTGGAGAAGTTGACTATATCGATTCAAACAAGGAAACTCTTATTTTTTCAATAAGGGTTACTCCCGAAAATCCCAAAAGCTCCAGGGATATATATTTAATGAATCTTGCAACCAATAAAGTAAGCATAGTTTCAGATTCAATGTCAGATGATATTGAACCTGCAATAAACAGTGACTCTACAGTTGCTGCCTTTACACGGATAGTAAACGGAAGATACACTCTAATCATAAAGGATCTTAAGTCCGGAAAGGAAAAAGTTGTCTGTGAAAATGCAAGAAAACCCAGCTGGAAAGGGGCAAGCATAGTTTTTCAGGTTTATAACGGCTCCAACTGGGATATCGCTGAATATGACAGCATGACATCCAAAACATCATTTGTTCTTAATTCAAAGTTCAACGAGTTCTATCCTGCCGTCTCAAAAAACGGAGATCTGCTTTTTATAGCCGATTATGATTCGGGCAATGAAGTTTATGTATACAGTTCATCAAAAAATAGTATCGTAAAGGTTATTGAATCTGCATATTTACCTGACAAACCTTTTTGGGCCGAAAAAGATATGGTCGGGGCAACTATAAAAACCGGAAGTATCTATAACTTAGCCGCAAAAACGGTACCGCCATCTATCCCGGTTTCAGGCATAATAAAAAAAGCTGAAGGCTTAATAAACAGCCCTAGGTTCGGTTGTCCGTCTATAATACTTAATAACGAAAGAATATTGAAAGTAGCTCTTACCCAGAACACACTTAAGCAGGTATCTATCAGCGGAAAATCAGGGAGTTACACAGTACCGGTTATTTCAGACGCAAGAGCTGTTATTCCTTCTTATGTTCCGGATGGTCTTTATGATCTTAATATCATAAGTGAGAAGGACGGAGTTTTTTATGAGTCAAGAGAACCTAACTGTGTTTTTCTTACAAAGGAAAAAACTGAAGTAAAAATACTTCAGATAACAGATACTCATATGGGTTTATCCAAGAAATCAGAAAATAAAGATGGACTGAAAGTTCTAATAGAAAAGACAAACAATGAGAATGCAGACTTTATAGTAATAACAGGAGATATAACAGACTCAGCACAGTACTACGAGCAGGACTACCCATATCTTGTCAATACTATGGATGAACTGTGTGATTTGCCCGTGTTTGTAATTCCCGGCAATCATGACAGCCAGAGTGCAGGAAAAGTAGTCGGAAAAGAAATATGGAAGAAAGTTATCGGACCGGTAAAATGGTCTTTCACATATGCAAACTGGTACTTCATCGGAATGGACACCGGAGATAATCCTTACGGGCTGGTAAACGGCGATGTAAGCAGCGAACAGATAAGCTGGCTCTCACAGGAGTTAAAAACAGCAAAAGATAATAACATGAAAATTGCTCTTTTTGCTCACCACAATATGTTTGACACAAGATGGAACTTCTTTGAAAAAGAAGAAGTCAGAAGTACATTGGCCAGAATGCTTAGTAATTCAAACGTTCTTTTAGCTGCATTCGGTCACAGACACTCCGATACGGTTGACCTTTATGGAAATATAACTGCTGTAACAACTCAGAACTGTCTTGAAAAAGAAAAAGCCGGATTCCGCATAATAATTTTGGACTCCTTTGGAATAAAAAGCTTGAACATGTCAGATCCTATAACATCATTCTGATTTCATAAAATAAAACAAGAAGAGTTTTCACTCTTCTTGTTTTATTTTTTTATAACCTTTATTTTTCCGTCAGTATCAAAGCATACTCCGCAAAAACTGCACTTTGACCATCTGCAGTCGGGTGTAAGTGAAGGTTCCTGTGATTTCTTCCATTCTGAAATTAAAAACTCCCTTGAAACTCCACAGCTCATAAACTCCCACTCGAGCTCTTCTTCTGTACTTCTTTCTCTTAGGTACCATGTATAATCGATCTGTTCTTCTTCAAAAACATGCATCCATTTATCATAATCAAAATTTTCATCCCACTGCTGAAAGATGGCATTATATCCAAGCGCTGCTTTCATAATTATCCTTCCAAGTTTCTCATCACCTCTTGCCATAACGGCTTCAAGGGTACTCATTCGGGAGTCGTGTACTTTAAGAATCATACCACGCTTTCTTACCTCGGAAAGAATCCTTATTTTTTGTGATATTGACTGCATCTCTTCAAAACGGGCATACTGAAAGGGAGTATGCGGCTTAGGCACAAATATTGAAACATTTATGGTCAGATCTCTTATTTTAGATCTGTTTTTAACTCTTGTGCAAAGCTCCGCTATGGCTTTTACATCCTCATAGGTCTCTCCGGGGAGTCCTATCATGAAATAAAGTTTTAATTTATTCCAGCCTCTCTGTTTTGCAGTTTGAACAACTTCAAAAATTTCTTCTTCGTCAATTCCCTTATTTATAACGTCTCTCATCTTTTGAGAACCTGCTTCAGGCGCAAAAGTAAGGCCGGCTCGTCTTCCGCCTCCCAGTTTATCAGTTATTTCTATTCCAAACTTATCCACTCTGCTTGAAGGAAGAGAAACACTTATCCTGTTTTCTCTAAAGTATGGCATCAGCGTGTCCAGAACCACTGACAGTTCAGAATAATCAAGCGTGCTTAACGAAAGAAAGGAAATCTCTTCATAACCTGTATTTTTTAATGCTTTCATGGCATTGTCGATTATATTTTTCGGGTCTCTTTCCCTGACAGGTCTGTAGAACATGCCTGCATGGCAGAACCTGCAGCCGCGGTTACAGCCTCTCATTACTTCAACAATTGCTCTGTCATGAACCACTTCAAAATGAGGTATTACCTGTCTGGTAAGATCAGAATACCTATCCAAATCAGTAACCTTCTGCGCAGTTACCTTAATTGTCGAATAATATTTTGGGACATATATTCCTGGAGTTTTAGACAGAAGCTGAAGCCTTTCCTCCCTGCAGGAAGTACTTCTGAAAATTTCAGCAATCTTTTCATACACAGTCTCCCCGTCACCTATAAAAAAGGCGTCAAAAAAATCTTTTACCGGCAAAGGATTAGAAACACAAGGTCCCCCACCTATTACGATAGGATCGTTTTGCGTTCTGTCCGAACTAAGAACTGGTATTTTTGAAAGCTGAAGAACCTTTATAACGTTTGTATACACCAACTCATACTGAAGAGTTATACCAAGCATGTCGACATCTTTTACCGGGGTGAGACTTTCGAGTGTATAAAGGGGTATATCGCTCTTTTCGAGTTTTTCAATCATATCCATCCACGGAAGAAATACCCTTTCACAAGCCACAGCTTCATTTTGGTTGAAAAGACTGTAAAGAATATGAAAGCCTGTATGAGACATGCCTACATCATAAAGATCCGGAAAACACAAAGCTATCCTGACCTGCGGATTATCTTTTTTTATCTGATTTAACTCTCCGCCGATATATCTTGACGGTTTTTCCACTGAGTGAAGAACACCCGTTCCAAAAAGAAACTGTCCGATTGTCATACTCTCTCCATTCTACAAAAATCCCCCTCAATAAGGGGGATGATTTTAGGCTTTTCCAAAAGAACCAAGTACATCTATTCTATCCATGACCACTTTTTTTACATACTCTTTGGCTGTTTTCTGATACTTTCTGGGATCGAACTCCTTCGGATTGTTGGCAAGGAATTCTCTTAATCCGGCTATAAAAGACATTCTAAGATCTGTATCTGTATTCACTTTATTTATCCCGAACTTAACCGTTTCTTTCAAAACTTCTGAAGGAACACCTTTGGATCCGCCAAAGTCCGCCCCATACTTCTGCGCTATTGCAACCATTTCCTGAACAACACTCGAAGCGCCATGAAGAACCAAAGGCATACCTGTTATCTCTTTTACTTTTGCCAGTCTTTCATAATCAAGTTTAGCATCACCCTTAAATTTAAAAGCTCCGTGTGATGTACCTATAGCAGGAGCCAGAAAGTCAACTTCGGTTTCTTCAACAAAAACCTTAGCCTCGTTAGGATTTACAAGAACCGATTCGGCAGCCTGTATGTTGTCTTCTATTCCCGCCAGCTGACCGAGCTCTGCCTCAACAGATACTCCTGCTGCATGGGCTATTTTTACAATTTCCTTTGTTTTTTCAAGATTCTCCTGAAATTTAAAATGTGAGGCATCAATCATGACCGAAGAGTATCCGGCTTTAATACATGCCATTATATACTTTAGATCTGTTCCATGGTCAAGATGAAGGGCGACCGGAATGTCCAGTGTCTGCGCATAAAGTTCCACCATTCCTACAAAAAATCTTGCTCCTCTAAGTGCATCACCGTTTCCTGCATATTTTACTGCACCTTCGCTGGTTTGAAGAATACAAGGAGATTTTTTTTCGTCACAGGCTTCGAGTATCGACTGGGCAAACTCAAGATTGTTTATATTGAATGCTCCTACTCCATAATACTCTTTGTTAGCTCTGTCCAAGATTACCTTCGTATTGACGTAAGACATTATATTACCTCCTATACTATTTTTTACAATGGAATTATAGCATACTATTTTTAACGTTGTATATCGACGGAAAAGATTAAAAATGGAGCTCGCAAAAAAGTAAATAATACGCTATTGGTTTTTAGGCAATTGGCTACTAAACTGCAACAGTAAAGCCTTATCATGAGGAGGTACTATGCCAAAAATAAAATGCGAGAAAGCTGTTAAAGTTACTCAAGAAAAAGAAGATGTTGTAATCAACGAAGAACTCCTTATGGATTTCGTAAAAACTTTTTTAACCTATGATTTGCTTATGTGCAAAGTAAAAGAAGAAGTTGTAGAAGAAGCCTTAAAAAGAATAAATTTTAGTGAAGTCAAAAACAAGAAAGATAAATTCCTTTCGGATATACAAGATAAATCAGATTCTCTTGTTGTTGATTATAACCGATACGAATATATGAATAAATATTATAATTCTGATGGTTTCTTTCTTCCTGATGATGATGACAATGAAGGCTGGGATGAAATATATCAAGAAGAAATGAGCAAAATAGATGAACAAATGCATAATAGAGATGACCACGAAAATGATTATGAGGATGAAGCGTTTGAAGAAACGATAGAAATTTATGATAAAAATAAAGAAGCTAAATATTATGATGAGTTCTATAAAAGCATAGAAGAGTTATTTTATTACTACTATGTATACTTTGAACTTATCTATATATATTCAAAAAGAACAAAACTTTATTATGGGAATCAATCTACTGAAGTATGGTTTGATAAAGAACTGATTAAATTAGATGATGTTTATAATGGTTTAACAGTTGATGATTATTTAGACGAGTCAA
>ENA-UOWE01003977-UOWE01003977.1-activated-sludge-metagenome-genome-assembly--contig:-NODE-3977-length-14641-cov-5.760592_pt1 | contig 14641 bp, 13 predicted proteins | sample MGYA00249841_ERZ761562 | MGnify/ENA primary metagenome ERZ761562 (study PRJEB28883, sample SAMN05720200) | activated sludge metagenome | isolation source: Anaerobic digester | place: Japan... | reverse complement strand
CTCCTCCTGGCCACCGGCGCCGCGTTCGTCGGGCTCGGGTTGCTGCGTCTCCGCCGCCTCCGCCGTCGCTGAGGTCCCGGCGACCGGGCGCCGGGGCCGGCGCTCCGGCAGTCAGCCGGTCAGCCGGTCAGGCGGTCAGGCGTTGGCGACGGGGATCGGGCTCGGTTCGATGCCGAGCTGATCGAGCGCGTAGGTCAGGTGCCGCTTGTAGTCGACCTTGCCGTTCGGTGCCCGGCCGATGGTGTCGACGACCAGGACCCGCTTGGGTGCCTTGTACGGAGCGAGGTGCGCCTTGACCTCGGCGATGAGGGTGGCTTCGTCGATCGACGCACCGGCCGCCGGCTCGACCACCGCGGTGATGGCCTGCCCGAACTTGTCGTCGGGGACCCCGACCACCACGGCGTCGTTGACGGTCGGGTGCAGCTTGAGTGCCTCCTCGACCTCTTCGGGGAAGACCTTCTCGCCGCCCGTGTTGATGCACACCGAACCGCGGCCGAGGAGGCTGATCGTGCCGTCCTCCTCGACGGTCGCCCAGTCACCGGGCATCGAATAGCGGGCGCCGTCGATCGTGATGAACGTGGCCGCCGACTTCTCCGGGTCCTTGTAGTAGCCGATCGGGGTGAACCCACGGACGGCCACCCGTCCCTTCTCGCCGGAGCCGGGCACGACGTCGCGGCCTTCGTCGGAGATGACCCGACTGCTCGGGCCGAGGCTGAACTTCGCCGTGTGCGACTCCGCGCCGGCGGCCGAGATCGACTGGCCGAGACCGATCGCTTCCGAGCTGCTGAACACGTCGATCAGCAACATGCCGGGGTGGTGGGCGAGCAGGGCGTGCTTGACCGGCTCGGACCACATGACCCCGGAGCTGGTGATGAGGACGAGTGACGAGAGGTCCCAGCGGTCGGGGTTGGCGTCGAGGGCAGCGACGATGGGCTTGGCGAAGGAGTCGCCGACGATGGTCATGGCTCCGACGCCCTCGCGCTCGACGGTGTCGAGGATCTCGTCGACGTTGAACCGGCGGTCGACGAGGGAGACCATCGACCCCGCCTGCACCAGGAAGATGTTGGCCGTGAACCACCCGGTGCCGTGCATGAGCGGGCACGCCGGGAGCCCGGGGGCGCCGGGCGCGGCGATGGCCTCGAGCAGTGCGTCGTAGCCGACCTCGGACTGTTCGCCGTTGAGGATCGGGAGGCCGGTGGTGCACGTGGCGTGGATGAGATCGTCCTGGCGCCACATCACGCCCTTGGGCATGCCCGTGGTGCCGCCGGTGTAGATCATGAGGATGTCGTCGCCGGAGCGGCCCTTGGCGCCGACGACGCGTTCGGTCTCGGTCGCGGCAGCGTCCTCGTAGGGGATCGCCCACTCCGGGCAGTCCCCGTTGCCGTCGTCCACCCACAGCCAGACCTTGACGTCGGGCACGCGGGAACGGATGCGCTCGATGGTGGGGGTGAACTCGCCGTGGAACACGACGGCGACCGCGTCGGCGTTGTCCCACAGGTAGGTGAGCTCGTCATCGATGTAGCGGTAGTTGGTGTTCACCGGGACGAGCGACGCCTTGTAACAGGCAAACGCCGTCTCCATGTACTCCGGACCGTTGTAGAGGTAGAGCGCCACCTTGTCCTGGTGACCGGCGCCGTGATCGAGGAGCGTCCGGGCGATGCCGTCGGCGCGCCGGTCGAACTCGGTCCACGTGAAACGTCGGTCGCCCTGGACCTGTGCCTGGGCGTCGGGGAATTTGTCCGCGATGCGCTCCCAGATCTCGGCGAAGTTCCAACCACCACTCATGTACAACCCCCGGGTTCGGTGCGGTCCGCAGTGTAGGTCCGGCGCCGAGGGCTCGCAGGCCGGGCGCGATCGGGATCCCGGCCGGCATCTCACGCCACGCCGTCGGCGCCGGGGTTCAGATGCAGCTGAGATCCATCGGATCGGGGCCGCAGGGACCGCCGGGCCCGGGGCCGGGATCGAAGATCGTCGTCGAGGTCGTGGACGTGGGGGCCGGCATGGTCGTCGTGGTGGTCGCCTCAGTGGTCGTGGTGGGTGCGGCGCTGGTGGTGGGGGCAGCTGTCGTGGGTGGCACGGGTGTGGGCGGCGCTGTCGTGGGGGTGGTGCCAGTCAGCTCGGCGATCTTCGCGGCCGTGAAGCACTGCTTGGTGTGCTGAGTGACCAGCCCCTCCCCAGTCGGCGTCTTCACGGCGACGCCGAGCGGAGTGATGCAGACCAACTTCTCGGGATCCGTCGGGTTGGTGAACGTGGCCGTGAAGCGATGGTCCTCGCCGAGCCGGACGGTGAGGAAACAGGTCTGCTCGTTGCCGTCCTTGTCCTTGTTCCCGCACTTGAAGGGGCGTTGCGGCGACCACGCGGCGGCCGGGAGGTTGGCAGCCACGGCGTTGTTCGTCGTGCCGTCGACCGTGACGACGACCAGCAGCTTGGTGCCCGCCTGGTCCTGATCGGCGGCCAGGCCCGTGACCGTTGTCGTGCCGTCGGGGTTGGCCGTGAAGCCGAGCTCCATGTCGGGGCTGTGGATGTCGCAGGCGGTCAGGCCGACGACACAGGCGGCAGCGAGGGCGATCGAGGCGAGTGTTCGGCGGTTCACGAGGACCTTTCGGGAGCGAGGCATCGACCCGAGTGGGCCGAGGTACCCGAACACTTCGGCCGTACCGGTGATGTGCTGTACCGAATTGGGTCGGTAGCCTCAGGTCCCGTGAATCCGGACCCGCTCGCCCGCCGGTTGCGCGGCTTCGGAACGACGATCTTCGCCGAGATGACCGCGTTGGCCAACGAGACCGGGGCCATCAACCTCGGTCAGGGGTTCCCCGACACCGACCCGCCCCCGGAGGTCGCCGACGCCGCCGTGGCCGCGATCCGCGACGGTCACAACCAGTACCCGCCCGGGCCGGGCATCCTGCCGTTGAGAGAGGCGATCGCCGACCACCAGGAGCGGTTCTACGACCTGCGCGTCGATCCCGGTACCGACGTGTTGGTCACGACGGGCGCCACCGAGGCGATCGCGGCCGCCATGATCTCGCTGCTCGACCCCGGCGACGAGGTCGTCATGTTCGAGCCGTACTTCGACTCGTACGCGGCGGCGGTGGCGATGGCCGGCGGCGTCCGCCGGGTGGTGCCGTTGGTGCTGGTCGACGGCGCGTGGGGGTTCGATCCCGACGTGCTGCGGGCGGCGATCACCCCTCGTACCAAGCTGCTGTTGATCAACACGCCGCACAATCCGACCGGCAAGGTCCTGACCCAGGCCGAGTCGGAGCAGATCGCCGCCGTCGCGATCGAGCAGAACCTGCTCGTCGTGACCGACGAGGTGTACGAGCACCTTGTCTACGACGGTGTGCACATTCCGCTGGCGACGCTGCCCGGTATGGCCGAGCGGACGCTGACCATCTCGTCGGGCGGCAAGACGTTCCAGTGCACCGGCTGGAAGGTCGGGTGGATCGTCGGACCGGAGCCGCTCGTCACCGCCGTTCGCACGTCGAAGCAGTTCCTGACGTACGTGAGCGGAGGTCCGCTGCAGTACGGCATCGCGGTCGGGCTGCGACTGGGCGACGACCATTTCGCCACACTTCGCGAACGCGTCCGCTCCGAGCGGGATCGTCTGGCGGTCGGTCTGGCTGCAGCGGGGTTCGACGTCCCCACTGCCGAGGGCGGGTACTTCCTCACGACCGACGTCGCCGATCTCGGCCACACCGACGCCCGGACGTTCTGCCTCGAGCTCCCCGCAACGGCGGGGCTGGTCGCCATCCCGAGCAGCGTGTTCTACGACGACGCCGATCGGGGTCGGACGTTCGTCCGATGGGCGTTCTGCAAGCGGAGCGAGGTCGTCGCCTCCGCCGTGGACCGGCTGCAGCGCCTACGGTGACGCCGTGGATCTCGAGATGCCGTCCGAGGACGATCCGCGCCGCATCGAGGTGCGCGCCTGGATCGCCGATCATCCGTCACCGACCGGTCGGGAGCTGGCCGAGGCCGGCCTCGTCGCGCCGCACTGGCCACGGCCGTGGGGGCTCGACGCCGACCCGATCCACCAGCTGATCATCGACGACGAGCTCAAGCGCGCCCGGATCCGTCGCCCCGACAACATGATCGGGATCGGCTGGGCGGGGCCGACGCTGGTGCACGCCGGCACCCAGGAGCAGAAGGATCGCTACCTGTTCCCGCTGCTGGCCGGCGAGGAGATCTGGTGCCAGCTCTTCAGCGAGCCCGACGCCGGAAGCGACCTGGCCAGCCTCGGCACACGGGCCGTCCGCGATGGCGACGAGTGGGTCGTGAACGGCTCGAAGATCTGGAACTCGGGTGCGCAGAACAGCCAGTTCGGCATCCTGATCGCCCGCACCGACCCCGACGCCCCCAAGCACCAGGGCATCTCCTACTTCGTGTGTCCGATGGACACGCCCGGCGTCGAGGTCCGGCCGGTACGCGAGATGACGGGCGTCGCCCTCTTCAACGAGGTGTTCTTCACCGACGTCCGGCTGCCCGCCGATGCGATCGTCGGCGACGTGAACCGGGGATGGGGCCTCGCGAAGGTGACGCTCGGCAACGAGCGCGTCTCGCTGTCGGGCGGCGGCGCGTTGTGGGGCATGGGCCCCGACGCGTACGCATTGTTCGACATCGTCCGTGAGCGCGGCGGTGTCACCGACCCGGTGCGTCGTCAGGAGTTGGCGTCGCTGTACATCGAGGCGGAGATCCTGCGGCTCATCCGGCTCCGCACCGTGAGCGCAGCCATCAAGGGTGAGGCCCCGGGTCCCGAGGCGTCGATCCGCAAGCTGCTCGCCGACGAGCACGGGCAGAAGATCATGGGACTCGCGAAGGACCTGGTCGGGACCGGCGCCATGCTGACCGGCGAGGGCCCGATGGGAGCGCCGGTCGACATGTGGCACTTCGGCTACCTGTTCGCCCGAGCGCTGACGATCGGTGGCGGCACGACGCAGGTGCAGCGGAACATCCTCGCCGAGCGGGTGCTGGGGCTCCCACACGACATCGATCCCCACGAGGGTCGGCCGTGGACCGAGAGCCGACGCTGAGCCGTCGATGAGAGCGTTGATCACCGGCGGTGCCGGACTCCTCGGATCGGAACTGGCTCGGTGCACACCGGCCGGCTGGTCGACCGAGGTCACGATCCGTGAGCGGCCGGCATCTGCCGGGTTGAAGGCGCATCGCATCGACCTGGCCCAGCCCTTGGCGGCGTTCGACCTCGTGGAGCGCCGCCGGCCCGACGTCGTGATCCACACGGCGTACTCGAAGACCGACCAGCGCCTCACCGTCGACTCCACGACCGAGGTCGCCGCAGCATGCGCTGCGCTCGACATCGCGTTGGTCCACGTGTCGACCGACGCGTTGTTCGACGGTGACCACGCGCCGTACGCCGAGTCGGCGGAACCGGCGCCGATCCATGCCTATGGGCGGGCCAAGGCGCTCGCCGAGGCCGCGGTGCGCGAGGCGTGTCCCGATGCGGCCATCGTCCGGACGTCGTTGATCCTCGCCCCCGACGGCACCGACAGCACGTCGGCCTGGGTCGTCGAACGGCTTCGTTCGGGGGAGCGGGTCACGTTGTTCGACGACGAATTCCGCGCCCCGATCCTCGTCGACGACCTGGCCTCCCAGCTGTGGGACATCGTCAGCCTGCCGGCGGGCGAGCGCTCCGGTGTCTGGCACCTCGTGGGCCCCGAGCGCCTCAGCCGCGTCGATGTCGGCCGCATCCTGTGTCGTCGCTTCGGCCTCGACGAGTCGCTCATCGACGTGGCGAGTGCGGCGTCGATGGGGGAGCCTCGCCCCCGCGACGTGACGTTGTCGTCGGAACGGTCGTCACGACTTCCCTCGCAGGCGCGGCCGATCGGTAAGGTAAGCGCCCATGGCGAAACGAACCGGTAACGAGCTGCTCCTCCACGATCGGGTGATCAGCAAGGTCGACCTGCCCCGCGTGCCCGCCGGCACCCCCGGCAAGGTCATCCTGACCAGCGGATGGGACCACAAGGACGGCCGCGATTGGCAGCGGTTCCGGGTGCTCTTCGAGATCGGTGGTCCCAACGGGACCGACGTCGGGTCGCTCAACCGTGGCACGCTGCAGCGCATCGACAAGCACGGCAAGGTCATCGAGGGGGAGAACAACTAGTCATGCGCATTTCAATGCAGATGCCATACGCCGGAGGGTTCGAGCAGTCGGTCCAGCAGACCGTGGCGCTCGAGAAGGCCGGGCTCGACATCGTCTACGTCGCCGAGGCGTACAGCTTCGACGCCGTGTCCGCCATGGGCTTCCTGGCTGCCCGCACCGAGACGGTGCAGATCGCGGCCGGCATCCTGCCCATCTACACCCGGACCCCCACGCTCCTCGCGATGACCGCGGCGGGCCTCGACCACGTGTCCGACGGCCGTTGCATCATGGGCCTCGGCGCGTCCGGCCCCCAGGTGATCGAGGGCTTCCATGGTGTGAAGTACGACGCCCCGCTCGGCCGTACGCGGGAGATCATCGAGATCTGCCGCAAGGTCTGGGCCCGTGAAGAGAAGCTCACCTACGACGGCAAGTACTACCAGTTGCCGCTCCCGCCCGAGCAGGGCACGGGCCTGGGCAAGCCGCTCAAGATCATCAACCATCCGAAGCGGTCCGACATCCCGATCCACATCGCGTCGCTCGGCCCCAAGAACCTCGAGCTGACCGCCGAGCTGGCCAACGGCTGGTTGCCGATCTTCTACTACCCGGAGAAGGCGAAGGATGCGTTCGGGCCGTCGCTCGACAAGGGCTACGCCAAGCGTTCACCTGAGCTCGGGCCCATGGACGTCGTCGCCGGTGGTCTCCTCGCCGTGGGCGACGATGTGAAGGGCGTGCTCGACATGGCCCGTCCCCTCATGGCGCTGTACGTCGGCGGCATGGGCGCGGTCGGTCAGAACTTCTACAACGCCCTCATCACCCGGTACGGGTACGAGGAGGAGGCCAAGCAGATCCAGGAGCTGTACCTCGCCGGCAAGAAGGAGGAGGCCGCAGCGGCCATCCCCACCGAGCTGCTCGAGCACACCAACCTGGTCGGCCCCGAGGGCTACGTGAAGGAGCGCATCGCGGCGTACAAGGAGGCCGGTGTCACCGTCCTCAACGTGACGCCCTTCGACGCCGATCAGCCTGCCCTGATCGAGAAGGTCAAGGGCTGGCTCTAGCCCTTCGACCGGGCAGCCGCCCCTGCTCGTTTGCCCTGCAGTTCAATCGGCAAACCGATCGAACTGCAGGGCAAAACGTGTGTGGGTCAGTTCCGGGCGAATGACGCCACCCGGTCGAGGATCTCCTCGGCCTCGGTGACGAAGCGCTGCACCAGTTCGGCCGCGGGCACGAGCTCGTTGATGCCGCCAACGCCCTGCCCCGCCGGGAAGAACTCCTTGTTGGGGTCGACGCGGTCGTCGTCGAGGCCCAGACCGAGGTGGTTCGCCCCGTCGTTCATCGAACGGATGAACTGCTGGGGGAACGGCTGCAGCTCGTCGGGGTGCTCCTCCCAGTACTGGGTGTAGTCGTTGCGCAGCACTCGGCAGGTCTTGCCGGTGAAGCCCCGGCTGATGACCGTGGAGTCCTCCTTGGCGCCGAGCAGGAGATCCTTGTAACCCCGGACGCCGTAGGCCTCGGGCGTGGCGATGAAGCGGGTGCCGACCCACACGCCGTCGGCGCCGAGCGCGAGCGCTGCGGCCAGGCCTCGGCCGTCGTACAGACCACCGGCCGCGACCACGGGAACCCGATCGCCGACGGCGTCGACGACCTGGGGCACGAGCGCCATGGTGGCGACCTGGCCGGTGTGGCCGCCCGCCTCGGTGCCCTGGGCGACGACGATGTCACAGCCCGCCTCGACGGCAGCGATCGCGTGGCGGACCTTGCCGCAGATGTTCACCACGATGATGTTGTTGTCGTGGCACTGGTCGATGACCTTGCTGGGAACGCCGAGGCCGGCAGCGAACACGGTCGCACCGCCGGCAACGATGAGCTCGACCTGCGCCTCCATGTCGCCGGGGGCGGCGGTGAGGAGGTCGACGCCGAACGGTCGGTCGGTGAGCGCCTTGGTGGCGGCGATCTCCTGTTCCATACGGTCGTTGGACATGGTGGACGCCCCGAGGCAGCCGAAGCCCCCGCCGTTGGAGACCGCCGCGGCGAGCTCGCTGTAGGAGACGCCGCCCATGCCGGCGAGCATCACGGGGTGTTCGATCTGGAGGATCTCGGTGAGACGTGTGCGCATGCGGCGCACAGTAGCGGGGGAGGCCTGTTCGCGCTGCGGATGAGCGGGTCGGTACCATGGACGATCCCGGCCCGCCTGCCGGAGGACACGATCAGGGGCGCTGGTGGCAGACGTAGCGGAGAGTGGGGCCGACGGGACGGTCGACGGGACGTCGGGCGACGACGATCTCAGCCTCGGTCGCAAGGCCGCCGGCGGTTTCGTCTGGGCGCTGGTCGGCTTCGCGCTCATGCAGGTCGGCTCGTTCGCCACCTACACCATCGCCACCAAGGTCCTCGGAGCCGACGGCATCGGCGTGGTCGGCATCGCCCTCACGTTGGTCTTCTGGATCGACATCCTCCTCGGCGTCGGCATGGGTGCCTCGCTCATCTTCGAGCAGGAGAAGGGTCAGACCGAGCGGGTGGCCGTGGCGTTCACCGTCAACATGATGGTGGCCGTCGTGTTGTCGGTCGCCATCTTCTTCGGTGCCGGTGCCATCGACGACTTCTTGGGGGCGGGCAACCCCAACCTGTTCCGGGTCGTGGCCGCGTTGGTGCTCGTCAAGGGCCTCGGGCAGGTGCCCGACGCGATGCTCAAGCGCGATCTCGACTTCAAGCGCCGCGCCAAGGCCGACTTCACGCGTTCGCTGGGCCGATTCGTCATCTCGGTCAGCCTGTTGAAGGCCGGCGTCGGGCCGATCGCCATGGTCATCGGTGTGCTCAGCGCCGAGATCGCCGCCACGGTCGTCACCTGGGCGCTGGTGCGTTTCAAGCCAACCCTCCGCTTCGACCTCAAGATCGCCGGTCAGATGCTCAGGTTCGGATCGGCGATGTTCGCCGCGCAGCTGGTGGGGATGCTGTGGCTCCAGGGCGACTACCTGGTGCTGTCACGCCACTTCAACAGCAAGTCCCGACAGTTCGGCGAGTACTACACGGCGTTCCGGCTGCCCGAGCTCGTGCTCGGCAGCGTCTACAACCTCTTCTCGAACGTGGCGTTCCCGGCCTACGCCGCCGCCCGTGAGGCCGGACCGGAGGCGCTGCGCAACGCCTCCCTCAAGTCGCTCCGGTTGCTGTGCATGTTCGGGTTCGCCGCCGGCGTGGGAATGTCGCTGATCGCCCGCGACTTCATCACCGTCGTCTATCCCGAGGTCCTCGGCGCCATCCCGATCATGCAGCTCCTCTGCGTGGCCGGCGGGTTCGTCGGTGTCGGCTATGCGTCGGGTGACCTGTTCAACGCGATGGGCAAACCCCGGCTCGGTCTCTACTTCTCGCTGATCTTCGTGCCGATCCTGATGGGTGGGTTCCTGCTCGTGGTCGATCGGGGCGTGATCGCGATCGCCGCCGTGCACGTCGCGGTGATCATCCCGTACTCGGCGTTCCGAATCCAGGTCGCGAACCGTCTGCTCGGCACGACGTGGAAGGACTCGCTGATCGCCCTGCGCCCCGCCGCGGCGCTCGTGATCGGTATCGGTGCGTTCGCGTGGCCGGTCCGCCTGACGCTCGATGCCGGCTGGGGTTCGCTCTTCGCGGTGTTCTTCGCTGGGCTGGTGGGCGGGTTCGCCGGGCTGGCGATCGGGGATCGGGCCACGCTCGTCGAGCTCGGCGAAGGTGGTCAGAAGGTGCTCGCCCGGTTCCGTTGAGAACATGAGCCCAACGTCGGGTTTGGGCGCGCAGAACACCGATCGAGCACGTACGCTTCCCCGAATGGCATCGATCGAGGGACTGAAGCGGAAGCTCAACGAGTACAAGCCGACGGTGGTGTCGGCCTTCGTGGTCTACGTGACGCCGCGGGCGTCGCCGATCGACCCCGACGACATCGACCCCAAGTTCACGATCGTCGAGGTCAACACGCCCGACGATCCGATCCTGCCGAAGATCACGTCGAGCAAGCGGCAGCTGAAGATCGCTCAGCAGGCGATGCGTGACGGTCGTTGGAACGTGATCGTGGCGCTCAACGAGGACATGGAACCGGTCGGTCGGATCTGGGAGACGGTGCGAACCGAGACGGCGCTCGCCAACGGCGTGCCCCGCATGAAGCTCGCCGCTGACGAGTTCTTGATGTTCGACCTGTGGGTCGACCGTGAGTACCGCCGGGGCGGTCTGGCCAACACGATGGCCGACTTCTTCTTCCGGCGCGACCCTCCCGAGACCAGCCCCCGTGCCGGTGGCAACGGCTACGGGTTCGTCGCCTACGACAACGTGCCGTCGATCCTGTGGCACCACTCGGTGGGGTTCCAGATCGCGCAGACGATGAACTACCTGCAGATCGGGCCGTTCATCAAGTGGAAGATCCCGTTCAGCGAGATGCCGCGGTTCGGCCCGATGTCGCGCAAGGGTCGTCACACCGATCCCGACAAGAAGATCTTCGGCCCGCCGCTGTTTCCGTAGCGGCTCGGTCACCTGCGCTGAGGTTCGACGAGGGGCTTGCTGATGCTCGAGATCGTGTGAGGTGGACATGTCATCCAGGACCATGCTCCTCATCGCCACTGGAGTCGCCGGTGTCGCGGCCTGGGCCGGCATCGCGTTCACGGGCTCGGCCGGCTCACAGGTCTCCTCGCCTCCCTCGGGGTTCGACTTGGAGCGCCCGTACGACGCCGAGATCGTCGAGACCCACCGCTCCGCCGGCGAGGTCACGAAGCAGCTTCGCCACGAGGTTCACTTCGTCGACTCGGAGAACTACGACGTCACGTCCACCAAGGAGGTCGGCGACGACTTCGACGTCACCGACGAGGTCCGACGGCCGGGGAGCTACCGCCGTATCTCTCCCGACGCCTACTACGACGTCGCTGATGTCGTCCCCGACGCCGACGAACAGGCGAGGCTCTCCGACGAACTCGGGCCGGACGCGGCGGGTGCCGCCGTCCAGGAACTCGCTCGGTCCGGCCAGATGCAGCGGCATGATGGCGTGTGGGCAGATGAGAAGGACGTCGAGGCCGGAGCTCGACCCGTGCCACAGGCCGCTGGCACGGTGCTCGGCATCAAGCGCGATCCGGCCTCGAACAACCCCACCGACCTCAAGCTCGTCTACCAGCGGAATGGCGACGTGACGGTGGGAACGGTGTCCGACGGCCCGTGGTCGCTCACGATCACGATCGATGCACAGGGTCGACCCCTGAAGGCGACCGAGGTGGTCGAGCGGGACCGCGAGATCACCTACGAGTTCGAGCGATTCAGCTACCGCACCCCGGCGACGTGACCGACGCCCACCCGTGGGCTCCGCTCGGTCGTCGACGTTACGTTCGGTAGGCGCCGGGGCCGCTGAGGGCGCCGCGGCGCCACAGCGACGGGCGGTACATGATGCCGCGGGGTGAGTCCTCGAACAGCCAACGGATGAAGTTGCGACGGGTCCAGTCGCTCGTGCCGGCGACCGCCAACGCCGCCGCAGCGCCCTTGCGATGCTGCAGCGCTCGCACGAGCAGGCTGCTCATGGCGGCATCGTTGCCGAGCTCGGTCAGGAACTCGGCCTCGTAACCCGACGCGACGAGCGCCGGATCGTGCCAGGAGGCGTTGATGTGGCGGGCGGCCATCTCACCGGTCTGGAGGGCCTGTCCGATGCCCTCGCCGGTCATCACGTCGCAGGCGCCGACGGCATCTCCGACGAACAGGACCGAGCCGGCCGAGGTCGACAGCTCACCGGGGCGGCACGGGATCGGCCAGGCCCGGTGCGGTTCGAGGGGCTCGACGTCGGGCCCGAGGAGCTCGCGCACGTGTGGACGCTGGAGGAGGTCCTGCCAGAGCCCTTTCATGTCCTGGATCGAGTGTGTGCCACCGCGTTGGATACCGAAGCCGATGTTGGCGCGCCCACCCGGGAGCGGGAACGACCAGAAGTAGCCCGGCAGGAAGTCCGGCTCGAAGAACACCACGAGATCGATTGCGGCCCGTCCGCTGACGCCCCCCACGTACTGGCGGAACGCGTGCCACTCACCGCGGTACCCCTCGACCCCGGCGCCGAGCAGCTTGCGGGTCGGCGACCACATGCCGTCGGCCCCCACGGCGAAGCGGGCCCGCACCTCGCCCAGTCCTTCGACCTCGGCGACGACGCCGTCGGCCGTGTTGGCGATGGATGTCAGCGCCGCGCCTTCCGCGATCTCGGCGCCCTCCTTGCGGGCACGATCGACGAGGGCAGCGTCGAGGTCGCGGCGGGTCGCCACGACGGCGTAGAGGCCCTGGCCGCGGGGGAGCGAGAACCGGCGTTCGACCCCGTACGGAGCGCGGACGACCACGTCGTGGACCGGGAACCACGAATCGATCTGGTGCGGCTCGACGCCGAGCCCCTCGAGGTGGCGGAGCGCACTGGTCGTGAGGCCGTCGCCGCAGATCTTGTCGCGGGGGAACGACGCCTTGTCGACGACCAGCACCGAGCGGCCCGACCGGGTGAGCGTGATGGCCGCAGCGGTGCCGGCCGGACCGGCACCCACGATCAGCACATCAACGTCGCTCACCCCGTGGAGGCTACTTCTTGGAGGCGACCGCCAGGATCTCGTCGAACCCGGCCTGCAACGACCTCACGAGCACGTCCGGATCGGGGACGGCGGCGGGGTCGGACGCGATGCCGATGTTGAGGTCGTTCTGGTAGCTGAGCAGCGTGATGTTGAGCGCGGCGCCGGCAAGCGGTCCGAAGGGGAACTGTGCCTCCATCTTCGCTCCGCCCAAGTAGACGGGAAACGGGGCACCGGGCACGTTCGACGTCGTGAAGTCGACCGCCTTGACCATCGAACCGAACAGCGCCGTCACCGCCGTCGTGGGCAGCCGGTTGAGGATGCTAGCGACGGGTTCGACGAGGTCGTTGGCCGGCTCCATGCGGGCTCCGTCGACCATCGAGTGGACCTGGCGCATCGAATCGACGGGATCCTCGGCGTCGATGGGCAGTTCGAGGCGGGCCGGGACGAAGGCGTTGCCGGCGACGTTCTCGAGCTCGGCAGTGCGGACATTGATCGGGATGGCCATGCGCAGCTCGTCGCAGTCGATCCCGTGGGCCAGGTGGTACTTGTACAACCCCCGGGCCACGCCGCCGACGAAGGCGTCGTTGAGCTTGCCGCCGGCCACCTTGGCGGCGGCCTTAGCGCCGTCGAGGGGCACGGTGATCGTGTCGAACCGCGACGACAGGGATCGCCCGACCATCAGCGGACTCATGGGATGGCTGGCGGGGCGCAGGACCCGACCCACCGACGACGCCAGTTCGCTGCCGGCGGCGAGCGTGCCGATCGGGTCGGTCAGCGCCGAGGCGGCGCTCCCGAGCACCCCGTTGGCGAGCCGGCGGGCCAGACCGAGCTGGTGTCGGGTCTGGTGGTCGAGCGCGTCGGCGAAGCGCTCGGGCTGGCTCATCACGTGGATCGTCGGCTCCGGCGGCATCTCCCGCTCGGGGGCATCGGGTTCCATGTCGAGCAGTTCGAGCTGCAGCCGCATGCCACCCACGCCGTCGGTGATCGCGTGGTGCACCTTCATGATGAGCGCCGACTTCTTGCCGGGCAGGCCCTCGACGACAACGGCGCGCCACAGCGGACGGGCCCGATCGAAGCCCGACATCGCCACCGGCTCGGCGATCGACAACAGGTCGCGCATCGTGGCGCGGCCGGGCGCCTTGACCCACCACAGGTGGAACCCGAGATCGAAGTAGGGGTCGGTCTCCCAACGCGGCGGGGCCGCCGACAGCGGGTTGGAACGCACCCGCTGGCGCAGGCGGGGGATGACCCGGCTGAGCCGTTCGAAGCGGTGGGTGAGGATGTCGCGGTCGATGGCCCGGTCGAACGTGAACACGGCCGTGATCGTGGAGCGGAGCGCCGGGTCCTTCTCGATGTTCCACATGAGTGCGTCGGCATCGCTCATGCGATCCTCGTACAGCATGTCGTCGTTCATCGAGTGCCCCCTGGAGTGTCCCGCCCTGATGCCCGTCACCGGACGATGGATCTACGGATCGTACGCGGGCTGGTCAGGCCTGCACGACGGAAGTTCGGAAAGTCCCCAGACGATCCTCGACGGCCACCGGTTCTGTCCTGCCGAATCGCCCCTGGAGGGGCCGAACTGCAGGACAGAAGCGGTGAGACTCAGTGTTCCGGCGGGTTGCAGTTGTAGTTCGCCTTGAACTTGTCGGTGTCGGTGTGGCCGTCGACGAACACACGCGTGCGGGTGAGCGTGACGTCGCCACACCCTGACGTCTTGCTGATCGCGGTCTGCGCTCCGGCCGCGAACCGGGTCGACCACAGCTGCACCGTGATCGACGTGTTCGTGTATGTCGGGTAGATCACGACGCCGTAGGGCGTGTTGTTCTTGATCTTGAGATCGACCGACGGGTAGGCGAGCGTTGCCTCGCGGCCGAAGGGATAGCGGCTGATGTAGATCGAGTGGGCCTTGTGCTCGGGGATGTCGAGGCCGGCGAAGAACGCGGCGTTGAACGTCGTGGTCGCCCATTGGCTGACCCCGCCGCCGAAGTCCTCCTCGAACTTGCCCTGCTCGATGACGGAC
>ENA-UOWE01003976-UOWE01003976.1-activated-sludge-metagenome-genome-assembly--contig:-NODE-3976-length-14641-cov-6.075483_pt1 | contig 14641 bp, 13 predicted proteins | sample MGYA00249841_ERZ761562 | MGnify/ENA primary metagenome ERZ761562 (study PRJEB28883, sample SAMN05720200) | activated sludge metagenome | isolation source: Anaerobic digester | place: Japan... | reverse complement strand
AGTATCTTGAGCATATACGGTTATAATGCCGAAGAAAAATAATATTGAAAAAATATATCTCATTGTTTTATGATTTTTGAGATATAAATTTGATTGTCGAGTTCGACTTTCAGAAAATATAACCCTCGCTCAAGTTGCGAAATATCAATCTTATTTTCATTTTTAACCGTTAGAATACGATTACCTATTTCAGAATATAGCGTAATTGTATAGGAGGAATAATTAGGGCTTATCGTTATATTAATGTATGAAGAAGACGGGTTTGGATAAATAGAAAATTCGGCGTTAGTAATATGTTCAATATTATCGGGGCACGAGTTTATTACGCCAACAGCATCTAAATCGAAACCACCCGAGTAAAATGGAGTAGGATAGGGGTCATTGATTATATTGCCTTGCGAGTCGTAGCCGGCATATAGCGAATCGATGGTACCCACCACATCTATAATTTTAACAAATCGAATGTTGCTTTTATTCAAATATTCCTGATCCGGTATATCCGAAATGTCGAAGGGTGTTCCGAACATGGCTTTGTATTTTCCGGCTAAGTTGTTGATTTTTGTTGCATCGACACTGCCAAAGGTTCCGATTTGATTTTCAGTTTGCGTAAGCGAAACAGAAGGGAAACGAAACCAATGAATGCTATCGCTGCTTATTTCAACCCATGCTAATTCGAGAAAACTATCGTTGAAAGCATTTTCAAAAACGGCAAAATCAAAACCTTCTTTATTGCATATGGGTTTTGCAAACGACAAAATTGCTGTACCTCGATCGCCTAAGCTCACTACTTCATTATCTGCTTTGCCCAAGGCTAAACTATCGGTACCATAGCTCACAAAACCATTTTGTGGCTGAGCAATATCTTCATATCCTCTCATTACGACGCACTTTGTTGCCCAATCTGCAAAAACAGAGCTATCGGCATATATGGCGGTTGTGCCTTCTATTCCCGCAGCAGGAGGGAATTGACATTCCCCCCTGAGGGAAATAAAGATGAAAAATAAGAGTACGAAGCAAATTTTCATCCGATTTTATTTTTTAATTAATAGTTGTTTTATTATTTCTCCGTTATCCGTTGCTTTCAATAAATAATAACCCAAAGGTAAAGAACGAATGTTTATAAAATCATTCATTGATGGCTGAGTTAATACAATTTGCCCAAGTGAATTATAAATTTCAACATTATTTAACTTCTTATTGAAGAAAACAACATCGCTGGATGGATTCGGATAAATTTTTAAGGCAGTTGTATGGTTTTCAGAAATTGTATTATATAAAGAATACATTATATTATCGAAACAAAAATAAGCCGGTGTGTTCATTCCAAACATGCCTGTATCGCTTGAACTTAAAGAAAATGAAAGCTTGTTAATGGCTCCTAAACTTGTTAAATCTACATTCTGCCAGTCTTTAACGATATAATCTTGAGCATTATCTATAAATCTGTAGTCGGCCAAATAAAATTCAACTGTTCCGGTAGTGATGCTATCGAGCATGCCGGTAATGGTGAGTTTGAACCAATCGGGATCATCACCGGTAGTTCCTCCGAATTTCTTGCTGTAAGCATCGCCATTCTTCATGGTTAGAGCAGCATAGGTAGAATTTGTAACATACATAGAAATGGGTTGAATAACCGATGAAAAACTTACAACATTTGGAATAATTTGACCCGTATTCCAGTCTGAATTGTTGTAATTAACTCCAAAAATGGGAGAATTGATTAACGAATTTCCGGCAAAATTGCTATATTGATTAGAAAAGTCTTGGGTAACGGTATCCGCCTTGTTAGAGTAGGCAAATCCCGACCATGAAGTCATACCACCTCCCCAGTCGACAAACGAGTTTGGGAAAGTAGCTATACCATTGGCGGTAAAACTTCCACTCATGTCGCTTCCGTTCCAAAACGAATCGGGAGGTAGCGAGAGGTTTTCAAAATCAACAACATTTTGGCTCTTAGCCAATGCAAATGCTCCGGTAAAGGCAGCAACAAGAATCATTTTTTTTAACATATACAAAAAAGTTTTAATTAAGCCATCGCCTCATCAAAACTTCGAGTAAAAAGGGAGAAAAAGATGCAATTCTCTCTTTGCTTTTAACCCGAAAGCGTTGAAATCGATTGCTCTAAGCAGGTCTTCTGGCTTTCCCGATTTTCAACACCTTCCCGCTAAATAGTGCAGTGGTAACTGTCGAAAATACAATGCCTTGAGGGCATCGGGATTACAGCTGCGGGTACAGCTCCGGATTTTCACCGGATTCCCTTTCATCCTTCTTTGATAAAGAAGAATTACTTAGAACAATGCAAAGGTAGAAAATATTTTTTAATCCAATTTTATTTCTCAAAAAAATTTTTGAATAAAATTTTATTATTGTACTTTTGTTAAAATTTAAAAAACTTTATCTATGAGAAAACTATCTTATTTAGTGTTATTTACTTTAATAACCTTGCTTTTTGCTTGTTCCGGCAGTAAAAATGAAAGTACTGGAAACAACGATTCGTTAGCAACAACTGAGTCAACCGAGGCGATGACTCAGGGTCAACGTTATGGCATCAAATCGGGTATTGTATATTACGAACCGATGGATTTTATGGGCATGAAATCTACACAAGTATTGTATTTTGACGATTATGGCAAGAAAGAATGCCGCGAAACCATTATTGAAGGTGATATTATGGGCATGAAAACGAAAAAACGTACTGTTAGCATTTTAGATGGAGATTATTCGATTAACTTTGATTTAGAAAACATTACCAATAATAAAGATGAGCTTAAAAAAGAAGCGACAAAGGTTAATATTAAATCAGCCATGGCAAATATGGATTTGAGTGCTTTAACTGAAGAAATGAAAAAACAAATGGATTATAAAGAAGAAGGCACCGAAGTGGTTGCAGGTATTACAGGTACGAAGTACTCCATTAAATTTGGCTCCGGAGATAAAAGAATATATGGGGTTATGTATAAAAATGTTCCCCTTAAAGCCGATATGGGAGAAATAAAAATGGTTGCAAGCAAAGTTGAAGAAAACGCTTCTATTCCTGCAGACAAATTTACTGTCCCTTCCGATTATAAAATCATTGAACAAAAACAAATGCAGTAATTGCTGAATGATAAAAAAAATTGTAAAAAATATCTTACATCGTTTCGGAAAAGACATTGTTCCGTATGATGAATATGAAAAAAAACTTGAGCCGGTGAAATTCAACTGGCTCAAGTCTTTTAATATCAATACAATTGTTGATATAGGAGCAAGTGATGGTGGCTATGCTAAAAAAATCAGAGCTATTTTCCCGGATGCCCGGATATTCTCTTTTGAGGTAATAAATGATTCATATATTAAATTAAAGGAACGTTTTAAAGACGATTCAAAATTTCAGGCATTTAATATTTGTTTAAGCAATTACAACGGTCATTGTGATTTTTTTGTGAATGAATACAAAGGTTCCAGCTCTATGTTGAATATGAGTAGGTTGCATAAGGAAGCATATCCATTTACTCAGAAATATCAACCAATACAAGTAGAATGTAAAACCTTAGACAGTTTTATTGAACAAAATAAACTAGAATTTGAAGAGAATATTTTGCTTAAATTAGACGTTCAAGGTGCTGAATGGATGGTATTAGAAGGCGCTCAAGATATTTTAAAAAGGGTGAAGTTGATTTTTATGGAAGTAAGTTTTAATACATTGTATGAAAATTCGCTGCTTTTTTCGGATACGGTGATAAGAATGAATCAATTGGGATTTAACGTAAAAGGAATTGAAAATATTTCACAAAGCCTTATTGACGGAACTTTTCTGCAAGCTGATGTGTATTTTGTACGCAACAATTAATAATTATACGTAATGGGTTCGCTACCCTTAATTAAAAATATGGTAGCTTTTCCACCCGAGTATTTTACAGGATTTAAGTTATAAGTCCTGATTACAGTATTTTTTTTACATTTGCTGTTTTCCTGAAATCTAAGCCCTAATTGTGCTTTGGGTGGATATGATTTTAGGTAGTTCCCGTTAAATACCAAATCAATTTTATCGTCGTTGCAAACATTGGCTTCGATGGTTAAAGTCAACAAACTATCTTTTAATTCAGCTTTTTTTATGGTAAATTTGTCTTGATAAGCTGAAAAATCATAGTCTTTATCAACCATTGAATTTTGAATGTTCATTTTTGCAGATTTAGTTTCATTTTTTGATTTTTCACATTTGTTCGACCATAAAAGCGGCACGAAACAGATAAATGAAATAATAATAACCTTGTTCATATAAAAAATTATTTTATTGACTTCAATAGAGTACTTCCTGTTATTTTGCCTTTAGAATCATATGTTTCTTGTTTAACCATTCCGACTCCTTTAGCATACCATTCAGCAGCTTTACCTTGTATTTTGAACATTACTTTTGATTCTACATCGTAAGTGATTTTATAACAATTATAGGTACCTGCCGGAACAGTTATTGTTTCTTGTGAATCAACTTTGCGGTTAAATACATGTACACTCATGGTCATTAATTTCATTCCTTGATTGGATATAACCATGGTAGCATTACCTTCTTTTAATGTTTGTCCTACCGAAAGCGAGTTAGGTAAATCAAGTTTATCCGAAGTCATTGATACTTGCATATCTTTGTATCCTTCCATGGTTTTGGGATCGAACATATTGCTCATGTCAAATGTTATATTTCCATCCTGACAATAATAGGTTTGCTGAAATTTATAGGTTTCTTTTTCTTTATCGTCATAAAAAACATTGTCTGTTTTGAGTGTAACAATGCCATCAGTGGTTGAGACATCGCTAACGGTCATTTTCGATATCGATTCCATTTTATCTTTAGCATTATTATGAATATACTCAATGCTGGTTCCTGTTTTGAATGAATAAAAATCATTGCAATTTTGAGCAGAAACTTGAATAGAAATTAGGCAACTTAAAAGGAAATAAATTGTTTTCATAATTTTTATTTTTTATTGCAACAAAACTAATCTTTTTTTTATAAAAAAAAGAGGCTGAAAATCAGCCTCTCCATTTTTTTAATGACCGGAACTTCCAACTACTTTAAATTTATCTCCTGTTTCCTTAACAATTCTTTTATACCAATCTTCACCGTATCCAGGTTGTGATACTTTTGGATTACGTTGTCCGGGAACTTTTGTTTTTATATTTCCGTCCATATATTTCACAAATAAATCTTTGTAAAGTTGTCTCCAGCGTTTAACTGTTTCATTACCTGTATTTACAGAATAATTGGTTATATATTCCAATCCTGCTTTCACATCTTTTTTGTATAGTTCAACAGCTTCTTTATCTATATTAGCTACATTGTTGAAATACTTGTTTTCCAATTCGCTTTGAACGGCTTGAATGTCTTTAATAATAACATTGTAGCGTGTGTATGCAAAATTTGAAACCTCATTGAATGTCCAAAATGCGCTGGTTTCACTATAGGTCATCATATCGCCATTGCCTACTGCATAAGATTCCGGGACTTTGGTAGTACCACAATAGATGGGAGTGTAGCAATTGGAGTAAGTGTCGTCAACACCAAACCAAAAAATACCGCCAATGGGGTTCGGTAACCATGAGCGAGCCTGAGCTACAAAAGCAAAACCTGTTTGTTGAGTACTAACAGCACGTTCGTTAAAATATTCAACTCCATCTACTTTCCAAGTCAATGGTCTCCAACGAACAATACAGCCGTAAGGACCGGCACCCATATCTTTGGTCATGTCCATTTTTGTGTTTTGATAATAATCACGATTAAGAGCAATTACATCGAGAACTGTAAGTTTTTTATCGGCTTTAATATAAAGTGGCATGCGGTTTTTAAGATTGTAACCCATGGCATAGTCTTCGTATTTGACCATATCTTTGTTAACCCTATTGAACATAGCCCATACGCGAGCTTCGCAAAAGCGAGCAGCACCAAAATCGAGCGGAGCATATACATCGCTAAAACTGAAATCTTTGTCTTCACCGGTGTAATAGCCGGCTTTTCGAGCATATGAAATTACATCGGGACTATGAAATACCGTTTGTTTGGGATCGTTGAAATTGTTAACTTTTTGAAATGGGAACGTCATAATACGTGCATGGTTTGCATGAGCCGAAACGTATCCATCCGGAATTTGAATAGCTACCCATAGTGCACCTTTATTGCTAATTAATTTTCCTTTAGCATCTTTTTTGGGTGATCCTTTGCCCACCATTTCCAATATCCAAACTTCATTTGGGTCAGCAATTGAAAACGATTCTCCACTACTGTAATAGCCGTATTCAGCAACGAGTTCAGTCATTATTTTTATTGCTTCACGAGCTGTTTTGGCACGTTGAAGGGTTATGTAAATTAAACTGCCGTAATCCATAATGGCTGTAGTATCAACTAATTCTTCACGTCCGCCAAAGGTTGTTTCACCAATTACGACCTGATATTCGTTCATGTTGCCCACTACACTAAACGTTTGTTTTACTTGTTTAATTTTTCCGAGATATTTGCCGGTATCCCACTCATAAATATCTATCATTTCACCATCTTTGTGAAAAGCAGCCGGAGTAAAATACAATTCACCATATAATACATGGCTGTCGGCATTGTACGAAACCATTGTAGAACCATCGGCTGAAGCACCTTTAGTAACTAAAAAGTTTGTACATGCCATAGATATCAGGCTTGCACCTGTTAGTAAAAATAGACTTAAAAAAACTTTCTTCATATTTATTTGTTTTTGTTTATTAATCATTATTGAGCTAATTCTTTTTCAATTTCTACGATTGGAAATTTTTCAAGCATATTCATTTCCGATAAGATTGTTTTTAATGTATCGGTCGAAATTACGTTTGTCTTTTTTGCAAAAGAAAATAAAGCTGTAATAACGGCATTTTTTACTCCTTTGCTTCGAAAATCGGCAACAACAACATTTGCTTTGGTTTCGGGAAGAGGCAATGACTGATCGAGGAATAAAATTGAATTAGCCGATAAGTTTTGCATGGTTTTTTTGCTGTAATCGTAGCCATCTTGTGATGTTACAATCATATATTCGGGATTGCTGAGACCATGAAAATGAATTTCGTTGGGTGAGATGTTAACTTCGGCATTGCTAAACCCAACTCCAACCGTTACCGGGTAGGTCCCTTTTTGAGTAATATTGTATCCGTGTTTAACGGCTGCTTTACAAAGTATGGTCGCTGCAAGTTGAACCCCTTCGCCTGCTGAACCGCTTAATACAACTTGAATTTGTTTGTTTAGATTTTTTTCTACAGATAATTTTTCGATGGTTTGGGTTTTCTCTAAAAGATTGTTGACGATTTTTCGCTCGGGGAAGCGGAAAGGTTCTCGATTGTTCGTCCATGTTTTAATTGGTTTGTTGGCAGCTTCTACTATTTCTTGCAGTTTGCGTTTTGGGTTAAATTTAACTCCGTAGCTGGGACAGATTTCCATTACTTCTACCAATGAGAACCCCGGAGTTTCTATTGCTTTTTGTATGGTGCTGCTAAAATCGCCTAATCCTAATACCCTGCTTACATAATTAGCTCCGGCTGTATGAACCAATGCACAAATATCGTGTTCGCCAAATGGACTTCCGTTGGGTGTAATAATGGTATTAAAGCCTTTTGGAGTTAATCCGCTTAATTGTCCTCCTGTCATACCATATAAAAAGTTATTATGAACAACTACGGTTAAGTTTACATTTAATCTGGCTGCTTCTAATATATGTTGTAAGCCTATAGTAGCACCACCATCACCAATAAAAACAATCACTTTTTTGTTTTCAGGTAATCCCATACTTACGCCTGCACCTAAAGCAACAGAACGACCATGTAAGCCATGAACGGTATGTGCATTTAACGACTTGTCGATAATGCCATGACAACCGATATCCGTAACAAATACTACGTCTAATATATTCAGCCCCATATTTTCTATGGCTTTGGCAGTATTTTGTGCTATTCCGTGATGTCCGCATCCTTTACAAAACGGAAGATTGCCGGTATTTAATATTTTTGTTTCCATTAGAATTTTCCTCCTTCAATTATTTCGTTGGGTGAAAGCATTTTACCAATAGCGCCAACAAAGCTGACATTGTTTGGAAGTCTGTCACCAAATATGATTTTTGCATATTGCCCATTGATGTTATCTTCGGCAAAAACAATTTTTTTATACGAATGAATAATGTCATTAATTTTAGATGCAACGGGAAGTAATGTTTTAACAATTAGAAAATCAACTTTTTTGCCTTGTTGTTCTAATTTTAAAACAGCTTCTTCGGCAGCGTTAGCTGTAATACCATAAGAAACAACCAATGTATCGGAACCTTTTTTATTTAAATAATAAAAATGATGTTGGTCGATATAGTTGTTAATTTTCATTTCTAATCGAACGGTATTTCTCATGGCTTCTTCATTCGTGTGCTGAATAATTCCTTTTTGGTCGTGAGTAGAGGCAGTTATTCGGACTTGATGTTCGTTGTTAGAAACGGGTAAAAATTCAGGAACAAGCGAATCATTATATTTATATGGAATATACTCGTCTTTCCCTTCGTGATATGTTCGTTTAATGGGTTCTATTGGTTTTAGTTTCGAAATATCGAAATTGCGATTGGTGTTAGCTCTTTCTTTTGATGAAAGAATCACAACCGGACATCTAAGTTTAACAGCCATTTGGACAGCTTTTGCTGATAGTTCCCAGCAATCTTCAATACTTGAAGGACAAACAACCGGAATAGGGTGACCACCGGAAATCATACCTCTAAGTAGTGCAACATCACCTTGAGCTCCAGCCGTTGCCGTTCCTGTTGCAGGACCTAAGCGTTGAGTTAGAATTATTATCATGGGCAATTCCATCATGTAAGCCATGTTTATTGACTCAAGCATTAGAGCAAATCCGGGAAAGGAGGTAGCGGTTACAGGTAAATGACCTACTGCTGCTAATCCCGACATGTATTGCAAAGTAGAAATTTCGTCCGGCGCAGGTAGCATGTATTGAAAACGCTGACTTGCATATAGATACATTGCATTTGACGGAGTTATGGGATAACCGATATATGTATCGGCTCCCGCTTGTGCCAATGATTCCATAATTACTCTGGAATCATCTAAAATTACTTCTTTTTCTATGGTATTCATTATCAATTAATTTAAATTAAAAAAAACAGCTACCATGTAATAGATTTTTATACAAGGTAGCTGCAAAATTAAACATTTTTAGGAATATTTTATCTGTATGCCGGAATTCCTGTTATATCATGTCCGGTAATGAGTAAATGGATGTCGTGCGTGCCTTCGTAGGTAATTACAGATTCGAGGTTCATCATATGACGCATAATTGGATAATCGCTGGTAATACCCATAGCACCTAATACTTGACGAAGTTCACGAGCTACGTTCAATGCCATATAAACATTATTTCTTTTTGCCATACTAATATGAGTGTGTTTGCACTTTCCTTCATTTTTCATAACTCCGAGACGCCATACTAAAAGTTGAGCCTTGGTTATTTCGGTTAATGCTTCGGCAAGTTTCTTTTGTTGGAGTTGGTAGGCAGCAATAGGTTTGCCAAATTGATGGCGTTCGAGAGAGTAACGCAATGCTGCATCGTAGCAATCCATAGCAGCGCCAACAGCACCCCAGGCTATGCCATAACGTGCACTATTTAAACACGACATGGGTCCTTTTAAACCTTGAATGTTTGGTAATAGGTTTTCTTTTGGAACAACCACTTCGTCAAAAATTAATTCGCCGGTTGCCGATGCACGTAATGACCATTTGTTGTGAGTTTCAGGTGCACTGAAACCTTTCATTCCTTTTTCTACAATCACACCGCGAACAATACCATTATCATCTTTTGCCCAAACTACAGCAATATCAGCTATATTTGCATTGGTAATCCACATTTTTGCACCATGAAGTACATAATGATCTCCTTTGTCATATAAACGAGTTACCATGCTTCCGGGATCGCTTCCGTGGTTGGGTTCGGTCAAACCAAAACAGCCAATAATTTCACCTGTTGCTAATTTGGGTAAGTATTTCATTTTTTGTTCTTCGCTTCCAAATTCCCAAATAGGGTACATTACCAATGATGTTTGAACTGAGGCAGCAGAACGAATACCGCTATCACCACGTTCTAATTCTTGCATTATAAGTCCGTAAGAAATATAATCTAAGCCGGCTCCACCGTATTGCTCAGGAATAAAAGGACCATAAGCACCTATCTGACCTAATTGTTTGATTAATTCAAACGGAATTTGATGTTTTTGATTTAAATCTTCAATTACCGGTTTTACTTCACGATTTACCCAATCTCTAATCGAATCGCGAACAATTTTATGTTCTTCGGTTAGTAAATCATCTACCAAGAAATAATCCGGAGCATTGTATTGAACTGTTGCAGACATAATATATTTTTTTATTGGTTAAAATTATGCAAACGTACAAAGGAATTATGGTATGTACAAATGATTTTTATCAAGAATGAAGAATATTTTATTTAATTTATATTAAGTTGATTCTTTGACAATTGAAAAAAAACTGACTTTTTTTTAATAACGAACGAGTGAAATAAAAATATTTTTTTTTACTTTTGCTAATTCATTTAGGAGAGATGTCGATTAAGAAACTATTAAAGTATTTAATTCCGGTTGGTGCATATTTGATTTTTCATTCTTGCTCTGTCGATTCTTTTTCGGGTAAGTTGAGTGAGGGAACCATTGAGTATGATATGATATACCTTCAAGACGAAAAAGAAAATCCATTAATAAGCCTTTTACCTACTACAATGACGCTTAAGATAAAAGAAAACAATTCTATTCAAAAAATTGAAGGCTGGATGGGCGTTTTTCAAATGGCAGGTATTGCCAAGCGTGATGATAACTACAAAGCTGCATATTTAAAAATTATGGGCGAAAAGTATGTTTTTGAAACAACAATGGATGGACCTTCGTTTGGTTTTGATGAATATAAAAACATGAAATTAGAACCTTGTGATTCGGTTAAAACAATTGCCGGATATAAATGCAAAGCCTATAATGTCTTTTTAAACGATTCAGCAAAAGCGGCATTTACTATATATTATACAGACGAAATTCATTTAGATAATCCAAACTGCAATAATCCATTTCAACAAGTTAAGGGAGTTTTACTCGATTATCAGATGAATTTCCAAAAAATACCGGTTCATATTCAAGCTAAAAAAGTAATAAAGGAAGATATTGCTGACGATGAGTTTATAGTCCCCGATGGATTCCAAAAAGTCTCAAAAGATAAAATTCAAGAAGTAATAAATAATTTAATGTAAATTTTATGAAAAAACTATTTTTATTTAGTTTATTAAGCATTTTTGTGTTATCATTAAATGCTCAGAAAGGTAAAGACAATGCTGCTTTTGAAGGTACCATTACCTATTCCGTTACAACAGAAGGTGAATTTGATGCCAATACAAAAGCTCAACTACCTACTGAAGTGGTATGGACTTTTAAAGGACCCAAAACCTCTATGCTCATGAAAACCGGTTTTGGCAATATTACCATTTTAGCTAACGCCGATAGCAAAGAACAAGTTGTTCTTTATGATATGATGGGACAAAAAATGGCCATCAAATCAACCAAAGAAGAAACCGAAAAATCATTAAGCGAAATTCCCGATGCCAAAGTAACCGAAACGACCGAAACAAAAAAGATTTTGAATTATAACTGTAAAAAAGTTCAAATTAGCGATGATAAAAATTCAATGGATGTTTATGTTACAGATGAAATTCAGGTACCAAACGCTAATTGGAATACTCAATACAAAAATGTTAAAGGTTTAATGCTCGAATATTCAAAAAAGGTAGTCCCGATAGTGATGCTAAAATGATTTTTACCGCTAAAGAAGTTAAAAAAGGAAAAATAAAAGATACCGTATTCGATATACCTACTGATTACAAACAAATGACAATGAGCGAATTTAAACAAATGTTTGGCGGTGGCGAAGAATAAAATACTTATTTTATTATATGCAAAAAATCCTCTACTTTTAGGGGATTTTTTCATTTTACATCTATAATCAAATGGCTAAAAAAAATAAAAATAAAGAAATTGAAAATGAGGACTTTATGCCCGAAGAAAAAAAATCTTCTTTTTCTTTACTTCAATTTCTTAAAGACGAAAGAACACGTTATATAACTTCTTTGGTACTAATTTTATTCTCAGTTTTTTTAGTTTTTTCATTTATTTCTTACATTTTTACATGGCAAGAGGACCAAAGTAAACTCTCGCAATCTTTTTTTAGTTACTTGTTTAATGCCGATATTGATGCAGAAAATTGGGCAGGTAAATTAGGTGCTTATGTAAGTCATATTTTATTTCACAATACATTCGGTATTGCATCGTTATCATTCGTCATTTTGCTTATAGCATTAGCATTGCGAATTGTTAATGTTAGATGGGTTTCATTGTCAGCGCTAATCCGACATATTATTTTTATTACACTCTGGACATCTTTGTTTTTAGGTTTTTGGTTCGAAGTACAATATTTTTACTTGGGTGGAGCATACGGTTATTATTTAGCAAAATGGTTCAATGCTGCCATCGGAAAATTAGGTACGCTTATTTTGCTTTTTACAACAGCATTTGCATATGTTATTATTGTTTTTAAACGTGCATTGCCGGCATTGAAAAACATGCTTCATTCGATGAGAAAAGAGCCAAAACTGGTAATTGAACTTGATAATATTAATGAAACCGATGAACAAAGCACAAATGATAAAGAAGATGTGCCGGCAGAATTAGTAGAAGAAGAGATTCTTGAAAATAATGAACAAATAGAAAATCAGGATATAGAAGATACACTCGTTTCAAAAACAGACGATTCCGAATCGAATATTTTTATTAAAGAAATTCCTTCTGAAACAGAGGGAGATGTTAGTCTTATTATCGAGCGAAAATCGGATGAAGATAAAGAACCCTATCAACTGAGTCAGGAGTTAGTCGAACAATTTGGCGAATTTGATATTCGTTTAGACGCACCCAAATATCAATTTCCTTCGCTCGATTTATTAGACGACCACAACGATGATAACAATCAGGTAAGCGAAGAAGAATTACTTGCAAATAAGAATCGCATCATCGAAACCCTGAAAAATTATGGAATCCAAATAAACCAAATAAAAGCCACCATAGGCCCCACTGTTACTCTTTACGAAATTGTGCCTGCACCTGGTGTTAAAATTTCAAAAATTAAAAACCTCGAAGACGATATTGCACTTAGCCTTGCAGCATTGGGAATAAGAATTATTGCACCTATTCCGGGAAAAGGAACCATTGGTATTGAAGTTCCTAATCAAAATCCTCAAACAGTTTCGATGAAGTCGGTAATTGGAAGCAGCAAATTTCAGGAAAGTAAGCTTGAACTACCGGTTGCATTAGGGAAAAATATTCAAAACGAAGTTTTTGTTTTCGATTTGGCCAAAGCTCCTCACTTATTGGTAGCCGGAGCAACAGGGCAGGGTAAATCGGTGGGTTTAAACGCTATTATAACATCTTTGCTATATAAAAAGCATCCGTCTGAATTGAAAATTGTAATGATTGACCCCAAAAAGATTGAGCTTTCAGACTATGCTAAAATAGAAAATCATTTTCTGGCTAAACTTCCCGACGAAGAAGAACCCATTATTACCGATGTTCAAAAAGTTAAAAACACACTCAAATCGCTAACGGTAGAAATGGACAAACGCTACGATTTGTTGAAAGAAGTAGGGGGAATACGCACCATTAAAGAATACAACGAAAAACTTAAAAAGAGAGAAATAAGCCCGGCAAAATACCCTTATATACCTTATATAGTTGTGGTAGTAGATGAATTTGCCGATCTTATTATTACAGCCGGAAGAGAAATAGAAGAACCCATTGCTCGAATAGCACAATTAGCCAGGGCTGTTGGAATTCATCTGATTATTGCAACACAGCGTCCTTCAACGAACATAATTACCGGTTCTATTAAAGCAAATTTCCCAACTCGTATAGCTTTTAGAGTTACTTCCATGATCGATAGCCGCACCATAATCGACACACCCGGAGCAAATCAGTTAATTGGTCGTGGCGACATGCTTATTTCAATGGGCAGCGATATGGTACGCGTTCAATGTGCTTTTGTGGATGCTAAAGAAGTATCGCGAATAGTAGATCATATTTCAAATCAACAAGCTCCGGCAAATCATTTTTATTTACCTCAAGTAGCTGACGATACTGTTTTTAGCAGCAACTTAGACGCAATGGATAATGGTAAAATGGACGATATTTTCCCGGACGTCGCTCGTCTTATTGTATCTTCCCAAATGGGTAGCACGTCGCTTATTCAACGAAAATTTTCAATTGGCTACGCAAGAGCTGGTAGAATAATGGACCAGTTGGAAGAAGCAAAAATTGTTGGACCTCAAGAAGGAAGCAAAGCTCGACAAGTTCTTATTCAAGACTTAAATTATTTGGAACAAATTTTGAAAGATTTAGGATTTTAAAAAAAATAAAATGAAAAGAATTACAATTACCTTTTTTTGCTTGTTTTTAATTACTAGCAGTTTTTCTCAAACAAATCCGACTTCCGACTATAAAGAAGTGGATCCTAAAGCAAAAACTATTTTAGATAAAGTATCAGCAAAAAACAAAGCTTATAAAACCAA
>ENA-UOWE01003966-UOWE01003966.1-activated-sludge-metagenome-genome-assembly--contig:-NODE-3966-length-14668-cov-31.550058_pt1 | contig 14668 bp, 15 predicted proteins | sample MGYA00249841_ERZ761562 | MGnify/ENA primary metagenome ERZ761562 (study PRJEB28883, sample SAMN05720200) | activated sludge metagenome | isolation source: Anaerobic digester | place: Japan... | reverse complement strand
GTATGCTCGGTCATTCCCAGGCCGTAGATGATCATGGCCTTATCGGCCTGAGCATAGATCCGGGCGGCCTCGATGATATCCTCGGCAGCCACGCCGGTGATCTGGGATGCTTTTTCAGGGGGATACTCCTCCACCGCCTTTTGCAGCTCCTCAAAGCCCACGGTGCGCCGGTCTATGAACTCCCGGTCCTCGAGCCCTTCTCTGAGGATCACATTCATCATGGCATTGATCAGAGCGATGCTGGTTCCCGGTAGCTGGTTAAGCCAGACCGAGGCCAGGCCGACCAGCTCGATCTTGCGGGGGTCGGCGACGATTATCTTCGCCCCATTCCTGGCCGCCTTGATTATCTTCAGGCTGACTACGGGATGAGCCTCGGTGGTATTGGAGCCGATGATGAAAAGAACATTGGCGTCTTCAATCTGATCGAAAGAGTTGGTGGCCGCGCCGCTGCCAAAGCAGGCAGCGAGCCCGGTCACGGATGGGGCGTGACAGACCCGGGCACAATTATCCACGTTGTTGGTGCCGAAGACGGCCCGGGCCAGCTTTTGCACCAGGTAGTTCTCCTCGTTGGTGCAGCGGGAAGAGGAGAGCGCACCCAGGGCATCCGGGCCGTATTTCTCTTTAATCTCAGTGAACCTCCGGGCTACCATCTCCAGGGCCTCATCCCATGATGCCGGCTCGAATTTGCCGTTCCTTTTTATCATGGGTGTGGTGATGCGGTCGGGATGGTGAACGATCTCCTCCAGTCCATAGTGTCCTTTGACGCAGGCCTGGCCCCGGTTTACTGCTCCCTCCCGGCTCGGGGTGACAGAGATAATTTTGTCTTCAAAGATCCTGAGATCCAGGCTGCAGCCTACGCCGCAGTAGGGGCAGATTGTGACTGTGGTGCTCTCGGGCCGGACCCATTTCTCCGAACGGGCAAAGAGAGCACCGGTGGGGCAGGCGTCAACACAGGCTCCGCAGAACTTGCAGTCTGCATCCTGCAGGGATTCGGGGCCTATCCAGTGGTTGCGGTGGAAATCGGGATTGGTGGAGAGAAGCCCAAGGCCGCGCACCTCGTCACACATTCTCACGCACCGGCCGCACATGATGCAGAGATTGTAGTTGCGATCGAAGAAAGGCTCTCTCAACACGGGCAGATTCCTGAATGTGATATCATATCTTATGCCCTTCAAGCCGACATAGAGCACCGCCTCCTGCAGCTCGCACATTCCATCCTGGGGGCAGTACTTGCATCCCACGGTCACCGGAAGCCGCCTCATGCACTCCCGCAGATCCCCGCATTCGTCCTTTCTCTCGCAGAAGAGGCAGCTGGTAGGATGGTTGGTCAGAGCCAAAATCATCTCCAGGGTATGCCGCCTCATCTCCTGCAGCTCATCGGTCCGGGTCTTCACCACCATGCCCTCCCGGGCCGGTGTGTTGCAGGCTGTGGGATAGGAGTCCATGCCCTCCACCGCGACGATACAAAGCTTGCAGGAGCCTACTGGCTTGAGGTCCGGATGGTGGCAGAGAGCCGGGATATATGAGCCCGCCTTGCGGATTGCATCCATAATGGTGGATCCCTGGGGAACTTCTACCTCCAGACCATCGATCTTGAGAGTAATTGCCGACATGTTCCAACCGCGCCTGCCAAGGGTGGGGATTGATTATATTAGAAGGTTGCCATGATCGTTTAATTGATATCCTGGAAATAATCATATATGCTTACTGAGAATTGGCTTGTGAAGACGAAGGACTGAGAGATATTTCTACTGTTGCAGGATTCATTAAAACAAGAATTGCGCATCAGCAAATCGGCTTTGTCTGGGTGAGGCGGACTTCATTCTCGCAAGATGAAAAGAATAGGCCAATCCAACTACCACCTTTGAATTGCAAAAAATTAGAAAAATCATATATAAACAATATTATACTTCGTTTTCTGCAAAATGGCATAAAGGCTCTGTCTTCAAAATAATATTGGAAAGTAGGAGGATATAGTGCCGTGGAATTAACTGACCTGCTGGAAGATTCTTGTCGACCGGTATCACGGATTGAGGAGCTTCTGACCTGGTTCTATAACCTGGTTATGCAATTGGAGGCCATCCAGCAGTGCGGAGCAGAACCCTAAGAAGTGATGAGAGAACAGCTCAACGTAATGGGCATAAGGAACGATCTCTCAAGACTCTTGTAGGTGATCCGGTTCTGCAAAAATCCCCGCCGCAGCAAGCCGCGTGGCATTTATTTAAAAATAAATTACCGATAAATTTATGTTCTTTCTGCTTGAGAATGAACTTCATGAGAGTCGAATCTTTGAATATTTTTAGATTTATTGCTGCAATCATTATCATAAATTTCCATTTTACTCACCTTTATCCGGGATTCCTCACATCCGGCCCGGAAATGGTTACGTTCTTTTTTGTTTTATCGGGTGCAGTTTTAATTCTTGCCCATTATCATGATGAAAATTTTTCATCAAAGAATTTTTTCTTAAGGCGTATTACAAAATTATATCCATCATACTTGGTTGCATTAGCTATGGTTATCGCCTGGTACTCCACAATTCCTCTCGATATCTCAATTGAGAAGTTTCTGATGAACCTTCTGGCTCTTCAAGCCTGGTTTCCATCACACCCATTGGACCTAAACTTTCCCGCTTGGGCCATCTCCGTAGAAGTCCTTTTTTATTTATCATTTCCAATTATATTATATAAACTAAAAAAGAATTCGCTAAATCCCTACTATATAGTCTTGTCTGCTATGGTTTTTTGGGCGATAACTCAAATTATAATTATTTATTTTTTAAATTCAAGCTTTTACATTGGAGAACCATCAGTATTACATGATATATTATTTAATTATCCACTATCGCATTTTAGCAGCTTTTCCCTTGGAATTGCTATTGGCTATCTGGCAGAGAAATGTGATTTTGAATTGCCTAAAACCACAGCCTATTCATTCTTTATATTTTCTATAATTATAATTTATTTTATATGCGAGAACCAAAAAGCCATAGATGGCTTTTTAGGATTAAATTTGCCATTCGAATCCAGCTTTATGGCACCATTTATGGGATTATTTATACTAGCTAATATTTTAAATAATAAACATATCTCGAAATATTTCTCTAATAAATTTTTTATAATCCTAGGTGCATCTAGTTATCAGTTATATATATTTCAATATCCTATTTTTATTGTATATAATAAATATCTAAGCAATAAATATTTATTTTTTATAATATATATACTGTTCTCCATTTCAAGTTATTTTTTACTGAATTCTATTCGAAAAAAACTGACTTTGGATCCTTGAATCCATTGAAACATCAGTAAGGACACAGTAATTCGATCATCCGGGGATTGCATTAATTAGCAAAAAAGTTTTGCCGCGATCAGCATCGCGGCCTTGAGCACTTAAAACTGGATCAAGCTTGCTAATGGATCGACCCATTTGACCTGGGCCGGCTGGGCGGTAATGTCGAATGTGGAGATGATATCTCCCTCTGCATCCAGCAGGGATACGAAGCTGTCCAGCCACAGGGGCTCGCTGCTGTTGGTGTAAATATCCGTCGCGCTTGCAGTGCCGGTGCCCTCATGAATCCTTATCGCGTCTCCCTCTTCCAAAATCAGGCTTGGGAAGGTGAAGGTGGTGCTGCCTCCAGAGGAGAGGCTCCAGTTGGCTAGGTCCCATTCACCCACTGCCTGGCTGGTAACCTCAACAAACCTTTCGTCGCCCGTTCCGACCTTGCTTATCCCAAGCTTGGTGGAGGGAGACAGCTCTCCCGCATCTCGGGTGAACACTGCTGTGCGATCGGTGGTGGCAGAGACATCGGTATATCCACCCGTGGCATTCTTGCCTAGAATGCTGGACTGACCAGCATATACCGAGAGCTGCTTGAAACGGGATGCGATAGCTTCTGGAGCAGCTTGAACAGCATCCAAAACTGAAGCAGCCTCAGCAGAGACTTCTTCCACCGCAGAGACAGCTTCTTCGGCTGCCGGAGCGATGGACTCGGCAGCAGCTTCGACCACAGCTGCCGCAGCTGGAGCAGCTGCACTGATATTGGTATCATTCAAGGCTGCGGTTAAATTGGTGGCATTCAACAACTCGGTCATATTAGTGGCATTCCCGGCCTCCTGAGCCGGAACTGGAGCCGCCAGGATGGCAGCTATTGCAGTTAGCAGTATCAAAGCAATATTGCATCTCATATTGAGTACCTCAGGATATGGCTCGCTTAGAAAAATATAAGCCTTTCTAAAAATTTCTTTGTATTCCAGAAAAAGAGAAGGCAGGAGACTTCCCGCCATGGCATCAGTCAGAACTGACAAACTTGATTTAGCTGCTCTGAGCCTCAATATCATCAACGATCTCAACATCCTCGGTAATATTGGTGACGTTGGTGACGTTGGTGGCATTGGTTACATTGGTGTCGTTGATCTCAACTACGCTTTCCTCTGCCGCTTCATCCTCAGCGAAGGCAACTCCCAGAGAGAGAGCCATCAGGAGGGAGAAGAGCACAATTCCACTGGTTGCTTTGCTCATAGTTAACACTCCATTTGATTGGTTTGGTCAAAACCCGGGATGCATTTAAACCTTTCTCCATAATGGTTCTATATATCTCATAATCCAGCTATTATTTGCCAAATATCGAAGCATTTTCATCAAACCGAAACTCATATCGCCTGGCTCATAGGGGTTGATTGTTTTGCATTTTTATAAAGATCTTCAATAAAATTATTTCAGAGTCGAAAATAGCGCATCCAATTCCCCCGGGACTCAGTCGCGAGAATGTCGCGATAAAGCCACTGCAAAGCAATGATCACTTTCATATCCCTAGCCATCAGCCGTCCCTTACGTCCTCTGGTATCTCTGGCACTCATCAATGAAATGCTCCGGGGAGTGGGAGAAGAAGTGAGCATGCAGATAAGCTCCCAGGGTGCTGTGCTCCACCAGGCCATCCCGGCCCTCGCAAATCCCCCTCCCCCGGCTCATGCGATAGGCAAAGCGGGAGTCCCTATCGCACTCGAACCGGGAATAATGAAACTCGTGCCCCAGGATGCTGCGGCCCAATCCGGCCAGTGGACTGTATCCCACCACCTCGGCCCGGGCATAGCCCAGAGCCACCAGCTTGGCGGTCATGATGGTCGATCCGGGCAGCCCTCCCGCCATCTTATATCTGCCCGTCTCCATCACCAGCTCCTCTCCCAGGTACATCAACCCGCCGCACTCGCCGTATATGGGCATGCCCTCCTCAGAGGCCTCCTTGATCTGCCTCCTGGCCGATCCTTTCTCCAGGGCAGGGGCATATAGCTCGGGATATCCTCCCCCGAGGTAAAGGCCATCCACATCCGGCAGCTCGTCTCTGATGGGGCTGAAATGGACAAGCTCTGCTCCACAGCGCTCCAGCTCTTTCAGATTATCATAATAGTAAAAGCAGAAGGCCTCATCCATAGCCACGCCTATGCGCACCGCCTTCTTCCTGGGAGACGCCACACCGGTTAGGGCGGGGATGGGCGCGTTGAGCTTTAGCATCTGATCAATCTCCGCGTGGCCCTCCACCCAGGCAGCCAAAGCAGCAAGGTCATGCTTTTCCTCAAAGCCCATCACCAGACCCAGGTGGCGGCTCTTCATCTCCCGCTCCTTATCGCGAGGCAGGGCGGCGTAGATAGGCTTTTCGAGGCAGCTCTTGAGCATATAGAGATGCCTCTCGCTTCCCACCCGGTTGAGGATGGTACCGGCCATTCTCAGTTCGGGATCGAACTCGACAAATCCCTTCTCCATGGCCGCTGCACTGCGGGACATGCCGTGCACATTGATCACCAGCAGGACGGGCAGGTCCAGGATCCTGGCTACCTGAGCGGTGCTGCTGATATCTCCCCCGTCCATGCCGTCAAATAGCCCCATGACCCCCTCCACTACAGCCACGTCTGCGCCTTTAATGGCGGAGGCGAGGGAGCGGCGCACTCCATCCTGGCCCATCATGAAGGGATCCAGGCTGCGTGAGGGCCGCCCGCATACAGCGTTGTGGTGAGTGGGGTCTATGAAATCCGGTCCGACCTTGAAGGGCTGCACCACCAGGCCCCGGGCACGCAGGGCGGCCATAAGCCCCAATGTGACCGTGGTCTTTCCCACGCCGCTATGGGTGCCGGCGACGAGAAAAGCCGGGATGCGGCGCTCTGAGACACAGAGGATTCTCGATTGGTTCATTGTTCTTTAGGCCATAGATCTGCTCGGATATAAGATCATGCGGGCTCAAAGCACCGCGGTCCAGCAACCCGGCAAACCTCTATTAACATCCCCAGTTATCCTTTGGCTCATGCTGGTTGGCGTAATTAGACGAGGCAAGTACGGCGAGCGCCTTCTGGAGACCATTACCAAGCACACCGACTTTGAGGTGGTCTCGGCAGAGGTCCCCCAGGTGCTGCCGGGCTTTATCGAGGACCCGGAGGAGTTTGTAAAAGAGCTTAACCTGGACCCCAGAATATTCCAGGCCGATCTGCTCATCCTCTATACCTTTCATCCCGACCTCACCCCGGAGATAGTGCGCATGGCCGGGGAGGCGGGGGTCAAGGCGGCCATAATTCCGGGTGGTATAGGCAGAGCCGGATCCATAGGAGAGCTGGAGAGGATAGCAGAGAAGACGGGCATACACATCGAGGTGGACGAGATCTGCTGCACCCTGGAGGAGTGCGGCGTCCCGGCTATAGACGAGTTCGCCCGGAAACTGGGCCGCCCGGAATTAGATGTGGAGACAAAAGACGGTCGCATCAGCCGGGTCAATGTCCTGCGCGGCTCGCCCTGCGGAGCCACCTGGCACGCCGCTGCGGGGATAGTGGGAAAAAGTGTGGATGAGGCGCCATCTATGACCGGCCTGTTCTGTCAGCAGTATCCCTGCCGGGCAGTACGGGGAACGCCGGGCGGAATCCACACCTCGGGAGACCTGCACAAGGATGCCATGGAGAGGGCTTTAGGCCGGCTCACAAATCTGGTTCTTCCTGAGCAGTCCCGCCCCATCAAGATCGAGCCGGGCAAGAGGGGGAGGCAGGATTGAGAGAGCAAGTGGTAGAGGCAACTGTCCGAGCCCTGCAGAAGGCGGAGATCGGCCTGCCGGAGTGGGTTATCCGGAGGATCAGGGATGCTGCGGCGCGGGAGAGACGACCATTGGCCAGGCAGCACCTGCGGTTCATGCTTGAGAACGTGGCCATTGCCGGCCAGGATCACCTGCCCATCTGCCAGGACACAGGCCTGCCCATATTTCAGGTGCGGATGGGACGGGAGCTAAAGCTGGACTTCGACTTGCAGGAGGCTGTATCAGAGGGGGTGAGGAAAGCAACCAGGTTAGTTCCTATGCGGCCCAATGCCGTCCATCCCCAGAGCCGCGAGAACAGCCTGGACAATACCGGACTGAGGATGCCGGATATCATCATGGACTATGAGGCGGGAAGGGGCCTGAGCATCACCGCCTTTCCCAAGGGTGCGGGATCGGAGAACATGAGCCTGGTGGCGATGCTCAATCCTGCCGACGATCCCTTTGACTATATAGTTGAAAGGGTGAGAGAGAGAGCAGCCAACGCCTGCCCCCCTCTCTTTCTGGGAGTCGGCCTCGGAGGCAGCTTTGACCTCTCCGCCCGGCTGGCCAAGCATGCTCTCTTGGATATGGACGGCAGAGAGGAGGATGAAGAGGAGCAGGCCCTATTGGATAGGATCAACAGCCTCGGCATAGGTCCCATGGGCCTGGGAGGAGATACCACCGCCCTCAGCCTGAGGATAGAGAGAGCCTATTGCCACACTGCTTCCCTTCCCGTAGCCATCAACTTCCAGTGCTGGGCCAATCGCAAGGCCACAGAGGTGATACTGTGAGCGAGCACCATCTGAGAACGCCCCTCTCAGAGGAGGATGTGAGGATGCTGGAAGCAGGTGATGTGGTCTTCCTGAGCGGCATCATCTATTCCGCCAGGGACAAAGCCCATGCCCTGATTCGCAGAGACGGCAGCCCGGTATCTTTACAGGGTGCGGCCCTCTACCACTGCGGCCCTCTTATCCAGGAGGGGCGGGTCCTCTCCGCCGGCCCCACCACCAGCGGCCGCATGGCCCGGTACACCGATGAGATGCTGGAGATGGGAGTGCGGGCCATCGTAGGCAAGGGTGGCCTGCCCCCAGAGCCCTTCCGGGAGAGAGCAGTCTATCTGGCTTACCCCGGTGGCTGCGGAGCTGCTGCCGCCCGTCGGCTTGAGGTTGTGGCAGTTCACCTTTCCGATCTGGGCATGGCCGAGTCCTTCTGGGCCTTTCGGGCGAAAGATTTCGGTCCTCTTATTGTAGCCATAGACAGCCGGGGCAGAGATCTCTACCAGGAGGCAAGAGAATAGACCGGGAAATAAACCTTGATCCGACCCTGAAGCGGGCTGCCCAAGAGGCCAGGTTTCTGATGGACCGGGGATATCCTGCCGCATCAGCGGTTCGATTTGTCTCCGATCACCACCGGCTTGCAGAGGATGAGAGGATGGTTCTGCAAAGGGTGGTCATCCCCGCCAGTATTGCTCTATCCAGATTAGCCAAAACCCTGAGATGGCATGCCCTTCGCAGCAAAGCCGTTTTCCTGGACGGATATAATTGCATAATCACTTGTGAGAGCTTGCTGGCGGCCTATCCGGTTTACCTCTGCGACGACGGCTTTCTTCGTGACACCAGGGGCTACTTCCGCAGATACAGAGCCAGCGGAAGCGTCTGCCGCGCTGTACATGAGATCCTGAGCCTTTTGGCCGAGGCCGGACCCTCGCGGGTGGATTTTCTCCTGGACTGCCAGATCAGCCGCAGCGGAGAGCTGGCGGCAGAGATAAGAGGCTTGATGGCGCAGATCGGTCTGGATGGCGACGCCCTATGCTTGAGGGATGTGGACCACAAGCTCAAGAGCAGCCGGAAAATAGTTGCCAGCAGCGATGGAATTGTAATAGATTCTGCCCCAGAAGCCATCGACCTCCCAGCAGAAATTGCCAGAAGGTGGGGGATAAAAGCCAGAATCATATAGAGAAGAGCCGGATGGATGAGTCTCTGAATCATGCCCTCAATCGTCATCTTTTTATGCAGCAGATAATTATTATACTATTGGGGTTGCAATAAACTTACGGAGTAATGGTGAGCAGCAATGATAAAAAGAGTTCTAACTTTATTGGCCTTAACCGTCTTGCTCATGAGCGGATTGGGGGGAGCGTCCCATCCAACCTTCTTTCCTCTCTCCGAGCATACCATAGCCAGAGAGATCAGCCCGAATGGAATGCCACTTTACAGGACCTATGCCTTCACTACGGATGACGAGCAGGTAGCCTCTTGGCTTCTCATCTGGAGGGACGCCAGGGTGCATAAGGTCGAGTGGAGATGGTACTGGCCGGAGGGCAGGACCTATGCCCGCTCCTTCAGCACCATTCCCCCCATCGATGGATTCACGGGGATGTGGGCGGCACCGGTGTGGAGCTGCCTTCCCATCAGAGGCACTGATGTGGCCCGCCTACCGGGAACCTGGAGGGTGGATGTGATCGTGGACTACAGAAAGGTGCTCACGGAGTATTTCACCATCAATAGCCCTCTGGCCTGCTAACGGCCATATCATCTTTTCGGGAGATGCGGCTGAAGATATGTCTCTATGCCTAGCTTTGCTGGAGACAATCCTGCAATTTGAGCATAGAAAGGGAAAATAGGGATGAGATCCTATATAATCCAGGAAGGACACTTTAATGGCTAGGTGGGCAGAAGATGCAGCTACAATTCGGCAACAGATCACGGGATCCGGATATTCGCCATCTATTTGATATGACCGATGTGATCTTCGATAAGGCCTGGCTTGCCGGGGCGGAAGACTTCGATCTCTATTTCATGTATCGCGACCTCTATCTCAGTCGGGCGGATAACGAGAAGCTATTAGCCCAGGGCCTGCGCTATGATATCACCATTATTCCTCCCTCAATGCTTGGCAGGGAGTATATCAAGACCGCCGGACATTATCATCCTGCTGTATCCGGAGGGGCGGTGACCTATCCCGAGCTGTATGAGGTGCTGGAGGGCGAAGCCCTCTATCTTCTGCAAAATGAGGATATGAGCGATGTGGCTGCAGTCCATGCCTCGGCGGGAGACAAGGTCCTTGTGCCGCCAGGTTACGGCCATGTGACCATAAATCGATCCAACAATACCCTCAAGATGGCCAACTTCGTAGCCAGAGATTTCTCCTCCCTCTATGAGCCCTACCGGGCTAAAGGAGGAGCAGCTTACTTTTTCACCAGGGAGGGCTGGATCAAGAACCAGAGGTGCAGCAAGGCGGCAGATCTGCGGCGATTGGAGGCTCCCGACAGCGCCGGCCTGGCCAAGCTCGGCCTCAAGAAAAGCCAGGAGATGTACCCGCAGCTCAGAGAGGCGGGTACTCTGGAGTATCTGACCAGGCCGGGTGATCATCTGGAGCTCTTCAAAGGGCTGATTTGATCCAGGCATTTTAGGGGAGAATCCAAGCCCATGCATCCTTACCTCTCTAGGTTCAAGGCGCACATAGAACTGCTACGCCCGCCTTTAGCTGCCATGGACCTGGCCATGCCCGCGGCAGCGGCGCTTCTGGCTGTCTATGCTGTGGAGGTATCACTGCCGTCGCTCTTGCCCTTCATCCTGGCCTCCATAGGAGCCTACTGCGCCATCACCAGTTCCTATGTCTATAATGATTGCTGTGATATTGATGTGGACAGCATCGCCCTGCCCGATCGGCCCCTGCCCTCCGCCCGGCTGAGCAAAAGAGAGGCTCAGCTCTGGTCGCTTTTTCTCTTCCTGGTTGCGGCGGCAGTGGCCCTCTATCTCAATCCGGAGAGCTTTGCCGTCCTGGTGGCAGCGACCATCATCATCTCCATCTACTCCCGCTGGGCCAAGCGGAATACCCCCTTCTCCTGGATATTTGTGGGGCTCTCCTTCGGCCTGGTTCCTTTAGGCGTCTGGCTGGCTTTTGAGCCGGCTGGGCTTCTCAAGGCCGGTCCGGGGCTGCACCCAGCCGGACTTATTCTGGCGGCCATGATTGCCATAACCGATTGGGGGTTCACCAACTGCGACGCCAGCCGCGACGTAACAGGCGATAGAGAGAAAGGAATACCCACGACGCCCGCTACCTATGGAATTCCGGCCACGGCCAGGATGGTGACAGGCTTCTGGATTATAGGAGTCTGCCTCTCCCTGGCCCTGGGGTTGGCAGCCAATCTGGGATGGCTCTACCTGGCAGCAGCGGCGCTGGCGGGCGGATGGCTGCTCTGGCAGAACCTGGACTTCGTGCGCCACCCCACTGCAGAGCGGGGGGAGAGGCTCTTCTACCAGTCGGCCAACTACCGGGCGATTCTATTCTCCGCTCTGATCACTGATGTCCTGCTTCGAGCCGGGCTGGGCCTGGGAGCATAGAAGAGATCAATGAAAAAAGAGTCTTCAGCGCCTAGAAAGATCACGATTTGAGGCGCTTTTCAACTTATTCCTATCAGGGATCGGAGAGATACTGGAGGATGAAAGGCGTTCCAGGATAGTTTCCGTCAATGTTCCCCAGGGAGAAGTCCCGGCCAAAATGGTATTGGGAAGAGTATTTTGGAAAGGCTATGCCCTTCTGGTAATTCATGAGGTGCGAGCCGATGGGATAGTACTCCAGCATCAGCGGCTCCTCGCGCTCCTGACTGGATAGTGAGACAGGCTGGAAGCGAGCCGAAGCTCTGACCGGCTCCTTAACCAGCACCGGCTCGGGCTCCGGACAGGGCGCGGAACAGGGTGCAGGGCAGGGCGGAGAAACACGGGGCGGAGCATATGAGGCAGGCCCGCAGGCGTTGACATCCACGCTCACCGAGTTGCTCTCCTTGCCGGCGACGACATAAGAGAAGACATGCCTTCCCGGCTCATCAGCATACATGGGCAGACGATCATAGCCTAAAAAGAAGTAGCTATATCCATTGATGGTCCCATTGGGATAGAGATGGTTTAGCGTGGCCTGCCCCACCTGTCCCGGCAGAACCACCAGATAGAAAGTCGATCCCTGGCAGGTCTCCAGACGCTCCGTCCAACCGCAGGAGCTGTCTGCTCTCAGCAGGCTGGCCTCAGCGGCCTGGCTGGCATTGCAGCACAGCAGAAATGCGGATACTGCTAATAAGGCATAAAATCCTAGTTTTTTCATGGAAAATCCCCTCCATCGGTGCATGATCTATGGCTCTATGATATTTCTGGCTTGATATTACGATCTATGGATTATAATTGCATCTCATTCTATTTGAAAAATAGGTTGGTCTTCTGTGACATTCAGCTTTTTGCCTGGTAGGTGACCCGGGCGTAGGCGGTGACCTCGGCCATTCCCTCCGGAATATACTCGTCTCTCCAGAAGCGATCCATCTCCGAGAAAGGATCCATCCAGTGCATCCAATGCATCCGGCCCATCCTCCAGGGCCTCTCCCAGCCGTAGCTCGGCCCCATCTCGATATCGGGATATTCCGGCTCCTCTATCTGCATCGACTCTCCTAGAGTGAGATCATAGCTGGACGCTATATATTGCGCCTTGGCCTTGGCGTTTTCCAGGGCCTTCTTTCTTGCCTGCTCCATGGCATTTGTCGGATCGCTAAGCTCGTAGCCCCATACAGCCGCCTCTGCGCCGGCTGCCTTGGCCGCTTCTATGATCCTCTTTGTCTCGTTGGCGTCGCTGCTCTTCAGCCTGACCACCATGCGCATGGTGGCGGCATCGACGATAACATCACGGCAGTCGGTGCTGTTGTTGACTGTTGAGCAGAAAACTTTACGGGTGGTGATGTGGCCTTTGGCCCGATGCGGGCCGATCTCTTCCCGGCTCACCCCGGCGGCCAAGAGGGCCTGCTCGGTCTGATTGAGCATAAGAGAGGCGGCCTCTTGGGCTGAGGTAAAGTTGGCGCTGCTGTTCTGAACATAAAATGCTATCACTGTTGTATCGGCGGGAACCTGAATGCTTCCCTCGCCAGTAACTCGCAAGGTGCTCTCCTGGGCCGAAGCGGCAGCGCATAGGGCCAATGCCGCCAGGCTTAACCAAAGAATTAGCTTCGAACTCAATTCTTAGGCCTCCTTTTTCAATTTTTTTGATTATCCTAGTTGGCTTTGGGCATTATTCAATAACTTAACTTCCCCATTCCCAATTGCCACCTTAGCCATGGCGATGCCAAGCTATAAACGTTTCCGAATTCAAGCCCTTGTCAGGAGGAGCTTTCAAGGGGACATATCTGAAGAATCGCTACACTCAAGCAAGCCATATAGTTTAAATGCACTTGACAACATTAATGCAACTAAGGAAGCATAAATGCGTGCTTTCCGATTGGCTTTATTGATGCAACATCATGAATATACCGAGAATGATTAGGGTTAATTTATGCTCAAGTAATCGCCATCTTTTGAATACCCTATTCAGATTCCTCAAAATGATGATAGAAGCTTCTCAGCCGCCCCTTCCGGATCCTCTGCCCCGTAAATCGACCGCCCCACAATAATATAGTCCGCCCCTGCTTCCAGAGCTGCCCTTGCCGAGCCTCCCTGGGCTCCCACGCCGGGGGAGATGATGGCCCTCTCTCCGATTATGGAGCGTATCAGCCTGATCCGTTCTGGGCGGGTGGCCGGCGCCACCACTCCGGCGGCGCCGACCTCGGCGGCAAGACAGGCCATCCTTTCCGCCTGGGGGGCCATGAACAGCTCCGCACCGGGATGGCTCATCTGTGTGACCACATAAAGATCCCCCCCGTGCTCCGCGGCGCACTCGGCACAGGCCAGAAGGGAGTCTTTACCAGGAAAGGCCTGGGCGATGACCCCGCTGGCCCCTGCCTTGAATGCCGCCTGGCAGATGAGGCGGTTGGTGTTGGGGATGTCCGCCACCTTGAGGTCGGCGATGACCGGGGCTAGGCTAGCGATCTCCTTAACCACGCCTAAGCCTGCGGCGAGGATGAGGGGGTAGCCGATCTTGATGGCATCGAAATAGGGGCAAAGCTTTGCGGCCAGGGATAGGGCCTGCTCCCTGTCGGTGACATCCAATGCCAGTATCAGCCTCGTCTCCTTTTTCATCCTAATTTAGCCTCATTAAATCGACGAACCAAGCCATAGATCAGATGCAGCCTTCGATCAGCTCCGCCGCCTCCCGGAGGTCCCCGACTACCTCCGGACCGGTGCGCTCCCCTTTGCGGTCCAGGAATAACGCATCGAGGCCCGCCTGGAGCGGTGATTCGTAATCGTAATGGTAGTGATCACCTATGTGTATCACCTCAAAGGGCCTGGCATCCATCTGAGCGCATACGGCGCCGTAGACCAGAGGCGACTTCTTGACCTCCCGGAAGTCCGATGTGGCGGAGAAGATTTCCCGGAAATATTGGGTAAGGCCATCCAGCTCGATCTCTATGAACTCTCGGGCTGCATTGGATGTCACCACCAGATCATATCGCTCCGAGAGCAGATCCAGAACCTCGGGCACCTCTGGGTAGGCCTCAATCTCATCCTCGTACATCTGCAAGAGCTCATCTTTGCCGATCTTGAGGCCGAATCTGTCGATCCAATATAAAAGGTCGTACCACTCCATCCGGTCGCTGCCCACCCTGGCATACTCGCTTATGACGTGCTCTTTTGCCGCCCCAAAGTCCAGGCCGGCTTTCTCGGCATATAGCACCGGAATCCCTTCCATCCAGACCTTGTCCACAAA
>ENA-UOWE01003962-UOWE01003962.1-activated-sludge-metagenome-genome-assembly--contig:-NODE-3962-length-14690-cov-7.695866_pt1 | contig 14690 bp, 20 predicted proteins | sample MGYA00249841_ERZ761562 | MGnify/ENA primary metagenome ERZ761562 (study PRJEB28883, sample SAMN05720200) | activated sludge metagenome | isolation source: Anaerobic digester | place: Japan... | reverse complement strand
GGACGAGGGCAGGGCGGCGGCGCTCCTGATCGCAGAGTACGGCCGGCGGATGCTGGCGGGAGGTGTCAAGTGAACGAATGGACCTACTGCCGGAACTGCGTTGCGTGGAGGGACCGCCTGTATTCGACCGCGAAGGGTGACGAGGCGAGCGAGAAAAAGGTCTGCCGCCGCCGCTGCGATGCTCGGTACTTGACCGGCCCCGACGACGGCTGTTGCGAGGGCGTGCCGAAGGTGGGGAATGCCGGGGGTGGGAAGTGACGACGGCAACCGCGACGATCCCGGCCAAGTTCAAGACCGCGCCCTTCGTCTACTTCGGAGGCAAGCGAACGATCGCCGCCGACGTCTGGGCACGCCTCGGATCGCCGAAGCAGTATATCGAGCCGTTCGCCGGGTCGCTCGCTGTCCTGCTCGCGGCCCCGGAACGCGCCTCGCTCGAAGTGATCGGGGACCAGAATTTCTACGTCGCCAACTTCTGGCGCTGCGTCCGCTACCAGCCCGAGAAGTGCGCGGTAGAGGCGGATTACCCCGTCTCGCACGTCGATCTCGACGCTCGGCACCGCTGGCTGACGGATCCGACACGGACGGCAGAGCTTCGGTCGCGTCTCGCCGATCCGGAGTGGCCCGGGGACGCTCGGATCGCGGGCTGGTGGGTCTGGGGTCAATGCGCGTGGATCGGGTCGGGGTGGTGCGAACGCGAGGTATCCGACGCGGGGATGGGCGTCCAGTCGAAGATCCCGCACGTCTCCAACGCCGGGAGGGGCGTCCAGTCGCAGATCCCGCATGTGGGAAACGCCGGGATGGGCGTGCAGTCGCAGATCCCGCATGTGGGAAACGCCGGGATGGGCGTGCAGTCGAAGATCCCGCATGTGGGAAACGCCGGGAAGGGCGTGATCGAATGGTTCCGCTACCTGTCCGCGCGCCTCGCTCGGGTGCGCATCATTCACGGCGACTGGACCCGCACGCTGAATCATCACTACGGCGGGAAAGATACGGCGATCTTCTTCGATCCGCCCTACGTCGCGTTCGAGCGGCTCTACGCCTCCGGGTCTGATCGCCCGGTCGCGCCCGCCGTCGCGGACTGGTGTCGGGAACACGCGGACGAGGCGCGGATCGCCCTCTGCGGGCACCGCGGCGACTACGACCTTCCGGGGTGGGACGTCCTTGAATGGTCGCGCGTCAACGGGACATACGGCAGCACGAAGACGAAGGACGAGGAAGCGATCTGGTTCTCCCCGACGTGCATCAAGCCCGCGACGCGGGAACAGGGGGCGCTGTTGTGACAACCGCGACAACCCTCCTCCTCCTGGCCCTGCGTCTGTCCCCGGAGGTCGAGGTCGAGGACCGCACAGCGCACGTCCTCGTGGCCCGCATCGCAGTCCACGCCCTAGCCCGCACCCAGGACGAGGCGCGCGACCTGTACCGGCTCGCGTACTCGGAATCGAGGTGGACCCCCGCAGCCGTGTCGTCTGCCGGCGCTTGCGGTATCTGGCAGCAGGTTCCGAGGTGGCGCAAGACAACGTGCCGCAATCTCGCCCGTAAGCCGGTCCACGCGGTACTCACGGCGTTCGCAGTCACCCGCCGGATGCGCGAGCTTTGCGGGGATCGCTGGCACGTCTGCTACACGCACGGCCCGTACTCCAAGGCGGGAAGGGCGGCACGGAAGGAAGGTTTCAACGGACGGAGGTGGTAGCGATGTCGAAACCGCGCACGGCAACGGAGGCGGTCGAGCGCCTGTTGGGCAAGACGAAGACGCCCGCGCTCCCGACCGATGGACTGGACCGCCACGGCGCACCCGGTACGCCCTGCTACAGCTGCGGATGCACGGAACGCTGGAGGTTGGGAGAGGGCTACCCTTGGGTGTGCGCCGTGTGCAGCCCAAGGGGCGTAGCAGAGTCCTCCCGTTGAAGGAGGACGGTTGACAGGAGAGAGAAGATGCAAGGAGGATTGTAGCATGAATGATTCTATCGAAAAAGTCCTATCGGGAGCGGAACAATGGTGCGTTGTTCAAGGTGATTCAAGGGAACTCGTACCTCAACTTTGCAACGCCACTATCGGAATGATTATCACAGATCCGCCATATGGAATTTCGCATCCGTGTAACTTCAATAGCCGTGGTCGCGGAAGACTATCAGAGTGCAGAGACTATTATGATGTCGCTGGAGATTCTGAGTCGTTCGATCCGGAGTTTCTTTTGGCACTAAAGGTTCCAACTTGCCTTTGGGGGGCGAATTGGTTTGCCGACAAACTTCCGCCATCTGGAGGATGGCTCGTTTGGGACAAGGAACGTCCTGACGATCTAGATCAGGCAACTTGCGAGCTTGCATGGACGAACTTCGTTAAGGGGGTCCGTAGATTCAAGTGTCTTTGGAACGGGATGATGAGGGGTGGTAACGATGGCCCACTGGTACATCCGACTCAAAAGCCAGTGGTGCTAATGTCATGGATTCTTGGTCTGCGATGGACGACAAAGAGCCTCGTTCTAGATCCTTACTGCGGTTCGGGTCCGGTAGGAATCGCGGCAGTCCGGTCTGGAAGGCAGTACATCGGAATCGAACTAGTAGAGGAGTATTGTCAGATCGCCAGAGAACGAATCGCCCGAGCGGAACGAGAGCCGGGGTTGTTCACGTTATGTAAAACCAACGAGGCGCTCGACGTGCCGTTGTTGTGAGTTAAGGGCTTGACGGCCTAGATAATACGGCAGTATGATAACTACCGGAGGTGCCCTGTGGACGAAAGTTTTGTTTGGCGAAAGGTAACGTGCCTGAGATGCGGACATTCCTGGCTTCGTCGCATCGAGAAGCCGAGAATTTGCCCGAACCCAAAGTGCCATTCGCCCTATTGGGATTTGCCTCCGAAGGAGAGAGTTCCAAGAGAGCCGACGATTGAACGATGCGTGTAGATCCCTGCCGTTTTCGCGACAGGGAAGACGAGAAGGATGAGCGGGAAGTTCGTGGGAACCAACCAACCCCGAGCTTACCAGCCGAGAGCCAGATCGTCAAGGGGGAATTCATGGAGTGTGCGCCGTGTGCAGCCCAAGGGGCGTAGCAGAGTCCTCCCGTTGAAGGAGGACGGTTGACAGGAGAGAGAAGATGCAAGGAGGATTGTAGCATGAATTGAATGTCCCGGAGAGAAGGGGTTGAAGGTTTGACAACCGTTATAAGTTGCCGTTAGACTGTAAAAGAGCTGGAGGTGCTACAATGGCCGAATCGAGAAAACTTGTTTCGACAAAGGAAGCCGCTAAGGCAATCGGGGTCTGCGGCCTTACGCTGCGCACATGGGCTCTGACCGGAAAGATCCCTTCCTACCGTTCTCCTGGCGACTACCGTCCTAGATTCAAGTTCGATGTCGAAGAGGTAAGACGGGCGCTTGCAATGAATGGCGCGCGTTGACCTAGATGGCTTGTGCCCCAACGAGGGCCACTAGGTTCAACAGTAGTCCCCGCCGTTGCAGCGGTACGGGGACAACGACAAACGGAGTTGGCATGGGCAAGTGTACCACAAAACCCGGAGCTTCCAAAGTTTCAGACGATCTATGGGAATCGATCAAGAAAAGCGGGATTCGGCTTGGCGACCTCGCAACCCTGGAATGGTTCATCGACAAAATGTATGACTGCCGAGCAAACTGCGAATCTCCTATCGAAGAACAGATGCTTGAAGCATTGATTTACATAGGCAGAAAGATGCGCTACTCGCTCAGGGTCGATGTGGATGGCGATCTTGGGTGGCAAGACGGAGATAGAGGCAACATGGACTTCGATATCCACATCCAACAAACGATAAAGCCATACAGGGTGGATTTTCTGGTAGAGAAAATTGATTATGTTGGAGACTTAGAGAACACGCGCTTCAGCACAAAGAAAATCGTCGTTGAGTGCGATGGTCACGACTTTCACGAACGCACAAAGGAGCAGGCGAAGAAGGACAAGAAAAGAGATCGCGATCTTCAGAAGGCCGGATACTTAGTGATGCGATTCACTGGCTCGGAGATATTCGCAGATGCCGTTGGATGCGCATATGAGGCTCTTGGAGAGAAGAAGGAGGAGTGGGAATGAGATGTCGCAATGTAAAACCTTCATTCTTCAAACACGAGGGTCTTGGCGAGTTGCACCCACTTGATCGCATCTTGTTTCTCGGCCTTTTTGCCCTTGCGGATTCCGAAGGACGCTTGCTTGATAGGCCGAAGAGAATCAAAGCAGACATCCTTCCATACGACGATCACGATGTTGACGCAGCCCTGTCCAGGCTAGAGAAGGTGGATCTCACCCCATCTCTACCAGGACTTATCGTCCGTTACTCCGTAGGAGATATTGCCTGCATTTGGATCCCGAATTTCAAAAAGCACCAAGCTCTTTCTACCTGGGAAAAGGCACAGCCTTCAGAGATTCCAGGGTGTACGGAACCGCCCGGTTTCATTCAATACCAACAGCGCAACAATCAAACTACAGAAGAACTACAGAATTCTGACTGTAGTACCCCAACCGATACTATTGACGAAGGACGAAGGACGAAGGACGATAAACGTACTGACGAACATGAATCTGACGAAGGACGATCTGTATCTGCCGCGCTCATCCTAACTGACGACAGTGGTCAGAAAAAGAAACGAAAGGATGATGGCTGGAAGCGGATTAAGTTGGTCGAAAAGGACGGTCGCTCCGCGTTCGACGGAATCACAGAGGAAGACCGCGCGGAGTGGCAGTCTCTTTCTCCTGACATCGACATTGACCGCGAGTTGATCAAGGTTCTGAACCGAGAGGGAACACATCCGCAATGGTTCGCTAAGTGTAAAAAAGGGGGTAGATGGGTTGCAACTCTAAAGACTTGGATGATGAACGCGCAGTCTTACTCTAAACGACGTGCTTATGTTCAGCAAGATCCGGTCAGGATTCCGGCCGTTGACTACCACGCCACGCAGATGGCGGCAGAGCGTGAGTGGCAGAAGATCATCAAGTGTTGCGTCACTGGCAACAAAGACACGATCAGAGCGGCTCATGGATGCCTTTGTGACCGCACCGTGGACTGCCTTCGACAGTTCAATCCGAATACCGAGTACGCGATGTTGGAGTTGAACACGACGGATCCAAGGCTTGTTGAGGTTCAAAAGCGGCAGTTCGTTTCGGCGTGGGTTGCGTCCGAGGTTCCGTTTACGCAGGAGAGTTGGTGATGGCTTACGTCAAGAAGGGTCCGAAGGAGTTGGACATCGAGCGGAAGTTGGAGGAGTTCAGATCCGAAGCTAACTCGGAAGGGTCCGAGATCGCTGTTTTGGGTTGCGCGATGGTGTGGGATGAAGGTTTCAAGGAGGTCGTCGCGACTCTTTGCGAAGAAGACTTCTGGAACCAGAACCATCGGACGATTTTCAGCGCAATTTCAGAGGTTGCCAAGACTGGAGGGGAGTCTGCCGATCCGGTAGCGGTTGCTACCGTGTTGCAGTCGAGGGCAAAACTGGAGGCGCTTGGGGGTCCGCACGGCCTTTCGGCCTTCGTGAAGTCGGCTTGCGTTCCGTCGATGGTGAGGTGGCACGGAGATCAGGTTCGGGAAATGTCGAGGTGGAGGAACGCTGTCGAGCGGATCGCTCGGGCCAAGGACCAATACCAGTCTCTCGATGAGGTGATAGACGCTATTGTTTCGGCCCGGAAGAATTCCAAGTCGGATGTTCAGAAGGAGCGCCTTGGGACAATCGCGGTCGATCGGCTAGACACCGTGGAAACTGCGTTTCGTGCCGGGGATCGCCTTGTGGGCCTTCCAACGGGGTATTCCATCTTCGATTTCAAGACGGGCGGCTTGCAGGCAACGGATTACGTCATCGTCGGCGGTCGGCCGAAGGTTGGTAAGACGGCTTTGCTCTTGGAACTAGCCATCCGGGTCGCCACCTATGGGTTTCCGGTGCTGTTTGTATCGCAGGAGATGGGAAAGAACCAGCTTGCGGACAGGCTGACGGCATCTTCGGCCAACGTGTCTGCGAACGCGATCCGCACCGGGAACATCGACAATGAGATTCTGGCAAGGCTTCGCGAGTCGGCGTTGAACTTTGGCAAACTGGACTTCGATGTGGTCGATTCAAGAGGGATGCGGGTTCGCGACATCTACCGAATCGCCCGTGACCTACCGAAGCGGCAGGGGTGTGTGTTCATCGACTACATTCAGCTTTTGAAGCCAGACGATCTGAAGCAGCCGCGCGAACAGCAGGTATCTTCCATCAGCCGACAGATCAAAGCATCGGCCTTGGAAACAGAGATCCCGTGGGTCGTGGCGTCGCAGTTGAAGCGACTGCCGGAAGGGACGACGAGGAATCCTCGCCCGGTACTTTCGGATCTTCGTGAGTCGGGGTCCATCGAGCAAGACGCGGACTTGATTTCGTTTGTGCATCGGGAGGATTATCAGAAGGAGGTTGAGGGGGTTCATTCGGATCTGGAGTGGATCATCGCCGGAAACCGCCACGGTTCGACCGGGACGATTCACCTGGACTTCTTCCGAGACATCCAGCGGATTGAAAACGCAAGGGGGTCGTAATGCTGGATCGACTGCGCAAGGCTCTGATCGTGATGTTGGAAAATCAGGTCGCGGAGTCGCCACCAAGCGCGGGGAGCGCCACCGAGGCAACCGAGGGTGAAAATAGCCCTCCGATCCCTACCGAGGCTGATGTTGTCGATGTCGCCAGATGCAAGCAGGCGTATGTATTTCGCCGTCTTTGGATGGCAGGAGGAGAAAGCCATCCGGTCCACACTCTCCAGGATGACGAAGGTGGGGAATGGCTTGCGGCGGAATGGACGTGGGGACCTACCGAAAGGAACTAGGGAGATTGCGGCGGATTTGCCGCTAGAAGGCACTTTTGGGGATGGTTGCGTATGGTTCGTGGTCGAAGGATCGTGGGGGTGTTCACGGGGCGATTAGGGCTGTCGTCGCACGGAATGGCATGGGCGCTTGACTTGCTACCGATACCCTTCCGGAACCGGCCAGCACTTCCATGGGAACAGGAAGGCGACATCGTCCACGACGCATCTGAGCGTTCCCTTGTTCGTGGTGAACGCGCCTTCCCCGAGCCGGTTCTGGAGATGGCGCACGATCCGGTCGTCCGGTTCGACGCGCTCCGCGAACCTGTCCTCGACGTACTCCGGGATACCATCCCTGACTTCAACGCACAACACGCCCTTGTTGGGATCCTTGATGCGGAAAAGCAGCATCGTTACACCTCCTCGAAGCCGAAGCCGTCAACCGAGTCGGGACCGTCCGAGTCCACGACCAGGAAGATCCGCGGATCTTCTGTGTCCGTGAGCGCGGTCACACAGAGCCATCCCATCTTGTCATCGACAGTCTCGAACAGTTCCCATTCGGGACGCTTCCACTTCAAGAACGCCTGCGTCACCCGCTCTTCCATCTCGACCGTAAAAGTAAGGCTCTTGGGAATTGCCATCTCTGGCTCTCCTGTTACAACCGGACCCTACCGCCGATCTGTGAGCGCGCGGCAGGGCGAGAAAAGGTCTACGATGCGCTGTGCTTCACGAAGTTCTCGATGTCGGCGTCAAGAAACCGCTCGGCGTTATGGATGCTTTTGCGTGCCATTTCCGTCGCGGACGGGGTGATCTTGCCCTTTCGGGCTGCGTTCGCGATCCGTTCCGACGCGCGGGCGAGGTTGCCCATCACCGCCGCCGACTCGCGCATGAACTTGTTGTACCATCGGACCGCGTACTCGTGTTCGGCCTCCTCGCCCAACACCATCAGCATCGAGTCGCGCTTGCGCTGGCTGCGACGGCGCTTGATGTCGCGCTTGCACTGCTCGATGTCTTCGATCAGGGTCGCGGACCAGTCGCCGAACACGAGGAACCTGCACCCGTGTTCCCCGGTTCCGATGTGGAACGGGATCCCAGCTTCAGCCATCGCGATCTGGATGGCCCTGCGGGACCGCGCGTAACTCGTGCTGTACTCTCTGGCCTTGCCCTTCAACCCCGCGCCCGAGATCGGCTCACGTCCGAGGATGACATCACGCTGGTACTGGCCCTTACACAGAGCCAGCGCCGCGTCACGCGCGGCCTTCCAGGACATCGTTTGCGCCTTACACATCTGCTTTCTCCTTACTTGTGCCCGAATGATCACCCGGTGGGCCTTCCAACGGGCTTTGTGGACTCACTTCTCGTAGCGGCTATCGATCATCTTCGCCGCCTGATTGATGGCCTCCAGGAGGGCCTTCGTCGCATTTCCGCTCTCATCGGGGTTGCTCGACGTTCGACACAAGGGGATGCCGTGTGAGTCCGTCCTGACGACATCCCACTGAGTTCCGCGCTTGCTCTTGTAAACAGTGATCTGAATCATCGTGAACCTCCTGGCTAGAAGCCGCGCTCATCGAAGTCGGCCGCCGCATTCTCGGCCTTCCACTTCCGCCAGCACTCCGCGCAGATGACGGACGGCGGCTTGCCTGCCGCGTAGCCGATCTGCGTGCCCTTCACGATGTTGTGAGGCTTGCCTTCCATCCGGCCGCAATCGGCCTGCGACGAGAACCGGGCCTCGATCTCCCTGTACCTGTTGAAGTTGTAGAGCATCGGAATCCTCCTGTTGCTACCAAAGGCAAAGGAACCATCAGAACCCCACCGTATCGCAGCGTTTCAAGTTGCGCCGCACGATGAGGTTGTCGCGTAAGGGGCTACCAATGGGACGGTCCACTGGTAGCCGGTTGAAGATGCCACCGGACGGATAGCCAGGAGAGCCACCATCAACGTCGCGGGCCGTCTAGCTAGCCGTCGCCTAGAGCCGGGTCGGCATCACGAGCGCGGTCAATCCGACCAGCGGCTCGATGCCCTCCTCGGTCATCAAGGCCCCGTACACCGGACCGGGCGGAAGGAACCACTGCACCCGGCGAGATCCGAACATCTTCGCGGTCTGGATCAGCAGGTTGCTATTGAAAGCCAGATCCACGACATCGGGCATGGAGGAATCGATCTTCGTCGCGCCATCCAGTACCGAATCGAACGTCCCCTTGACGGGGCAGATGGTCCGGAGCTTGACCGAACCGTTCGCATTGATGATCGCGAGCGGAATCGACGTGCCGTGCGACTGGTACGCCCTTTTGCACGCCGTCATCCCGGCGACAAACGCCTTGCGGTCCGCGCTGATGATGGTCTTGAAGTCGTGCGGGATGCAGTTGCGCCACGCCGGATAGTCGTAGTCCATGCACCGCAGCGTCATCGTCGCTTCCGTCGTCTTGATCTGGATCATTCGGCCGTTGCCGAAAATCGGAAGCACTTCCGGCAGATCGGACTCATCGCCAGCGCGGATCAGGTCAACGATGGCCGCGCGCATGATCGTGAACGGCTTGAATTCGGGGCCGATGGCCGCCTCGCACGTTGCCGTGAGGAGGATGTGTCCATCCGTGGCGGTCATGCGCAGAGCACCGCTCTCGTCGCGATCCACGTTCACGCCGTTGATGTTCGGCCTTCCGATGTCATACGACATCGCAGCGGAAACTCGCTTGATCGCGTCCAGGAACGAGGCGGTCCCGACAGCCGCCATCGGACTCATGTTCTCGGGTGCCATTCGCGCGGGGAGGCTCTCGATGTTGACCTTGGGCGCGTGCCACGCGAACAGGTGTTGAAGGAACGCCGCGCGCCCTTCGTGCATCCCGATCCACCACGCCGAACCGTCGCCGGTCTTGATGACCTTCTCGGCCGTCTGGTGGAGAAACGCCATCTCAGTATCCGACTCGTCGCACTCGGCGGGGAATCGGACGATGACCTCCGACTCGTAGGACATTGCGCGAAGCTCGGCACGATCCGTGCCGATGGGGCGAAGGACGACGTTCGACCAGATCGAAGTCGCATCCTTCACGGGGATCTTCCCGACCGCCTTCAGAGCGGCCAACAGATCGGTCTGCTTGACTACCATCGTGTTTCTCCTGTTTGTGGTTTGAAACCAAGGAACCATCAGGCCGTGGCCGTATCGCCCGGGGACAAAGCGCCCCAAGCACGGCCACGGGTTCATCGCACTACTCGCCCTTCTGCACGGCCCGCACGATGGCAAGCCAGATGCAGTCGCGCATGTCCTCGAAAGACTTCTCGCCGTCCCCGCCCGCCAGATGCGCGGACTCGTGGACGATGGTGACGAGCGTTTCGTCCTCGTTCGTCAGGATGCGGCGCGACACCAGGATCGTGTCCACGTCGAACCTGCCGACGATCATCTCGTCGTGGAAGTCCACGACCTTGACGCGCTCGATGGTGACGCCCGGGACCGCCTTCTGCACCAGCCGGATGGCCTCGTGCAGCGAGCGCCGCTCGACCGGGGACAGGCTCGACTCCGGATGGATGGTCTTCGGCTGCTTCCGCATGTCCGCGATCAGTGTCGCGCGGCTTCCCATCTGCGACTCCAGGATCAGCCTCTTCGCTTTGTTGACGACGATGCCCTTGCGCCCGACGAACTCCAGTTCGCGGGCATCGGCCTGCGTTTCGGCCGGGAAGGCATCGTCCCCGTACCGGAGCTTGAACGCCTCGACCATCTTCGTGATGATCTTCTTGTCGAAGCACTGGACATCGCACTGGTCCTCGATGAGTACGTCGTCGGTCTGGTCCTCGATGCACTGGACGAGCTTCTGGAACATCGCATCGTCGTTCTCGGCAGCGCTCGACCAGATGATCCGGCGGTAGTACTTGCTGTCGTACCCATCGATCATCTTGCGGTCGCGGTCCGTGCGGGCGTGCGCGAAGTCGATGCCGTACCGCATCTTGTCGTTCTGCTGCACCAGCACGCCCTTGACGTACATCCGACCCGCGAAGTCCGGGGACGTGATGACGCTGCCGTAGTAGCCGCCCTTCGCGGACTTCCCGGCTTCCGGGTCGAACCGGAGAAACATCGTCGCCATCTCGCACCAGTCATCGAAATCGACGTTCCCGATCTCGATGCGCACGATGTTCTCCCAGGCCAGCCCGGTCTTGATGTCGATTGCCAGCACGTCCGCGTTGAACGCACTCGACTTCGCGATCTTGGGGGTCCAGGACTCATCCCCCGTCTTGATCTTGATCGGGTGCCCCTGCCGCACGGCGGCCAGCATCCCGAGCTTCAGACCCTCGCCGAAGCGCCCGATGGTGTCCTCGCGGTCCATCTTGCTGCTCTGGCCGAACAGCAGGACTTCGCGGGGCATCGTGCAGCCGTCGCTCGTGACGACGATCTTGTTGCCCTTGTACTCCACCGAACACTTCGCACCCATCTCGGTTTCGGCGTCGATGGCGTTCGACACGATCTCCCGGAAGGCTTCCGCGAGCTTCCAGTCCCGGACGTAGGATGCCGTGAGCGTCAATTCCTTGGTCATCTTGATCTCTCCTGTTGCTACCAAAGGACATCCCGCAACCATAGCGGGAATCATCGGTGCCCGGACGCCTCGCAAGAGGACCATCCGAGCGGATGAAAGTTAGTTGCGCGGGCCGATCAGAAGGTCGATGCACAACAGAGCCACCAGGATCCAGAAGAGGGTCAGCATCGAAGTCCTCCTTCTAGATGGCGATGGTCTGCGGGCCGTTCCCCTTGCCCATGAAGATGTGGATCTGCTCCAGGGCCTTGTCCTTGATCTCGGCCCCAGCCCCGAACAGCGCCATCTCGAAGCGCCGGTCGTCGCTCTTGGCCTTGACCTCGTGGTCGATGAACTGCGTGAAGGCGTTCAGCGCGCCCCACGCGGTCCCGGCCGCGCCCTGGATGCCCGCGATGGTCGGGCTGTACTGGTAGATCCGGTTGAGCGCCTCGCGGTTCTGGAGATGCAGATCGCTTTCGTCGTTGTTGTAGATGACCTTCACGATGTCCGCGAAGTCCGAAGGGGCGACCTTGAACTCGGCCATCTCGCGGTACGCATCGGCCTGCGCCCTCGCCTGCTTCGTGAGGAGGCCCACCTGCTCGGCGATGTCCTCGACCTTGAGCTGCATGTCGCCGATGTGGCGGATCTTGTAGGCCCCCTCGATGGCGTGGGCCAGCGTGTTGCTGCACACGACGCGGACATCGGTCAGGTTGGCCTTGAGGTTCGACGTGCGGTTGTAGGAGTTGGAGATGACGAAGTACGACTGGATCCGATCACCCGCAACGATCTCCTCAGCACATCCACGGAGGTTCAGCATCATCCAGTTGGTCCTTCCGTTTCCGAAGTACCCGCCGGTTTCCATGTAGATGCTGTCGTCGCACGCCTTCACCAGCGAGTCGCCGAACTCGGCCATCTGGCGCGGCGTGAACAGCCCGTAGCGGTTCGACACGACATCGAAGATTTCGACCGGCCGACCGTCCTTGCCGATGCGCGCCACGGCCTTGTTGCCGTCGATCTCCTGCGCCCACGGCTCGCCGCCCGTGTCGATGCCCGCCGTGAAGATGTCCATCTTCCGCACGTCGTAGTCCAGGCCCTCGCCGTCCGGGAACGCCGCCTTGGATGCCGCGTAGAACTCGGACGGAAGCAGGCCATCGGGCAGCTTGACGGACCGATCCGCGAACTCCTGCTTATGCCACGGATCTTTGCCGCAGTACGCCATCTTGCTCGGGACATTCTCGTAAGCCATCTGGTCCTCCTGTAGCACTACCAAGGCCCGAAGCCGCGACCGAACATCGGCCGAAGCAATCGAACCGTTTGATCAGCCCGTCCTTTCATCCGCAGCGGTACAAGCGCCCGCTTTGTCGGGGACGGGGATGGGGGACTACAAATAGCGCGGATTTTGCAAGGTCCAGTGCGGATGGGCCACAGTGCCGAACGGAAGTCGCATTCCGAACGATCCACCTGACCACAAGATCGTCTGCCCATCAAACGACGGATGGAAGAACCCGGCTTCGTTGTTGGTCGCGATCCTGATGATTCGAGCGGCATCGTTTAGCGGAAGGCAATCTCCGTCACTGATAACTTCGACAACACCGCATCGATAAAACAACAGTTGAACGTTCATCAGAATCTCCTGCAAGGGTATAGAACCATGAACCGCCAGCGCCCATCCAAGCCGCAAGGCTTTCCGATGGGCTACCAAGGGGTTGATCAGCAGGGAAGGTCCATCTCCAACTTGGAAACGAACCCTGTATTCCATCGGACCACTTCGGGCGCGTGGTCCTCGTCCAACTCCAGTCGGGCGATGTCCACGACCCCCGCCCGCACAGCGTTCGCCATCGGGATCCGCGTCCGATCCTTCTGCGCCTGGAACGCCACCGAGCGCCTCATGTCGGCCGCCTGATGGACCCAGGACACGGCCGCTGTCAGGTAGTCCTCGATGGCAGCCTCCTTGAACACTTCGATGCGATCCAGGTAGACCTTGCATCTTCCGTTTCCGGAGAAAACCTTGACTCCGAGCGGGGGCGGCTCGATGCCCTCGGCCTTTGCAAGCCGAAGGATGCCCACCAAGAGCGCCATCTTGTCCGGTTCCTTGCGAGGAGGATTCATCGCGCAACCTCCTTCCGGTCACGAGTGAGGTACAGGGACAGCCAGATGCCGAACGCGCCCCACCCGACCACCAAGGCCGGATGCAGGTCGCAGAACGCCCGCAACGATTCCATCGTCGCTCTCCTGTTAAAACCGGTGCGCCATCGGGGAATCGAACCCCGACCAGATCCACCAGTGGCGCTACCAACGCATCCGATTAGTCCTTTAGTGCGGGCAGGATGAACGCGCGCAGTTCCGAGGCGAGTTGTTCGATGGATTCCTGCGACCGCGTGTGCTCCTTGATGTGACGAGCGCGGTTGACGAGCCATCCGTCGAATTCTTCCGGGAATTCCTCGAACATCATGCGCGCCGGGGTATAAAGATTGTCCATCTTCGCTTCTGTGTTGAAAAAGCGCGAGATGACGCCCGACCTCTCGCCTTCCGTACGAATCCGAACCATCTGGTAGTCGTAGCACTCGTCATCCGAAAGTTCTCTGTCGTAGTCCACCGTACCGAACCTGAAATTCGGATGGTCGCCGAACGCGACGAATCCCTTCGGACAAGTCGCGAATCCCGGTGGACGGTACAGCATCCCGTACTTTGCGATCATGGGTTGTCCCCTGTTGAAACCAGGTCCATCGCTAGGCGCAAGCCGATCGCGATGGCTGTCGAAAGGTTGTAACTAGGAAATCTCGACCCATCGAACATTCCGCAAAGTCCAGAACTTCCGATGCACCCTTGCGGGTCCACCTGCCGGAATTCAGAACGAACCCGATGTCACGGTTGCCCGGGAGCCAGATCCGCCATCCGAATCTGTTTCCACATCGCCAGTACAAACAACGCTTGATTTTCATCAGAGCCTCTCCTGTTAGAACAACCGGCCCGCGACCGTATAGATGGCTTTCAAGTCGGCCATCACGATCACGGGGAGCTTCCGCCGATCTAGAACACGCGGAACCTGCGATGGAAATTCGGGAGGCGGGCCGAACCCATCGGCTCGACGGCCCACCGTTCGTCCACCATCACCTCGATCTCGGAGTCGGACCGGGCGGCATCGAGCCGCCATTCCTGCCCGTCCTCGCCATCCGTGAAGTCGAAGTCGTCCCCCGACCACACGCGGAAACCGGAGATGACGCCGACCTTCCCATCCGACCGACGAATGACCTCGGTCCCCTTATGGATGTCCTTGATCGTGATCTGATTGCCCATCGCAATCTCTCCAAATAAAACCAGCGCGCCCGGGAGGAATCGAACCTCCCGCCATCCACCAGGGGCGCTACCAAGGGCTACATCTCGTTCGCGATCTTCGTGGCGATCCGCCGCGCGCACCGGATGTC
>ENA-UOWE01003958-UOWE01003958.1-activated-sludge-metagenome-genome-assembly--contig:-NODE-3958-length-14704-cov-32.890368_pt1 | contig 14704 bp, 18 predicted proteins | sample MGYA00249841_ERZ761562 | MGnify/ENA primary metagenome ERZ761562 (study PRJEB28883, sample SAMN05720200) | activated sludge metagenome | isolation source: Anaerobic digester | place: Japan... | reverse complement strand
TCATTCCGCCAGGCTGCTCATTACCCTCACCTCCGCCTTCACCGGCACCGGATGGAGCAGCTCCGATCCAATCCGCTCCATTATCTCCTTCAGCTTGACTGCATACTCCTCCGCCCTCTCTTCAGGAACCTCCAGGAGGATCTCGTCATGGATGGAGCCGATAATTCTGGCCTCCTGGCTGGAGATCTTATCATAGACCTCCGCCATCACCAGCTTGATCAGATCCGCTCCTGTCCCCTGGCAGGGAGTATTGTACATCTGGAACTTGGAGGCTGTGATTCCTGTTCCAAAGCGGGGCCAGATCCGCCTTCGGCCAAGGATGGTGCTGGTGGCCGTGACCGGCAGCTCGAAAAATCCCTGCACGCAGTTGTGAAAATGATGTACTACGGTAAAGCTGATCTCCGAGAGCTGCCTCTCCTGCCATTCCCTCACCCCTTCATAACACTGAAGGAACTTCTCCTTGGCCTCCTCCGCTTCCGCCAAGGGGATGAATCTACCGTAATCGGAGAGTATCCGCCACTGCAATGCCTTGGCCGATCCCCCGTATATGAGCAGAAAGTTCATGATCTTGGCTGACTTCCTCTGTAAATCCGTCACCTGCTCAATGGGCAGGCCACCGATCCTGGAGGCGGTCAGACGGTGCAGGTCAATGCCATTTTGCAGGGCTTCAAGCATGGCTCTGTCCCCGGATAGTCGGGCCATGATTCGCAGCTCAATGGCAGAAAAATCGGCCTTGACATAGCTCTTTCCCGGCGATGGGGTCAAGAGCCTCCTTATGGCCGGGGCATCCTCTCCTGTGCGGGGAATGGCTTGGGCATTGGGATTTTTAGAGCTGATTCTGCCCGTAGAGGAAGCTATCTGGAAGTATTGAGGATGAATCCGGCCGTCCCTTTCATCAACCCTCTCCAGCCAGTGATTGAGAAATGCCAGGCTGTGTGAGAGATGCCTGTAGCAGAGAAGCGCCTGGGCAAAGGCGCAGCCAGCCGCAGCGAGCCCCCTCATGACCTCCGCTTTAGTGCTGCTCACGGGATAGCCCCTTCTCTTCAAAAAGGTCATTATATCCTCATTTTTATCAGGATTCAGGTAGTAGCAGAGCCTCCTGCCCTCATGGGAGACTGTGACAAAGCCCTTCCTCCTGGCTTCATCCTGCATGGTCCAGACCAGATCTACCATCTCTTTTTCATCCTGGCTGACCATATTCCTGGCCTGATCCAAGTTCATACGAATCCCAGACACCTCCATCTCCGCCAGGGAGGAGATTGCCCTGAATTCCAGATCCGCAATCCTCTGCAAGTCGTTTCTGGCGATAAGCTCCGCCAGGATTTGATGCAGCGGCAATAGAGCCGCGGCTTCCTTTCCGGCGCTGCCGGCCCCGCCTTCTCCGTCTAAAATGATGCCCAAATGCCTCTCCGCCAGTGAGGCCAGGCTATGATTGGGATTATTCTTCTTCCAAGCATTCTTTGGGGAATGGGAGGCGGTCAGGTATTGATATCCCGACCAGCAAATCTGGGATGCCAGCATCAGGTCAAAGATATTGCAGACTTCCAGCTTTCTATCCACCGAGGCCCTTAAAAAAGCAAGGGCTGGCCTGGCATCATAAATGATCTTCTTGATCTCTTTCTGCTCCAGAAGCTGGCCTAAGTCAGAGACGATTTCCTTTCCCAGCTCAGTTGTATCTGCAATGAATATGGCATGGGGAAGTGAAATCATGATCCTGGTATCATGGCTCAAAGGGCCTTCCCCGGCAGCCTCCAATCTCAAGCCGAAAATCCCATGTTTTTCGATTTCCCCTAAAGTGGACTGCCATTCAAGGGTTGAGTCTACGCTTATAATAGAGCCTGATGCCATGCCTCCGGATCCTCCTCCCACAGCCCGAAAATATTGCCCTCGCTGTCTTTGCATAAGGCATAGTATCCCGCTCCTGCCACCGCCATCCTGGGCACCAGAACCCTGCCGCCGAGCTCCTCCACCCTGGAGCAGGCCTTGCTAACCGAGGGGACGCCGAAGTAGTTGATGATCTTCTGAATGGGATTGAAGCGGTGGGTCAGCCCGCCCGCTGCTCCCTCCTGGGTGTTGATATTCCAGTATTTGGTGCCGGGGATGCGCTCTATCTTCCAGCCGAATAGCTCGGCGTAGAATTTGCTAGCCCTCTCCTCTTGCTCGCAGAATATCTCGAAGTGGACTATGGAAGACATAACCGCCGCTATATCCTTCCCTATTATTGAATTCTACCCGTTAAAAACCGCCCCCCTTCTTGATTATCACTGCGGCATTGATGCTCCAGATGATCCAAAAAGCCCTCCAGCACAGCCGCAAGGCCTCCAGCCTGCCGCCCTGAAATCCCTGTCTCTTTATCGCCGCCGCCTGCCGGACGAAATTCATCTTCTCCTCTCCCAATAGGCCCATCTTCCGCTCCAAAAAGAAGCGCAGGCGGTCCAAGAACTCATCTTCGAACTCGGTGGCTGAGGCAAAACCCTCAATCTTCTCCTGGCCGGAAGGGACCATGTTTTTGAGGAAGATGTTCACCGACTCCACCTCATAAAACAGCGCCTTTACCGCATAGGCCGCCGCCTTCCGGGGCAGGGGCAGGGCCAGGATGAGGGAGGCGAAGGCAATGCTCTGGGGCACCCAGATGGCTTTGAGCTTCTCCCAGCCGGAAAAGCGCGGCTGTATCTCCGGGCGGATGTCCCTGCCCAGGAGGATCTTGCCCTCATGCTTCATCTTATAGAAGAGGGTGAGCTGGCTGGCCACAAGGACTGCCCCGGGAAGCAGGTCCAGCCGCCTCACCTTCCCATCCTTCCAGTCGATATCATCCGGTCCGAAAACCTCAAAGGGCTTGTAGAGCCGGGCCTGCTTCTCCAGCCACTTTACCGCCCCCTCCAGCAGGCTGCCCCCCTCGCCGGTGGAGGCCACTTTCTTGAACTGCATGCCGTGCTCTTCATCCAGCCGCCAGAATAGCATCTCGGCGAGCTGCTCTACCCTTCTCACCGCCTCTCTGCTCTTGACCTGAATGACCAGGTCCACATCGCTCTTTCCCAGGACGAACTCGCCCCTGGCGGCGCTTCCGAAGAGGAGGATAAACTCGATATCCCTGCCGCTGGCTGCTGCGAGCTGGCCGACGAAATCCTGCAGAAATGCATCTGCCTTCTCCTGGTCGGATGTCTCCATGCGGTTCATCCAAAAACAGTCCACAAATAGGGATCGGGTCTATAATCAATAATCTATAATCTACAATCTGCATATCCTATTAATTCTTATGGTCTAAATTCCAGGCGCAGCTTGCGCCATTTCCAGAAGGGAGTCTGTCTGAGAGCAAAATTCGCTTCCCGTATCAGGGCCTCCTCCCGGCTCTCAGCACTCCGGAAATTTTGGCTAAAAGCGGGAGATAGTTTCAGGACCTAACCATGCTTTTTGAAAAGTCTCCGACTTATGGGCTCAATAAGGCCTATCGAATGGAAGACTATCAACTGGAAGACTATTTCTTCTCTGCCATCTTGATCTATACGGTGCTGTTATGGAGGTACTCTGGCTCACAGAAGATGAGGTCAAGGATCTTCTGAGCATGGACGAGGCGATAGTCGCCGTAAGAAAAGCCTTTTGCGATCACGGAGCCGGCCGCACTCAGATGCCGCCCAAATCCTATCTCTACTTTCCCCGGCATGAGGGAGATCTGAGAACCATGCCCGCTTATCTGGAAGGATCGGAGCAGGCTGGGGTTAAGATAGTCAATGTCCATGCCCGAAATCAAGAGATCGGCCTTCCCACAGTCATGGCCCTGCTGACTCTGGTCTCACCAAAGACCGGAGCGCCTCTGGCTATCATGGGTGCGACATACCTCACCGCCATGCGCACCGGAGCGGCAGGGGCAGTCGCAGCCAGGCTTTTAGCCCGGAAGGACAGCCGGAGGGTGGGAATGATCGGGGCAGGGGCGCAGGCAAGAGCCCAGCTCCTGGGGCTCTCCAGGCAATTTGAGCTGGATGAGGTGAGGATATTCGATCTGTCCCTGGAGAGATGCCGGTCCCTGGCAGAATACGGCCGGGATATCTTAGAAGGCGAGTTGATCATAGAGAAAGAGGCGGAGGATGCCTGCCAGTGCGATATTCTGGTAACCACCACCACATCGCGCCGACCGGTGGTGAGAGATGATTGGGTCTCTCCCGGAACCCATATCAATGCCATTGGAGCCGACGCCAAAGGAAAGCAGGAGCTGGAGTCGACCTTGACCAGAAGAGCCAAGGTTTTTGTGGATGATCCGGTCCAGGCGGTCCACTCCGGGGAGGTGAATGTGCCCATCACCCAGGGACTGCTCCGCCAGGAGGATATCTTCGCCGGCATCGGAGAGGTCCTGGTGGCCAATAAGCCGGGGCGGGAGGATGACAGGGAGATCACCATCTTCGACTCCACCGGCCTGGGGATTCAGGATGTTGCGGCCGGATTTTCGGTCTACGAAAAAGCTCTGGCGAAAGGCAGGGGCATCAGGCTCTCGCCGGGATTGTAGGAAGGGAGCTGATGGGCGGAAGGGCGAAACCTATATCAATTTTGAGATTGACCGATGGCCGGGATAAAAAATGGCAAAAGAGAAAAAGCAGAGCAAGGGACCTAAAGATCGCAACAGCAACTTCCAGATGAAAAACGGAAATCCAGTATCCAAGAAAAAGGAAAAGAAGCAAAGCAGCGCCAGGCCTGCGGAAAGCAAACCATCGGCCCAGTCTGAGAAGAAGAGCCTCATTTCAGGCATCTCCAGCAGCATCGCCGGGGCCACGAGCAGCATCAGCAAGATGCTCAAGCATTGATATCATAGAATTTCAAAAAATTAAAATCTGATCTATCCGGCGCAATTGACAGCGCCAAAAGATTCTTTTTTAGTCTATATTTCAGATGTGAGCCGGACGGAGCAGATGCCAGAAGCCCTGCCCCACAAGGCTCGTCCGCCTCTTTTTAGCCCTGTTCTCGGGTTCTGCTCCCGAACTCCTGCTGCACATCGCATCCCAGCTTTCCTATGGCATCGGAGCGGCACTGCCGGCAGTGCTTCATCTGCTTGATGATCTTGCCCAGCTCCTCCTGGATCTTCCTCTTCTCCTCCGGCGATGGCGGCTTGATATGGGCGAACTTGTACTGGGGAATCAGGGGCATGACATTATGGATGTAGACGCCCATCTCCTTTATCCTCCGGGCGATGTCGAAGACATGCTCATCGTTGATTCCCGGAATCAGCACTGTATTTATCTTGACTATCTTCTTCAGCCGCAGGGCCTCCTCTATTCCCTTGAGCTGCTGGCTGCAGAGAAGCTCTGCCGCCTCCAGCCCCTCGTACCTCTTTCCCTTGTAGCTGACGTAGTCATAAATCTGCTGACCGATCTGGGGATCGATGGCATTCATGGTCACGGTGATGTTGCAGACCCCCAGCCGGTCCAGCTCCTCAATCTTGTCCGGCAAGAGCAGGCCGTTGGTGCTGATGCAGAGGATTAGGTTGGGATACTTCTCCCCCACCAGCCGCAGGGTCTCAAAGGTCTCCTCATTGGCCAGAGGCTCTCCCGGACCGGCCACGGCTACAACTTTGATGTAGTGATACTTCTCCAGGACCTGATCCACCCGCTCCAATGCCTCTTTAGGCTTGAGCACCTGGGAGGTCACTCCGGGGCGGGATTCATTGACGCAATCATAATCCCTGACGCAGTACTTGCACTGGATATTGCATTTGGGAGCCACTGCCAGATGCATTCGGCCAAAGGAGTGGCAAGCCTTCTCGCTGAAGCATGGGTGCTCCTGTATCCTTCTCAGCTGCTCCGGATCATACGGAATCTCCTTTCCGCCCACATTGGCAACGGGATAAGTCTCTAGGCTCATTGTTGGTAGCTCCACCATTATTCTGATCCCATATAGCCCAACATGGCTAAAAGGCTTTTGCGATGCAGCTCTTTTTGGAGATTGGGCTTGCCAGACAGAGATATAAAGAAGGAGATAGACAGCCAGAACTCATGCCTGAAAAGGACAAGCTGGTCATATGGCCCATCTATTTCGATGCCTCCCGCTCCCGGGACGAGGGCAGAATGGTACCCATCCATGATGCCGTTTCTGAGCCAAGCCTGGATATGCTGATCACAGCGGCCATTAAATCCGGCTTCAAGCCGGAGATAGAAAGGGAGAAGAGGCATCCCAAAACCTGGCATGTGGAGGGGGCGGCTGGGAGGATATTGATTGCCAGAGCCGGGCCAAAATCCTCTGCCTTGAAGAGGATAGCTCCGGCCATGAAAACTAAATTCAAGAAGAAAGGGAAAAATTAATTATGCCGATGGATCGAGAGGCTGCTGATCGGGAAGATGCATTAGAGATTGGGATATATGAACACCATGATCAGGCGTTTGGTTCTTGACGTATTGAAGCCCCACGTGCCCACCATCCTGGATCTGGCCACTGCCCTGGCCAAGGTGCACGGCGTCACCGGAGTCAACCTCAGCCTGGACGAGGTGGACCAGGAGACAGAGTCAGTCAAGGCCACCATCCAGGGCGAGAACATCGATTATGACGGCGTGGAGGATGTGATCAAAAACTTCGGGGCGGCCATCCACAGCATAGATGAGGTGGTGGTGGGCAGAGAGATAGTCAGAGAATTTGAGACCCTTCAGGAGAGATGAGATCTCAAGATGCCATTCTCCTGAGCTTCTTCAGCCTCTCCTGGAACTGTTCTTTTGATTACAGCATCTTGGTTGCCTCTTTGGGCCGGGGCGTCTTTACCACCAGCACCCGCAGGAGGGCGTCGCTCTCATTGATCCAGCGGTGCGGTATCCTGGCCGGGCTCTCGATGAGGGTATCGGCGGCCACGCTGGCTTTCTCCTCGCCTATCTCCACCGTCCCCTGCCCCTCCAGGACATAGAAGACCACATCCACCGGAGTTATGTGCTTTTTCAGGGCCTCGCCCGGCTGGAGGGTTATGTGCACCACCTGGGCGCTCTCGGTGTCGCTTATGCTCCTGGCGTCCACATTATGGGGATTGGGCTTGCTGGATACGGACTTGACTTCAGTTATCTTCATCTTGAACTACCTCAGCTCTTTTTCTCAATTTATGCTATAAAGCCAATCTGCAAATGCGCTCCAATTCAGAGGAACATTTTCAATATGCATATGTGATGATCAAGGTATATAGAGGCAGAAGTTTCTTAGGATATACCTCCGACCCGAAGCCCTTTCCGCCCGATTTTTTGCCGCCCCTGTCTCAGCTCTGACTGTCTCCCACTATTTTGGCCTGAGCTAATAGGTGAATTCAAAGCAGTGGAGAAGTCGAAAGAGAAGCCTGCCGGAAATTGGGAAGGGGCCGGAGAATTTCCCTCTTCACTCCGCCCTCAGTGCCTCGATGGGATCGAGCTTGGCGGCACGGTTGGCCGGATAGACACCGGCGATAGTGGTGGTGACCACTCCGAAGAGCACGCCCAGGAGGATGGATTGATAGGTTATGGCCGATGGGAGAGCGGCCAGAGAGCCGATAAGGTAGGATACCGCCACCCCCATCAGTATGCCGATTAGGCTGGAGACAGCACCCAGCACTCCCGCCTCCAGAAGGTACTGCATCCGTATGTCTCCGGTTGTTGCTCCAAGCGCCTTCATCACCCCTATCTCTTTTATCCTCTCCTTGACCGTCAGCATCATCACATTGGCTATGCCTATTCCCCCCACCAGAAGGGAGATGGCGCCGATGCCGGCCAGAGCGTATTTGATCATGGATAGAACGCTCATGAGCGAGGCCAGCATATCCCGCGCCGTGGTGGCATCATAGGCCTCGTCCTTGTGATACCTCTCTAGGTCGTTTTTGATCTTCTCTATGACCCCCTCAACCTGCTCCGGATCATACACCTTAACCTGGAAATAGCCGTAGTAATAATTCTCCTCACCCTTCAGCTCCTCCAAGGCCCTGTGGGTGATGTACATCTGCTGGTTTTCATCCATTCCCGGCCCTCCGAATGATGTCTGCTTCGCCTCTTCGAGGACGCCCACCACCTTGAAGTCCATGTAGCGGTCCTCGTAGTACAGCCGGATCTTATTTCCCGGCGTGACTCGCATTCGAAATAGATCATTGGAGACACCGTATCCTATGACAATCGATTTATAATCGGATCCGGTGAGAAAGCGGCCCTGGGCCACCTCTTCTGCGAGATCCGCCTCCTTGTCCGGGTCCACCCCCACCAGGCTGGCCGAGGAGTTTGTGTTCCTGAATGCCACCACCACATTGGCCCCGCTCCTGGGCGCGACATTCTCGACTCCCACCACATTCTCCAGGACCTTGGTATCCTTATCCGTGAACTTGGCCGGCTCAGCCGGATTCCTATTGGCCTGGTCGCTGCCCGGACCGCCAAAATGGGCGGATCCCGGCATGACTCGAATCATATCCAGATCCAGGCTGGAGAACTGGGAGGAGACGCCGGAATAAAGCCCCTCCCCCACGGAGAGCATGACCACAATGGCCATGACCCCGATAATGATGCCCAGGGAGGACATGAGCGTCTTGAAGCGGTCGGCCCTGAAGCCGACGGCAATATACTCCAATAGATCGGGAAGATTCATCTGCCACCTTCCCTAAGTCGTCAGGCTCTCTTTCTGAGATGGCCTCATGCCGCCGTTCTTGCCATTAAACCTTCTCCTGCGGTACAGATATCCTGCTGCTACAAGCATTATCGCCAGTACAGCCAGTGCGGGCAGGAGATAGCTGCTCTGAGGCCTCTCAGGCTCGGGCGGAGCATACATGGTGAAATAGGGCTCTGAGGTATGCCAGTTGTCGCCGTTCTTGAACCGGGCCACAAAGCTGAGGTTGACCGGATCCTTGAGATCATTTTTCTCATCCGCTGGGGCTACCCCGAAGCTGATGGTGAACACCTCATCCGGGTCCATGGTTCCGATATAATACTCATCAGGAGAGAAGATCACACCCTCCGCCGAGGGCACTATGGTGACGGCATTGAGGGTATTCTCCCTGGGATTGGCCACATTGAGGTTGAAGGTGGAGGCATCTGTCTCCGCCCGGGCCAGGCTGACTGCAGTTCGATCCACCTTGACCAGAATATTGCGTTTGATGGTGGTCATATCGTATCCGCCCGAGACGCTGAAATCAAGCAGATGAGTTCCACTGCTGATGTTATCCGAAGCACGGACCTTGTAGTAGACCGTGACCCTATCATTGGGTCCTATCATTCCCAGCTCGCTGCTATCTTCTGTCAGCACCTCCAGATCATCTGTGCCCTTCAAAACGGTCTTATTGAGCGGGGTGGAGAGGAGGGTGCCGTAGGCAGAGCTTCCCGCCCCGGCATCTCTGCCGGTTCCATAGGAGGCGGCGCCATTGGCCAGATCGATGGCCAGGGTGGCCTCATCCCCGGGCAGGAGCACAGACGGGGTTGTCCTGGCCTCTATGTTCACAGGCATGCGGTACTCATATGATGAAGCCAGTCCTGCCACCAGCAGGGCCAAGATCAAAATTAAAACTGCCTTTTTCATGATGCGCTCTCCATGATTAGTCCGTCTCGCAGCCGGATAACCCGACTGCAATTTGACGTTATCTCCGGATTATGGGTGACCATGATGACGGTTCTGCCATCCCGATTCAAGCTGCTCAGAATCTTTATGACCTCCTCGCTGTTCTTGAGGTCCAGATTGCCGGTGGGCTCGTCTGCGATTATGATCTTGGGATCATTGGCCAGAGCCCTGGCTATGGCCACCCTCTGTCTCTCCCCTCCGGATATGTTGCTGGGGCTGAAATCGGAGCGATGGGCCATGCCCACCGACTCCAGCAGCTGGAGCGCCCGATGCCTGCGCCTCTCGCGGGGCACGCCGCTGAGCATCATAGGAACCTCCACATTCTTCAGAACGCTGATGCGGCCGATGAGATTGAAGGTCTGGAAGATATACCCCAACTCCTCTCTTCTGATTCGGGCCAGCTCATCATCCGAGGTCCGGCTGATGTCCTGGTCCAGAAGGATGAACCGCCCGCCGGAGGGGCGGTCCAGACAGCCCACGATGTTCATAAGGGTTGATTTTCCGCTGCCGGAGGGCCCCATGAGGGCTATGAACTCCCCCCCCTCTATATCCAGGTCTATCCCCTTGAGAATGGCAAACTCGCTCTCCCCTATGCGGTAGCTCTTCTGGATTCCCTTCAGCTCTATCACTCTGGTTATAGTCTTCACCTCATCTCTCTGCCGCTTTGGTGATTATTATTGTGCCGTCCCTTAGGCTGTCTATGGCCAGAGCATCTCCTGCATTCAGATTCAGCCTGACTCTGATCTGCAGAGGGAGAAGAATCCGTCCTTGGCCATCCATTTCAGTTATAGTCATAGCTCTTTCCTTCGACCATGAGGAGTGATTGCATTCTCTTCCAGTTGCTTCAAGTCCTTGCTGCTCCGGATCATATACAATCCCATACCTTCCGCTCTCTGCACCGGCTGACGGCCTTGATCATGCATTCCTTGATTGGATTTAAGTCATTTGCCGATAACCAGGTGGAAGGGCTTAACGGAACGATATTTAAAGAGCAAGCCGAACGAACCTCTCCGGGCCGGAGAAGCGGAGCTGCTCTATACCTCTATTAAAGTTCCTTTCCGGCTTATGAGCTTTATAATGGTTCTAAATGCGATTTTATTGGATCAATTGCGTTTTTCTTCTGCTGGACTAATCCTAAGCAATACAGGATGCACCGGGGGCAATAGAAGGAAGATTGCAGATATGCAAGCGGCAAGCCCTCCCCTTTTACATGAGCCGGAAGGCGGACTGCATCTCTCCAAAGGGTTATGTAGCCCTCACATAATGCAAATCTGTTTATTTCAATCCCGGTCTATAAGAGAGTTGGCGAGAGTCGATAGAGTGCCATCTTCCCTCCTACCTTTCTTTAACTCAGTCAGATCGGCTCTCACCTTTCTCCTATTCAATTCCAAGAGCTGCCGCCTGGATTAAGCCGCCGCCTGGCGGCATGTCTTCCCCCGCAAAAAACAACGCCGCTAATCTCAAGCTCCAGAAAAACAAGGGGCGGATTTCCGCTGCAACCTCCCCTTACAGATACCCGTCCGACCTCATTACATCCAGCAGGTTCAATACCGAATATGCCGCCCGGTTGACGCCAGCGCTTCTCTTGGTCGTATCCGTGCCCACGCAGTAGAGGTTTTTAAAGGGGGTCCTCACATCGCCAAAGCCATAGTTTATGCCCCATGAGGCCTTCTCCGGTATCAGCTCCTGATAATGGATCATATCGATATGCTTTTCGATCTCGGGAATATTTTCAACTATTGTCCCCAAGGCCTTCTCTTTTATGGCTGAGGAGCTGTAGTTTTCAGGAAGGGGAGTGAAGGCAAAGCCCACCAATTGATTTCCTCTCGGTGCCAGGGCGGGGTCATAATTGGAGGTGGGAACCATCCAGGCATAAGGATCGGCATCAACCCACATCTCAGCTCCTTGATTGGTGAAGATCTTCTTGTTCAGCCCAAGCCAGACGGTCATGGAGTTGACCCTCTTTATGGTGGCCAGATTCCGGGTATAGGAGGCAGGCAGATCAGAAATAAGACGGGGCAGATCGGAGGAAAATCCCGAGTAGACCACTGCCCGGCAGTCATAGCTGTCCTGCGAGGTTATAACGCCAGAAACTCTTTCACCGCATTCGATCTTCTCCACCGGTTCATCAGTCCTGATCTCCACCGATCCTCTGGGAAAAGAGGCCAGTATGGCGTCAACTATGGCCTGAAGCCCCCCCTTGGGATATCCCTGGTCTGTAGCGCCCTCAGTTATAAAGAGGTCATAGATCTTACCCACCGATGGAATGGAACGGGGATTATGGGTTTTATTGTCGACGAACCGGGAGATGGGAGCGTTCTCGATGGATGCTCCCACCAGGAAATAGCACAGCCAATCCAGGAATCTCCTGGTGGTCAGGGAGATCCTATCCGGGAGGACCTCGGATAGGGTGATATTGGAGAAGTCCTTGCCCGATTTGGCCAGATAAAGGGTATTGAAAAGGGCTTTGATCAAGAGAAGCCGATCTTTCTTGGGAATCAGTCCGAAGGTCAGCCAGGCATTGATGCTCCAGGGAAAGGGCTTGACCTCTCCCCCTATGCGGACATAGTATTTCCCAAAGGGAATAAATTGAGGAACCACATCAAAATATTTATCCATCAATTGTCTGAGCGGGCCGTTCTCCAGCCTGGTGATGGCATGCGGTCCGGTGTCTACCCTGTAGCCGTTTACATCATAGGATCGGCAGACTCCGCCGATATAGCTCTCCTTCTCCAGGATTGCCACCCTCTTTCCCTCTCTGGAGAGGGCCAGGGCGGACAGCAGGCCGCTGATTCCTGAGCCAATTACAATGGCGTCGATCTCGCTCATGACACACCCGATATGATCACAATCATCCGGAAATCAGTTATAAGCTTCTTGTTCGCCCGGATGCCTCGGCTATTCTCTCATGAGAATTCTTAAGTCTTTTGGCGTTCGGATCTCACACCTCTTTCCCGGTGGGGCAAGAGGTGGAGATGACAAGCAAGGACGAGTGCCAGAGAAAACGGCCGATGTTTAAAAAGCCTGCCCTGGATATGATCGGCTATGAAAAAGGCATAAAAGAGCCTTTATATCAGATAAGTTGATCCTTCCGCATCAGGTTGGGAATAAAGATGGCTTTACCGGCTCGACCATCGGGAAAGATATACCCGAATGCGCCGATGCCGATGAATGAATGAGTGGGATAACATGATCACCAGGGAAGATGTTGAGCACATCGGCTGGCTTGCCAGCATTGAGATCGATGACAGGGAAAAGGACGAGCTGGTGGAGCATTTTAACTCCATTCTGGATTATTTCCATCAGCTGGATGAGGTGGATACCGAGGGCGTAGAGCCCACCTATCGGGTGGTTGATCTGGCTAATGTCTTTAGAGATGATGCGGCATCTCCGTCTCTCTCCATAGAGCAGGCTCTGAAGAATGCCCCTCGCCGGGAAAACGGCTACTTCAAGAGCCCCAGGATCGTGTGACCATGCTCAGAAATTTAATGGAGCAGCTGAGGGATGGCTCGGCAGAGGAGTACCTCTCACGGCTGTATGAGAGGATCGAGAAGAGCCGGCTCAACGGCTTTACCACCCTGGCCGAAGAGAGCGCACTGGAAGAGGCGAGGCGGTTCGACAAGAGTCCCGGCCAGGGCCTTCTCTCCGGCCTGCCCATAGCCATAAAGGAATGCATCTCTACCAAAGGAGTCGAGACCAACTGCAGCTCCAATATCCTGCGCGGCTATATTCCCCCCTACGATGCCCATGTCATCGAGCGGCTGAAAGCGGAAGGGGCCATCATCATGGGCAAGACAAATATGGACGAGTTTGCCATGGGCACATCCACTGAGACCAGCTGCTTTGGGCCGACCAGGAATCCCTGGGACCTCGATACCGTGCCCGGCGGCTCCAGCGGGGGAAGCGCCGCCGTTGTCGCTGGCGGTGAAGCGCCATGCTCTCTCGGTTCGGACACCGGCGGATCGGTGCGCTGTCCTGCCTCCTTCTGCGGCATAGTGGGGCTAAAGCCCACCTACGGCCTGATCTCCCGCTACGGCCTGGTGGCCTATGCCAACTCTCTGGAGCAGATAGGCCCCCTGACCCATACCGTGGAGGATACCGCTCTGCTCTTAGAGGTCATATCCGGGCATGACAAAAGGGATTCGACCTCCGCCCCAAGGCCAGCCCAGAGCTACCTGGTGGGGCTGGATGACGGCGTGGTGGGAATGAGGATAGGAATTCCCAGGGAGTACTTCGGAGAGGGAGTCGCCCCGGCGGTGGAAAAAGCGGTCTGGGAGGGCATCCATACCCTGGAGGCTTTGGGGGCATCCTGGCAGGAGGTGAGCCTGCCCCACACCCGCTATGCTCTGGCGGCCTATTATGTGGTGGCCATGAGCGAGGCCTCCTCCAATCTGGCCCGCTTCGACGGACTGCGCTACGGCCTGCGGGAGGGAGAGGACAAGGACTGGCATACCACTTTCTCCGCCATAAGAGCCAAGGGATTCGGGCCGGAGGTCAAGAGAAGGGTAATGCTGGGGACATATGCTCTCTCCGCCGGATACTACGGCCGCTACTACCTTAAGGCGCTGAAGGTGAGGACATTGATTAAAGAGGACTTTTTGCGGGCCTTCAAGGAGGTAGACATACTGGCCAGCCCGACAATGCCCATACCTGCTTTCAAGATCGGAGAGCGGATCAACGATCCGCTGTCGCTTTATATGGCCGATGTCTTCACTGTGCCCATCAACCTGGCAGGCGTGCCGGCCATATCCCTGCCCTGCGGCTTTGACCGCCACCTGCCCGTGGGCTTGCAGATCATCGGGCCACACTTCGGGGAGGAGGCCGTCCTTAAGGCCGCCCAGGCCTTTGAGTCGGCCACGCCCTTCCATGAGGCCAAACCGGAGGTGGTTTAGATGGAAAATGTAATCATCGGCCTGGAGATCCATGTGCAGCTGAACCGGCTGGCATCCAAGATGTTCTGCAACTGCTCCACTGCTTACCACAACTCGCCTCCCAACAGCCATACCTGCCCCGTCTGCCTGGGGCTGCCCGGCTCATTGCCGGTGATCAACCGCAAGGCGGTGGAGTACGGCATCAAGGTGGGGCTGGCCCTTAACTGTAAGATAGAGGAGGAGACTCTCTTCTACCGCAAGAACTACTACTACCCGGATCTGCCCAAGGGATTTCAGATCAGCCAGTACGACTT